>ERZ857745.4693-NODE-4693-length-11721-cov-12.668438_pt1 | contig 11721 bp, 8 predicted proteins | sample MGYA00519699_ERZ857745 | MGnify/ENA primary metagenome ERZ857745 (study PRJEB31778, sample SAMEA3449357) | human gut metagenome | biome: human gut; feature: human-associated habitat; material: faeces | place: United Kingdom | collected 2010/2012 ...
CAAATGAAAAGCGCCCATACAAATCATTTTATATGATTTGATGGGCTTTTTTTATACATTTTAACAATTCTGTTGCACTTTTTAATCGAGTTTATTTCGGGGGGGGGGGGACACATATATAACCAAAAAGTAAAATATGTAAGTAAATACATAGGATATACAATATTTAACATAAAATAAATATAACCATTGTAATTTAGGTATTTGAAAAATGATTGTAAGGCGCGTAATATGTAGATTACCAAAAGTTAGTGAATCTTAAAATGTTTGATAGGTAAGGGGTATTTGATGTATTTATGAATACATTATTGATAATTTGTGCAATATTTTTTTACTAAAGTGGTTTACAAGTTTACAAGGTAGACTTTTTTTACTAACTTGAAGTAAGCGCTACCAATAAATATAGGGGTTAGATATGGAGAAGAAAGATTTAAAGCATTTGAGTCGTAGTGAGTTGGTGGATGTCATTTGCGAGATGAAAAAGGATACTACAAATTCAAATGATTTAACAATGGAAGAAATAGAATCGGAGCAGAAGCGATTAAAGGATAGGGCTGTATATCGTAAAACTTTAAAGGGGACGATTGGTATATTGGTTGTAGTAGCTGCCATTTCTGTTTTAGTAGCTACTTTATGGATGCCCGTATTATCTATTTATGGCTATAGTATGTCTCCTACTTTAGAACAGGGTCAGTATGTTGTTTCTGTAAAGAATACGGATTTAAAGTCGGGAGATATTGTAGCTTTTTGGCAGGGAAATAAGTTGTTGGTAAAACGTGTTATTGCCAGTTCTGGTCAATGGGTAGATATTGATGTGAATGGCAATGTGAGTGTGGATGGTAAAGCATTGGATGAAAAGTATCTTAATGAAAAAGCTTTAGGAAATTGTGATATTGATCTTCCACACCAGGTGTCTGAATCGCATTGGTTTTTAATGGGTGATAATAGGGATACTTCTATAGATTCTAGAAGTAGAGCAATTGGAGATATTTCGAAAGAACAAATAGAGGGACAGATTATTTTTAGAATTTGGCCTTTTGATCAAATAGGAAGTGTAAAGTAGGTGAGAGAGCATGGTTTCGGATTATATTAAAAAACTACTTAAGGATAAAGCACGGTTAAAGAAATGGAAAAGAATCACTTTAGCCCTTTCTTGCGTGGTTGTTTTTTGCGTGGTTTATGCACTGACTCTTCCGGCCATTACTTTAGAGGGTAAAACCATTTGTGGAATGGAAGAACATACTCATACTGAAGAGTGTTATCAAGATGACAAGTTAATTTGTGATAAAGAAGAACATCAACATACTGAGGATTGTTACGAAAAGGAAGAAGAACAGCCTGTTGAAGAAGAGAATACGCAACCAGATACAACAGAACCTAGTGATGAAGTAGAAACAGTAGAGAATCAAGATGATGGAACATCTAGTAAAGAGCTAGATACTGGCAATGGAGTAGAAACAACTACTAAGACACCTTTTGTATTAAATAGTACAGACCGAATTGATTCCGTTACAGTAACTGATAATAAAAATAATCCAGGTATTTCAAATGGAACACTTACACCAGATTCGAGATATTTAAAAATTACCGTGAATTTTAAAAATATTAATGCGAGTGAGTTGAAAAATACATATGGTGGTTCTTTTAGTTATAAGCTACCTGATTTTTTTCGCATGATAGATACTACTGATAGACCAATCACAGATAGTAGCAATAATCAAATTGGAACTATCCATGTTAAAAATGGGGAAGCAATTGTCACCTACACTGATGAATTTTTTAATAGTTTAGTTGAGAATGCGACACTCGATGGAAGCTTTTTTGTGGAGGGTGAAATTAATTTAAACGAATTAAATAAAGATGATGGTACCATAAAATATACCAAGCCAGATGGAGATATCACCTTAAATTATGGACAAGATTATTTAGAAAAATTTGGCGATGTTAAAGTAGAAAAAAAGGTGTCTAAAAACAATAATAATGATTACATACAATATTCAATTACTGTAACAGCTGGTAAAGATGGAAGTAAAAATGTATATGTAGTCGATCAATTCACAAACAATGGTCAACTCGTTTCTTATATGGGTAATATTTCAAATAAGCCAATGGCACTTGAAGCTTCTTCTAATGGTCAAAATCCATATGAAACAAAAACAACATCTGTTGTAGGAAAGGTCTATTTAACAAATCAGCCAACTGCAGAGAATGAGATTCCTGTCGAAGTTGGAAATATTTCAAGTATTAAGCAGCCCGGAAGTTTAGTATGGTCAATTGATGCATTAGCTCCAAATGAAAGTCGTACATTGATATATTTTGTGAAGTTAAGTGATAATCAGAGACTAAATGGTCAACCTATCACAAATAAAGCTTCGGTCTTTACAAAAAAAGGGGAGACCCCTTATCCTAAGGGTCAATTTGAAAAAACGTTTACTCCTAATGCAACTTATACAATGCCTAAGAGTGTAGTAGAAACTAATGGAAAGAAGTATACAAAGGATAAAGAGGGAAATTATATTATTCAATATAAATTGGAATTTAATCTAAATTCACCTAGTAATTATCCATTGAAGAATTTTGTCTTTATGGACTATTTAAACTATGGCGATATATATACAGATAACAAGATGCTTCCATATATTTCTTATGATAAAGATTCTGTAGAATTGCATCGAATAAAAAATAACAAAGATGAAACGGTAGCTAAATCAAAATATAAAGTTGAATGGGAAACAGATGGAAATCCAAAACGATTTAGAGTAACAGGCAGTGACTCAGAACCGCTTACGATATATCCAGGTGATCAATATTATGTAACCTATAAGTTAAAAGTAAAACCAGAAGTATATGCGGCTATGCAATCAGATCAAGTAACGATTTATAATCGTTATATAAATAATGCGGATAACGCAAAAGATGCCGATAATGATAGTATTTTAAATAAATGGTGGACTCAAGTGGATTTAAAGGAATACAAATGGGTTGAAAAGAAAAAAGAAGAAAATGTAACTGACAAAGATCAAACGATTTCCATGAACAGCTCAGAAATCTATGTGAAAAAGAATGATAGTTACGAGAAGGATTCTTCAGTGGATTCATTTCAAGTGCCAGCCGGAAGCTATAAGTATACTGTTAATGTGAATCAAACAATGAATCAATTTAATGTAACGGATGCTACATTAAAGGATGTGCTGGGTTCGAACATTATGCATTATGTTGGCTATGTGAAAATAACGTCTTTAAAATACAATGAAAATACAAGTGTGTATGAAGACCAAGAATCGAAATGGGTGAAAATTGATAATCAACAAGAATTTGAATTAAAGCTATCTCAGATTGGATGGAGCAAAAATAAGGATGGATATCGATTTGAGTATTATGCCAAGACAGATGATTTAAGTCAGGTTGGAAATGTTACGGTAAAAAATACATTTACAATAAAAGGAAATGTTGTTGGAGATGACGGGACATTTACATTTAATGATGTTAGTTCTTCACAAACCATTCAAGTAAATGGTCATTATTCTTTGAGTGTGAATAAGAGTGCTTGGTATTATGAAAAACCACAGGAGAATGCTACTTCATGGAAGAATGGAAAGCTTTATTGGGTTATTCAAGTAAAAGGATCAGCAATTCGAGAAGGTACAAAGATTCAGGATGCAATTTCAAAAGATACGAATTTAATAGATTCTTTCTTGCATAGCGATTCAATTGCAGGGATTTATCAAGGAAAATCAGCTCAGGATATAAATTCTTATACAAGTTTTAAGGACTTCTTAGATGCAAATAAGGGATTAAAAGATAGATCGGATTTATTTGATAAAAAATTTGACAATAGTAAAGGTTTTAGTGGAGCAGACAATAATAGTGAATTGACTTTAACGGCAAAAGAAACAATTACATTAGGAACAGATGAAGATATCTATATTGTGATAAGGACAGAACCTCAAAGTCTGCCAGTAGCATATCGAGCGACATTCACTTATAAAAATCAGGTCTTAATGAAAGATTCTAAGGACCAAGAATTTAAAGAATGTAATAGTGCAAGTCAAGCGCTTTATGGTGGTTCCAATATTCTTAAAGAGTTAGGTCAAACATTTACGTATGATGGTAACACTGTATCTACTATTACAGTAGGTGCTGATAAGACTAATTCAGGTGAAGCGGATCCAAGTAAGATTTGTAGGGATTTATTAAATCTATCTAAAAGTAAGGGTGCTTATATAGCATGGGCGTTTAAAGTAAATTATGCTGGTGATTTAAAAGGAGATTACCGTGTTTTAGAAGATATTCCAAATGGTATGGAACTAGCGTATATCCGAATTAAATGGCATGGAGATCATGCAGGAGCAGTTCAATCAAAAACTATTGAAGGTTTGAGTGGTGATTGGAAGCCACAGAGTAATACAACAACGAATGATAATGGAGATTCAAATCAAGAAACAATTTACTATTACAATGAAAATAAAAAACAAGCCCTAATTAATCTAGGTGAATTTGTGGCAGGAAAAGAGCGTGATACATATTCAGTGGATGTACAGGTTGTTTGTCGAGTGACAGATAAGGAAGTCTTACTTGGCGGAGAAGAAAAAGATTTCACTAATAAAGTTACACTTCTAAGTGACTATGGTTCAACTGAAATAGATACGGCTAGTAATACGGCAACAATAAAAAATAATTGTTTAAATAAAAACCATGTGCAAGAAGGTCAAAAAATAAATTATACAATTACCGCAAATACATTAGGTCAAAACCTTCCATTGAATGATGGAGATAAGTTAACTTTAGTCGATGAATTAGGCAATAACTTAGAATTAGATGCTACAACCATAAAAGCTACTGATGAAAATGGAAAAGAAGTATCAATTGAAAAACCATATAATCCTAATACTAAAGTTTTAGAAATTTCTATTCCAAATGGAAAGAAAGTGATTATTAAATACACTGTAACAGTAAAAGAAGCACCAGAAACAGAAGTTACAGTTTCTAATAAGGTTTATTGGAAATCTTATGCCGATAAAGGTGGAAAGAATGATATAATCCAAAAATTTAAATATAGTTTGAATGCAGGTGGAAGTACAGGTAGTACCGCAAATCCTCAATTAACAATTAAGAAAATAGACCAAGATAATTCAAAAGTTATGAATGGTGTGAATTTTGAAGTTTATGAATGTGAATTAACTGGAAATACGATACATCGAGTTAAACCGGAAAAGAAAACGAGCGGTGTAACCGTTGATGGAATTTACAAAGTAGCTTCTTCATACATTACAAATTACAATAAAATTTATGAAGTAAAAGAAACTAAAACACCAGAAGGATATATTGAGAATGAAAGTCCTTATTACATAATTTGTATCAAAAAATCTAGTAATGAGAATTCAGAGGATGTACAGAAATATATAGATTATTTTGAAAAGCAAGATAAGAATAGATACAAAATAGCATATTCATCTACGGATTTTAATCTTGTAGTCTATAACTCACAAAAGGGAATAGTTGTTAAAAAAGCATTTATAAATGATGCGGCAGGAAAATCAACTAATCCTGTAAGCGGAATATATAAATTTGGATTATATGAGAATGCACAAGGTAATGGTGATCCAATACAAACGAAAACAATTACCTATAATGCGGGTGACACACAAGAAAAATCAGTGAAGTTTATTAATCTAGATTTGAGCAAAACTTATTATGTTTTTGAAATAGGTGATGATAATAAACCGATTGTTGATACTTCAAAAGAAGTAACAATTAATAAATTGCAGTATACAGTAGATTATAAAACGGAAGGTGAATCTACAAATGCTGCAACAAACGGGCAAACGGTGACTATTACAAACAGAAGCCGTACTAAAATACTACCTTCTACTGGTAGTTATGGAACTCTGCTTTACAGAATATCAGGTGCGATGTTGGTTTTAGCAAGCTTGATAATTCTGACAAACATAAATAAAAAGAATCATTTAAATGACAAATCAAAGAATAGGAGAAAGCAATGAAACTAATTAAGAAAATTGCTGCCATTATGTTTGCGTTCATGATGGTAGTATCTATGAGCACAAATGTAAGTGCAGAAGGAACAAACAATGGAACTATTACCATTAATAATGCAGTAGATGGACAAACTTATACTATTTATAAGCTTTTAGATTTGGAAAGTTATACATCTGATCCAGGAACTGATGATGGTATTTATTCGTATAAGCCAAACAAATTATGGAAAAATTTTATTGAAACTGCAGTAGATTCTGCTAGTACTAATTATTTTAAAATTAATGAAAATGGTTATGCAACTTGGAATGGGGATACAACTGATAGTCGAAAAGCAGAATTCGCTCAAAAAGCATTAGCTTATGCAAAAGATGAAGCACATCCAATTGCAGGTGATCCAAGAAAAAAAGAAGAAGGAAAAACTTTAACATTTACGAATTTGTCATTAGGGTATTATCTAGTTGATTCAAGTGTTGGTACTTTATGTAGTCTAGATACTACAAAACCTGCTGCAACTATTCAAGAAAAGAATGGTGTTCCTTCAGTTGACAAAATTATTACTTCTGGCGGAGTTGTTTCTGCTGATGGAAAGTCTAACTCTGCTAGCATTGGCGATACAGTAAATTTTAAAACTACAATTACTGCACAACCAGGAGCTCAAAACTATGTGTTACACGACAAAATGACAGAGGGATTAACTTTTGATAAAAATTCAATAAATGTTAGTTTACATAAAAAAGCAACAAATGCTGATGAAACGCTAGTTACAAATACAGATTATAATGTAGAAACTATTAACCTGAAAGACACAGATCTAAAATGTACTTTCCATATTAACTTTACTCAAACATTATGTAATCGTTTAGCAGCTGATGACACAATCACTGTGACATATTCTGCAACATTAAATGATAAGGCTGTTATTGGTTCAACAGGAAATGTGAATGAAACAAAATTGAACTATGGGGATTCTAAAGAAACGACAGAATCTAAGACTCATACATTTACGTATGATATTCCTGTATTTAAATATACAATGAAAGACAATGTTAAAACAGGTCTTGAACATGCTAAATTTACTTTAAGTTTAAATGAAGATGGGGCAAATCCAATTAAATTTAAAGAAAGTAACGAAAATAACAAATATATTAAGGATGAAACTGGAGCAATCACTGAAGTAGAATCTCCTCAAGATGGAAAGCTTACGTTTGAAGGCTTAGGTGCTGGTACTTACTATTTGACAGAGACGAAACAACCTGATGGATATAACAAGTTAGCTAAATCTGTAAAGATAGAGATGGATGCTAATGGTACTATCAAAGTGGATGGTAAATCAACTCTAGAATCAGAGGAATCTAAAAGGTTAGTCGAAGTAGAGAACAAAACAGGAACAGTACTCCCAAGTACTGGTGGTATGGGAACTACAATGATCTACCTAGTAGGAGCTGTACTCGTATTGGGTTCTGGTGTTGTATTAGCTACAAAAAGAAGAGTTAAGAATAAATAATATATTTTTGATTAATGATAGGGAGAGGGTTGTAAGATGAGAAAACATATTTCAACTATAATTGCGATACTTGTTTTTATTACGGGCCTTTCCTTATTGTTATATCCGACGGTAAGTAATTATTGGAATTCTAAACATCAAACGGCTGTTGTTGCGAATTATTCTGAGAAGATAGAGAAGATGGATGACAAGGATAGGCAGGCTGCGATTGATGGGGCTGTGGCATACAATGAAACATTATTATCGAATGCGGGTCGTTTTACTCCTAGTGCTTCAGATTTGTCTGTATATAAGAGCCTATTAAATGCGGATGGTACGGGTATGATGGGATATATCACAATACCTGAGATTCGTTGTAAGCTAGCTATTTATCATAGTGTGGATGATTCTGTTTTACAGGTGGGTGTTGGTCATTTAGAAGGGTCTTCGCTTCCTGTTGGTGGTAGTAGTACGCATTGTGTTATTTCTGGTCATAGAGGGCTTCCGAGTGCTCGTTTGTTTACGGATATTGATCGTCTTGAAAGGGGGGATTTATTTTATCTGCATGTGTATGGCAAGGTTTTGGTGTATGAGGTGGATAAGATTTCGGTTGTAGAGCCTGAGGATTATGGTCCTTTAGAGATTGAAGAAGGTAAGGATCTTTGTACGTTACTTACGTGTACGCCGTATGGTATTAATACGCAGCGTTTGATGGTTCGTGGTCATCGTGTGGTGGATAGTTTGTATGATGAATCGAACATTACTTCAGATGCAGCTCGAGTGGATACTTTAGTGGTGGCTTCTTGTGTTGGTGTTGTATTCTTGTTGGTTGGTATTATTGTTTCGAAGATATGGAGGTTAAGAGGGCGTGAAAAAAATAATTCGTAGTGTATTGTGTATATTTCTTTTTGTTCTTGTATGTACTCCTGTTTTCGCAAGTGATTATTCGAGTTTAACAGTGACTTGTCCTGCTTCCAATATCGATGTTCGATTGTATCGAGTGGCGGATGCGGATTATAATTTGATGGGTGCTTTTAAATCCTATTCGGTTTCAAAGGATTGGAATATTCTTGGCGATTATATTGATCGTGACAATATTGAATGGGATGATGAAGTTAAGTCAGATTCAGATGGTAAGGCTTTGTTTAGAAATTTAACTAAAGGTGTTTATTTAGTGAAGGCTTTAGATAATGCAGATTATACAATGTCGGTTTCTGTTGTTTATGTGGATAAAGATTGTGATGTTGAATTAAAGTATGAGCCTAGAGTTGAAACGACTTCTTTGCGTGTTCAAAAAGTATGGAAGGATGATGTCAAGAAGAATCGTCCAAGCTTTATTGGTGTAGATTTACTTGGCGATGGCAAGGTCGTAGATCATCAGGTATTAATTGAAGAAAATCATTGGACATATGCTTGGAATGATTTGTCGGGTGATATGAGATGGAGTTGTGTTGAGACAAGTGTTCCTTCTGGATATAGTGTAAGTTCATATCGAGAAGGGGATCATATTGTGTTAAAGAACAGTTTGAATAAGGTTGTGGATTCGAAGAAATCGGAATCAAATCTTCCTTTGACGGGTCAATTGTGGTGGCCTGTTCCTGTATTATTGTTTGTGGGACTTGGATGTATATGCGTAAGCAAGTTTTAAAGCATATTGGCTGTATCTGTATTGTACTTTCTTTAGGACTCACTTTGTTTAATGTGTATGATACATTTCGGGCTAGAAAGAGTGAAGAAGATATATTGGCTGCCTATAATTTAAAGAATGATTTGGATTCAGATATATTAATAGATCCAGATATGGATATGCCTGAAGTAGAATTGGATGGTTTATCTTGTATTGGAACGATTGAGATTCCTTCTTTGGACATTAAGCTTCCGGTTACAAGTGAATTTACGTATGATTTGATGAAACTAGCGCCTTGTCGATATTCGGGTAGTGTATATAAGGGGAATATGGTGATTGCGGCACATAATTCTTGGTTTCATTTTGGAAGGATTCACAGTTTAGATCCGGGTAGTAAGGTCGTATTTACGGATGCACTTGGAAATCAGTTTGAATATCATGTTGTTTTAATTGAAACTTTAACGCCGGATAGTGTTGAAGATATGATTTCTTCGGATTATCCTTTGACTTTATTTACGTGTACTTTGGATGCGAAAAATAGAGTGACAGTTCGTTGTAAATAAAAAAGAGAAATCGATGTTGATTTCTCTTTTAATTTAATTTATCTTGTACGATTTTCTTTACCATTGGATAGGCAATAAGTGCAATCACAATACCTGCAGCTCCTTGGACTACGTTGGCTGGGATTTCACTTGCGGCTACAATCCAGCTTCCTTTTAATATGTATTTGGCAATGAAGTATCCAAATACCATAATGACAGATCCTAATACGTAGCTTGAGATTTGTTTCGGCTTAGAGTAGTTTTTCATAAGTAGGGATACTACGATTCCTTCTAGTCCTTTGATGATTAGGGTAAAGAAGAAGTAGTGGCCGTATCCTCCGGCTACATCGGCTAGTGCGCTTCCTAAGCCTCCAATCAAGAAGCTTTCAAATGGATTTAAAAAGCTTGCGAATAATAGGATGAATCCGTCTCCTAGATTGAAGTATCCGTCTAATGCGTTTGGTACTTTGATGAACATGGTTGCGACAAATACAAGTGCCATACCTAGTCCTGTTAGTACGATTTCGTATGTTTGTTTGTTTTTCATAATCTTTCCTTCTTTCTGTAACTTAGTGACTATTATACTTGTTTCTGTATATAAAAAAATATACAATTATAAAAAATAAATAGGGGACAGTTGCATGAAGAAATATCAGGTAATTTATGATTTGTATAAGGAGTCGATTCTTTCTGGGATCTTAAAGTATGGGGATCGTGTGGATTCGATTCGTGAATGTGTAAAGAAGATGAATGTGTCTAAGACCACGGTTGAAAATGCATATAATAAGTTGGTGTTGGATGGGTTTATTTCGAGTCAAGAAAAAGTGGGGTATGTGGTGAGTATGAATCCGGAGCGTATCTTACTGCATCAGGAAATCTTGGATTATTCTTCGAGTCACAAAGAAAAATCGTATGATTATGATTTTCGGATTCAGTCGGTTTCTTTTGATTCGTTTGAAACGACGATTTGGAAGCGATATATGAAGGGCGTTTTGAATGATAAGCGTTTGATGTCAAGTTATGGTCTAGCACAGGGTGAGTATGGATTAAGGCAGGCTCTATGTAAGTATGTGTATCAGAATCGGAATATTTTGTGTTTTCCTGAGCAGATGGTGATTGGTTCAAACTATCAGTCTTTGTTGTATATATTTTGTGGGATGTTGGATAAGTCAAAGGTGATTGGTTTAAGTACTTTAGTGGATGATCAGGCTAAGCAGGTGTTTTTGTCGTATGGTTTTCATGTTGAATATTTAAATCCAAATTCTTTTGTGAGGGATATTAAAAGGTTGCATGTGGATGTTGTCTATGTGAATACAACTTGTTTTACGTCTGATAGACAGTCTATGAGTGAAAGGGTCCGTGAAGAATTAGTTTCTTTAGAGAATGTTTTGATTCTTGAGGATGATTATAATGGGGAGCTTGTGTATGCTTCTAAGATCAAGACTTCGTTGTGTTCGAAAAGTAAGAATGTGATTTATTTTTCTTCGTTTTCAAGACTATTATTACCGAGTCTTCGTATTGGGTATATGATTTTAAATGAGGAGTATATGCGTAAGTATAGTGCTTCTTATTTTGGTCCAACGACGAGTAAAATTGAGCAGGTTGCTTTTACGCAGTATATTGTGGATGGGTATTTGCAGAAGCATTTAAGAAAGCTTATTCGTGAGTATAAGGAGAAGCATTTGTATTTAAAGAAATTGATTGATACGTATATGGGTTGTTCGTATATTTTGGATGAAACGTATATGGCGTATTGGTTAAATTTGGATGTGGATGTATCGCACTTTAGGGATATGTGTGAATCGCATAGTGTCGCAATTAGTATTTTAAATGGGCGTATTGGATTGTCTTTTGCGAGTATGAGTAAAGAATTGATGTTAGATGGTGTGATTCGTCTTGCAGAAATATGGAAAGAGTGTTAAAATTTTATCGATTCGACAGTGAAGAAGATAAGTAGAATTAAAAGTTCTTGTGTATAGAGAGAGGGCGTTTGGTGAAAGCTCTTCGAGTCTTTTAGTTTGAAGCTACTTTGGAGTTGAAACGTAGTCGGCGTTAACGAGTGAATTGAGGGC
>ERZ857745.4695-NODE-4695-length-11715-cov-2.960034_pt1 | contig 11715 bp, 11 predicted proteins | sample MGYA00519699_ERZ857745 | MGnify/ENA primary metagenome ERZ857745 (study PRJEB31778, sample SAMEA3449357) | human gut metagenome | biome: human gut; feature: human-associated habitat; material: faeces | place: United Kingdom | collected 2010/2012 ...
CGAGCGAATTGCGCGAAGGCGTTTTCGAGCAAATCGAGCGTGGGGTTGATGAGCTGGTTTTTAATCGCGGCATGGGCCGTCGAATTAATTTGGGGCTCAATTTGCACGGCGAAACAATGGAATACGGCTACATGCTCGATTTGCTGAAGCGCTACGGGTTCGACAAGGTGCGCATTTCGCTCACGGTGCCGGAGTTTCCCGAGGGCTGTGGTCAAAACGCCATCGAGCGTTTCCGCGCATGCAAGCCGTTCCTGTTGAAAATGTTCGCCGACATGGATGCGATTGGCGTATTGCCCTATTACGACTGCAACCGTCCCCCGTGGTGCATATGGTCCGACGAGGAAAAGCGATGGCTTCGCGATTTGGCGGCCCGCCATGGGGCCGACGAGTGCACGCTTGTCGATACCGAGTCGTTTTGCCGCCCGGTCATAGACGTGCTGCCCGATTTGCGTGCGGTTCGATGCTTCGGCATGTCGGCGTTCGAGAAGGTCGGCATTCGCGACTACGCCAGCGTCGACGACCTCGCGGCTCATTTCATGAGGCGAATCGATCGGCCCGCGTACCGCATCAAGGCGATGCCCGAATGCGAGAATTGCCATTTGCGGCGCACGTGGTTGTGCTGCCAGGGCTGCATGGGCTATAAAATGGTCGAGATTGAGAAAATGAACGCCGAGCGGGGAGAATGAATCGGCTTCGCAAGGAGGGAACCTATGAACGAGAACACGATCGAGCACATCGGCATGGCGCTTGCCGACAGGGCGTACACCTACCGACTGTTCCACGTTGCGCTTGGCGCGGAACCGAACGCGGAAGAGCTGGATGTTCTTGCGAGCGAGCAAACGCGCGCGGTGTTTGACCGCCTGGCGGGGTCTGACGTGGCGAAGGCGAAGCGCCTTGCGACCTGGGATGAAGGGCTCAAAGTCGATTCGACGTGTTCAGATACCCTTACGCGCATGGTGGAATTGTGCGCCGTTTTAGGCGAGCGCCAGGCGAATGATCCCGCATACGCTGACGCGATGAAAGTCGCGTTCAACAAGCTGTTTATGGTGCCTGGCGGTTCGTACGTGTACCCGTGGGAGTCACCCTATTTGGGCAAAGACGCGACGCTTTTTAAGGAAAGCACGCTCGATGTGCGCGAGCGCTACGCGAAATACGGCTTTGAGGCCGAAATGAAGGGTCATTTCCCCGAAGATCACATTGCCATGATGATGCAGTTTCTTGCGTGCTTGGCCGACGAGTCGTACGAGGCGTTTGCCGATGGAGATGACGCTCGCGTACGCGAATTGCTCGGCGCCCAGCAGGCGTTTGTATTGGCGCATGTGGGCGAATGGCTCGAAGCGTTCAACGAGGAACTCTATCGCAAAGACGAATCGGGCGTGTTCTTCCAAATTGTCGAATCGCTGCGCGCGTTTGTCGCGTGCGACGTCGATTTCGTAGGCGAGTTGGTTGCTTCGGGCGAGCTGGAGGGCTAACGCTGTGGATGCGAAGGAGTACATTGCCGCATTTGACGAGGTGAAAGCAGATTTCGAGAAATCGGTCGCGGAATTCGGTTTGCCGTTTGAGGCGAAGGAGACGCAGTTTCGTGAGACGCGCGTGTGCGTGGCGGAGCAATGCGGCTGCCATTGCGAAAACGGGAATGCGAGCTTGTGGCGGAACTGGATTTCGCCTGCGTGCGTTGCATGCCGCACAGGCGAGCGAACGGCGACGTTCTTCACCTCGCTCAAGTGCTCGCGGCATTGCTATTTCTGCTTCAACCCTAACCAGGAAGACTACGAGTATTGGCTTTCGCATAAGCGCGACATTGCGGGCGAACTGCGTGAGGCGCACGCCGCGGGTGCCGGTTTCGATTGCTTGGCGATTACCGGTGGCGAACCGCTGCTGTTCAAAAGCGATGTGTACGCGTTTCTCGATGCGGCGCGCGAGCTGTACCCGCAGGCGCACGTGCGCCTGTATACGTGTGGAGATTTTCTTGACGATGCGTGTTTGGCAGAGCTGCGCGATCGCGGCTTGGACGAGATTCGCTTTAGCGTGAAGCTCGATGGCGATGAGGCCCTTGCGCCTGAGCATGCTCGTACGCTCGATGCGATTGAGCGCGCGGTTGCTTTCATCCCCGACGTTATGGTCGAAATGCCTGTTGGTCCGCATGATGGGCTGGCGATGAAAGAGCTTCTGGTTCGCCTTGACGCGATGGGCGTTCGCGGCGTGAACTTGCTGGAATTCGGCTTTCCGCTGTGCAATGCCGAGGCGTTTGCCGAGCGCGGCTTGGAGCTTCGCCAAAACCCGTATCCCATTCTGTACAACTATTGGTATGCGGGCGGGCTGCCCATCGCGGGCAGCGAGGCGGAATGCCTGGAGCTTATGCGGTTTGCGGCAGAGCGCGGCCTAAAGCTCGGGGTGCACTATTGCTCGCTCGATAATAAGAATTCGGGCCAGATTTACCAGCAGAACAAGGGATTCCTGCTTGATAAGGCGTTCGCGGCGGCGCATGGCTGGCTCCATTTTGACGAAGGGGATTATTTCCTGAAGTGTGCGAAGGCCGTTGGCGATGATGCGAGCTCGGTTCTCGCTTGGGCTTTGGGGGAGGACCTTGTCGCGGTGGAACGAGATACTACGAGCGAGCAGGTCGCGGCTGGTGAGCGGAGTGTAGCCAATGAACAGAGTGTGGCGGCCGAGCCCGATATGAAGAGCGAGCGGGTTGTAACGGTCGAGCGGGCTGTGGAAAACGAACGAAACGCAGCGGTCGAGCAGGCTACGGTGAATGAAGCGCCCTCGGCGGCTGTGCGCTTTGTTGATTACGACGAGCCTGCGCAGGTGGTGGCGTTTCCTTGCGCATGGCTGCCTGACGCGCGAAACGCGTTTCCGGCCGTCGATTTCATCGAGAGCCTGAATGTTGTTGAGCTGGATGACTCGGGCATGCCCGTCGTGCGCGAGGTGGATGCTCGGATTGTGTAGCAACAAGTCAGAAATTCGACGCAGTAATTATTACGTTCGCGATAATGCTGTTTCATTGCTCATAATTATCATGTTCGGTATAATTTGCTGCATAAAACCCTGAATTATTACGGACGTGATAATATGAAAATTTACGATGCGGCCGATTTTGGACGTGCGGTAAGAACGTTCCGCAAAGCGAAGGGCTACACTCAGCAGCAAATTGCCGACCTGTCGGGGTGCAGTCTTATGTTCGTCTCGCACCTCGAGCGCGGAAAGGAAACGGCCGAGCTGGGCAAGGCGCTCGCTGTTCTTGCGACGATCGGCGTTGACGTTCGCGCCGACGCGAGGGGTGGCGCGAAATGAGGTTGGGCATCGGCTTCGATTTCGACGACGGTTTATCCCGAGCTGACTACTGCCATGGGCTTGTATGTTGGCGAAAAGAAGCGACTCGAGGCCGTCGAACGGGCAGATTTTGTTGAATTGGGGCATTCCATGGGATTGAGTCGTAGGGCGGCTGAAACGCGCATCGATATGTTGCGTGATCGCGTTGTCGCGGCGCTTGAAGCGCAAGCTGTCGACAGCGCCGATAGTGAAATTGCGCGGGCGATTGCGCGCCAGTCGAAAAAGCGCATCGAGAAGCTGGCCGTGGTATAAGGGCAACACAAGTGCGCTCGTCAAGCTTCGCATGCGCCGGGGGATCGCCTTTGCGGCGCCATTCGCCGACCTTGCAGGCCTGTCCCATGAGCCAGCGCGCCAGGCCGATGAGCTTGATGTCGTTTCAGCCGGTTTTTGCGATGATCGTCTTGGGGCGCGCGCCGCGAATCTTTTGCAAGCGCGAGATCTTGCGCTCGAAGGTGCCTTCTTGCGGGGTGTCGTCGCTCGCCTGGATTGGAAAATGCGGAATACGCAGAAGGAATAGACGAATTTGAATCCACTCCGATTCCATTGACGCCCCCTATAGAAACAAATTGAGCCCCAGTGACTTGAATCAGAGGTCATTCCCGGGGCCATCGGTTAGCGGTGTAACCGCCCTGCAGCTTTTTATACAAGCGCCCGGAAGCTGCAACTCGTCAACGCAACATTCGCCAGCCTTTGCGCCGTCTTCTCTGGGCCGGCTCGTACTTCCTGTCACTTACGCGGTTGGCCTCGACGTCGAGGCCGAAGTGAGCGAGAGTCTGAATGTGGTTGAGCCGGATGGCTCAGATGCGCCCGTTGTGTGCGAGGCGAATGATTGGATTGCGTGGCGGGAGGCTTCAGGCGGCTCCCCGTCTATGCTGCTTGAGTGAGTATCTCTCGCTGCGTGGCCAGACATTCCTTGAGGCCGGAGATATCGTTCGGCTTTTTCTCGAACAGCTTGAAGACGACGTTGGAGCTCTTTGCGCTGTTCGCCTTTGAGAGGCGCTCGGTGTAGTCGCGCACGGATTTTACAAGGCTCTTGAACTGCTCGCTCTCGATTTCGATGGTGCAGCCTTTCTCGCTGCCGCTGAGGGCCGATATGGCGTTTTCCAGCTCATCAATCTTCTCAACCGTGAGCTCGCTGTTCCCAAGAGCCTTGAGGTATTCCGAGAACGCGGCGTTGAAATCGTCCATCGCCGTTTTTCGTGCTCTCTCCTCCTTTTTGTGTTGGAGATGGGTCACTCCCGCGTAGACGGCGCCGCCAGCGGCGGCGACACCCGCAACCGCGAGTACACCGATGGCGGTCTTCTTGTTCTCTTTTGCGAGTTGGATTGCCTGGGCGGCAACCTGTATTGCCTTGTTGACGTCGTTTGAGACGTCAGCGGGCTCGAGGTGCTTGACGATATGGCCCGCGGCGTCGCGGACGACACCGCCGTATTGGACGTACTCGCCGGAGGTAAGCCCCAGGGCTATTTCCTTGGGGATATCGAAAGCAACTTGCTGAATCATGGGAATGCCTTTCTTTACGCCGGCCACCAGATGCGGGTGAGCGGGAGGATGGAGCGAGTGTCGTCATTGGCCTTGTCGTAGATGTTGACGTAGTGGCGCACGAAGGCGTCCAAATCGAGCAGGCGCACGGGGACGTTGGCACGGTCGGCCTCGTAGCGGGCTTCCTTAGTAAAACCGCCCGTGGATACGTATAAGCCGCGGTCGCCTGCGCGCAGCCCGCCGATGAACGACCTCACCGCGGGCGCGCCCATGGCGCCCTTGCGGTGTTTGACTTCAGCGACGATTCGGGGAGACTCAAGCCCCAGGGCATCTGGCGATGCTACGACATCGCGACCGCCATCGGGGCCCTTGGGCATGACGCGGGCGCAGTAGCCCATGGCCTCGAGCATTCCGGCGACCAGACACTCCATGTCTTCCCAATCGAGCTGGTTGACGCGGTCCTTAATGAGCTCAATGCCGTTGTCGTAGGTGGCCGCAAGGGTCTCCTCATCGTTGGCGGCGTTATCGTCTGCGTCGGCTGAGCTGTCGTTGCATGCGGGTTTGCTGCCTGCGGCCTCAAGGTCGCTCATAACCTCGTCGGAGACAGCGAAGATTGTCTGGATGCCGCCGAGAGAGTTCTTAGATGCGGGAGAGAGCGCGTCGCGCAGTGCAGTCTTTCCCCATTTGACAGTGCGGGTGTAGGTGAGGCTTTCGGACTCGCTTGTGGGCTTGCACGGGCCGCTAATGTCGCCAATATGGTAGAGACGCTCTGCGGGGTCGTACATGACGACCGTGGAACCCTGCGCCATGCAGTGGGCGAAGCGGTAGATCTGGCCAACGTTGGCGGCAACCTTCTGCTTGCTCTCGGAGGGGTGCGCCGCCGCGTATGCGGCCCTGATTTTTTCGCGGTTCATGCCGGCGATGTCTGCTCCGCCGGAGTCCCAGCCGATACCTATGATGCCGCGCTCGAGCCAGTCGGCTGCGTATACTCCACCGCGCCCTGCGCGAATCATCCAAGTCCCCATGGTTGCCTGCCTTTCAGATGCTTTACGCTCGCATTATCCCACCGTGTGAGCTCTGCTGCTTTATGAGTTCTGGAAACTACCGCGATCGATTCGGCGGCCTAGGGCCTTTCGGCGCCGTGACGGCTTCGGCCGTCGCCGGTGTGTTGCGGGGGCTGCGTGGTTGGGCCAACGATGGATAGCGCCAGTCATGGTTGGCTGTGTGGGAGGCAATAAATCACCACTTGCATTGTTTCTTTTTGACGCCCGCCGTTTTAGTTTGCCCTATACAACCTCTTATCGCTTGATGGAATATAATCGTCACAACGCATTTGTATTGCATTTCGAGCGATTTGGAGGTGCGGATGCGGTCGTATACGGACTTCATCGACGGCTCGCCGAGCGAGACCGAGATTCGCAGCTACCTTGTTGACGGAAACCAGGTTTCGGTGACGCTCAGAATACCCGACACGCTGCGCGATGCGGCGAAAGCGGAGGCATCCCTTCGTGGGATGAGCTTCAGCGCCTTCGTTCGCACCTGCATGATTGAAGAGCTTTCAAAGAAAGGCCGGTAGCCATGATCACAGGAGCAACCAAGAGCAAGGTGGACGCAATCTGGCAGAAGATGTGGGAAGGCGGCATAACCAACCCCATCGAAGTCATAAGCCAGCTCACCTACCTCATGTTCATGCGCTCGCTCGACGAGAAGGAGCTCGAGACCGAGAAGATGGAGCAGATGCTCGGAACCGAGCTCGACCACATCTTTCCCAAGACATACCGCAACTCCTACGGCGCTGAGATTCCCGGCGACCAGCTGCGCTGGAGTCGTTTCAAGGATCTCCCCGCGCAGGAAATGTACCGTGTGGTGAACGAGTTCGCCTTCCCGTTCATCAAGCAGCTCGGCGACGAGTCCGCCTTCGCTAAGGCCATGGAGAGTGCGACGTTCGGCTTTCCGGCGGGCAAGCCCTCTCTGCTCGAGAGGGCGGTCGATGGCGTGGAGGGTCTCCTCTCCGAGTTCGACGATCACGTGAGTGATCTGGGCGATCTCTACGAGTACATGCTCTCGAAACTCTTGACCGCGGGTACCAACGGCCAATTCCGAACGCCGCAGCACATCCGTAACATGATGGTGGCCATGGTCGACCCCAAGCCGGGCGAGCTTATCTGCGACCCGGCTTGCGGCACCGCGGGCTTTCTTATCTCTGCCGCGGAGCACATTCGTAACACCCATGAAAGCCAGATGACTAGCGACGACTGGGACTCCTATGCTGGCAAGAACGGCGCCGCCCCGCAGTTCTCGGGCTTCGAAATCGATCAGACTATGCTTCGCATATCCACCATGAACTTGATGCTGCACGGGGTGGATGCGCCGGACGTGCGTTACCTAGACAGCATCTCGAAGAGCAATACCGTCTCGGGCAAGTATGACGTGGTGCTTGCCAACCCGCCGTTCACCGGATCGGTTGACGTGGAGGATATTGACAAGAGCCTGCGCGGCATCGTTGACTCTAAGCAGACTGAGCTTCTGTTCGTTGCGCTGTTTCTGCGCATGCTCAAGATGGGTGGCCGCTGTGCCTGCATCGTGCCGAACGGCGTGCTGTTCCGCAGCAACTCAAAGGCATACGAGCAGCTGCGCCGCGAGCTGGTGGAGAATCAGAAGCTCGAGGCCGTGATCTATATGCCGTCCGGCGTTTTCAAGCCCTATTCTGGGGTGAGCACCGCCATCCTCGTGTTCACCAGGACCGACGCGGGCGGCACCGACGGCGTGTGGCTCTACAACATGGAGGGTGACGGCTTCACACTCGACGACAAGCGTGACCCCGACGAGAAGCACGACGACATCCCCGATATTTTGAGCCGCTGGTGCAACCTCAACGCCGAACGCGACCGCGCTCGCACCGAAAAGAGCTTCCTTGTTCCCAAGAGCGAGATTGTGGAGAACGACTACGACTTCAGCTTCAACAAGTACACCGAAACCGTCTACGAGCGCGTGGAGTACCCGCCAACCGAGGAGATCCTTTCCGATCTCGACGATTTGAACAGGCAGATGGCCGAGAGCCTCGCGGAGCTCCGCAGGATGCTGGCAGGTGATCAGAATGACTAACAAACCCCAATTTGTCGGGGAGAGAGTGAGGCTAGGCGAGCTGCTTCTTGATACGTTTTCTGGCGAGTGGGGAACGGGGGAAGGTGAATCGCTCACTCCGGTGCTGCGCACGTCTAACTTCAACGAAGACGGAAGCCTAGATTATTCCACCCCTGCTATGCGATGCATACCGGAAAGAAAAGTAGCGAAGAAGCGGATGGTTCGGGGTGACATCATCCTGGAAAAGTCTGGCGGGACGCCCAAGCGACCAGTTGGGATCATGGCATTCTACGACTCTGATGAACTCGCCCTATGTAGCAACTTCAACCAAGTGCTTCGCTTCGATGAAGACCGAATACTGCCAAGATTTGCGTTCCACCAGCTCAGATGGCTAAAAGATAGAAAAGCTTTCGACTGCTTTATTCGCAAGACAACCGGACTCCAGAACTTGCAGATGAAGAAACTAATCGAGCTGAAACTTCATGTACCGCAGATTGAAGCTCAAACGATGATTGCTGACACATTGGATAAAATCGTTGACAACCAACGAACTCTTCAACGAGAGATTATTGGCCTCGATTCCCTCGTCAAATCCCGGTTTGTCGAGATGTTCGGGGATCCCGACAGCAACCCTCACGGGCTCGAAATTTGCCCGCTTGGGAAAGTGCTGTCTGTTCAACCCTCCAATGGCATGTATAAACCGCAGAAGGATTATGTGAGCGATGGCTCAGGAACTCCAATTATCCGAATTGACTCATTCAGGAACGAAGGTCCTGACTACAGTTCGCTGAAAAGGCTCAATTGCAACGAAAGCGAGTGCAGACGTTACGGTATCAACGAGAATGACATTGTTATTAACCGAGTCAACAGTGTTGGCTGCATGGGTAAAACAATGCTTGTTTCGCATATTCCAGAAGTGACGGTTTTCGAGTCGAATATGATGCGTCTTCATTCTGATGAGACTCTCATGATTCCTGCATTCTTGTGCGCCCAAATGACTTCCGAATTCTCGAAAAGCTATTTTGAAGCAAATGCTAAACGAGCTATTGGCCAAGCAAGTATTAACCAGAAGGATGTGAAAGGGCTGCCTGTCCTCGTCCCAACGATTGGCAATCAAAAAGCGTACCTGTACTTCGTAGCCCAGGTCGACAAATCGCGATTTGCTGGTCCGGCCAATAATCAAGATTCTCCTCAAATTTGATTCGCCTGGGTCTCTGCGAATAGCTCGCCCCGATTCGGTCAGCTGCAAGCTTGTATGATTCGTCGGAACCGTACGAAAGCGCCCCGGCTGGTCGACCAACCGGGGCGCTCTAGGTTCGCCCGCATCATGGGAGGTGCTATGCGGGCTTGTTGGCGAAAATCATCGAAAACGCTCGCTCAAAACACGGGCTTCCTTGGTGGCGGCTATCATGGGGGGAGGGGTTAATAACCGCCTATCGCTTTCCGCCGTTTTCCACTTCGCCTTATTTCGCGGCGAGGGCCTTTCCGATCATGCGGCCGAAGGTGACGGAGCGGCCGCAGCAGTTGCCGGTCGACATATTCGGATACGTGTGGGCATAGTACGAACCCGAGTCGACGCCCGTGACGTACAGGCCTTCAATCGCCTTGCCATTGTCGTCGACAGCCTGGAAGTTTTCGTTAATCGTAATGCCGTCGAGCGTGCACAGCATGTAGCCCGAAGTGCGAACGCCATAGAACGGCGCCGTGCGAATTGCCGACAAGCGATGCGCGTCTTTTCCGAAATTGGGGTCGACGCCCGCGTCGTAATTCTCATTCTGGCGCTCGACGGTCTTCTTCAGCGTTTCGGCGGGCAAGCCGAGGCCTTCCGCAAGCTCCTCAATGGTATCGGCCACCACGATATAGCCATTCTGGATCAAGCCTTCGTTGATGCCCTTGGTAGCTTCGAGCGTCATATTGGTCGGTGCGCCGTTGTCGAAGGGGAAAACGTACGTCTCGCATGTGTATGCGAAGCTCGCGTCCACTTATAGCAGGAGCTTATCGATATCGCCGAGAGCGGGGCATAGGTCGACGGTGGTTTGTCCTCCATCTCACTGTCGCTACAATCCCGCAACGAAATCGAATGGTTGCGCAGGATCTTGCCGCGAGGCTTCTCGAAGCTGCCGAAGCGCGCTCTCATTCCCCAAATGCGAAATAATTTTCATTTTGGGGAATTGCGCTCCTGCTTTTGCTGCTTGGCACGCAAGTTAATGGTTGCGCGAGTATTGCTCTTGAGAATGAGCGCCATTCGGGGAAAGGGGCGCCAATCGTCGCCATCTCACTGTCGCTACGAGGCCGCAACGAAATCGATGAGCTCTTGTTTGCTGTGCACGTCGAGCTTCCGATAGACATTGCGCCGGTGGGTGATGGCCGTTCCTTCCGATATTACCAATTCTTCCTGAACGCGCGCGAGGGTATTGCCTTGCGCAAGAATGATGAGAACCTCGAGTTCTCGAGGAGTTAGGCCGCATTCGAGGGCGATGTTCTTGCATTTCGATACGAAAGAATGGTCGTGACGCTTCTCGCCGGCATCGGTTTGGAGGCCGGCGCTCTGGTTGTTAGGCGCGGTCGCGCCCACCACTGACTCCGGCGACGGTTTCGCCTGCTTTTCTTCGTGAATCGCTTCTTCCGGCACATGGAACGCGAGTTTGCCTCGGCCGAAAAGCGCCACTTCATGAAGCATGTTCTTGGTGATAAGCGTGTTGGTTGCCAGGAAAAGCAGCATCACGCAGGCCATGCTCATGCTGCAAATGAGCATGGTGCCGTCGCTGTTTCGGCCAACGATTCCGGCAAATTGGGGAACGAAGCTTTTCACGAACATGATTACGGCGAGCCCAACAAGCACGCCAATGCAGAGGAACGAGACGTTTCGGCCAAGGGCAGACTGGCCGCATTCTGCATATTTCTGATCGATTTCGCACGATACGAGCAACGTAACTCCGGCGAGCGACACCACCCAAACCATGCTGAAAATCAGAACGAGCCACATGTTGAATTCGCTGCCAGGGGAAATGGGAAAGAAGCTGAGCAGCGCAATTGCGAAAAGCGCCCGGAGCGAGCCGAACGGGTTGGGCTCGTGGTTCGGCAGCCAACCTATTACGACGATGCCTGCGAAAAGCACGAACGCAAGGGGCGTCCAGGCGTTGACCATGGTTGCGACTTGGGTGGAATCGCCGATGAATGACGCATCGCTCGAGACGAACAGCGAAATGGGCACGGTCGAAGCTGTCCCAAGAAGGAACATCGCCGCCGCCGTTCGCTTGTTGAACGAGTCAATTTTCGCGCGAAGGAGCTTTGAATCGATGGTCGAAGGGTCGATTTTGGGGCGTTCCAAGCGAGGTCTCGCAAGGCAAGACGCTGCAACGAAGACGAGGGATGCGATAAGGGTGATTGGCGCCGAAAAAATCGGCAAAACCAAAATGGCGGCGCAGGCGACGAAAACGGCTGCGAGCGTTGCGAGGGTCGTCTGCTTCGGCTCAAGGCACATAAGGCATCGCTCAAGCTGAAGGACGCCTATGCCGCTCGAGCATCCAATAAGGGCAAACGCGATGCAACTAATGGGCGCGTTGCCTTCCGATTGCCCAGTCGCCAGCAGCAAGGCGATGCCGAATGCGTATGTGGCAATCGCTCCTATATCGAGCACGTGGCCCGAATCGCTTTTGAGTGTTTCCTTCATGAAATGCATGACGCATGCCGCCGCGAAAAGAACTGCAGCGAAGTAGCACGCAAGGGGAAGCGCGCGTTCGATAGGCAACCCGGACCATTCGACGTGCTGCGCGTAGCAGACAATCGGAATCCAGGAAACCTGCAAAGCGC
>ERZ857745.4715-NODE-4715-length-11676-cov-15.047328_pt1 | contig 11676 bp, 8 predicted proteins | sample MGYA00519699_ERZ857745 | MGnify/ENA primary metagenome ERZ857745 (study PRJEB31778, sample SAMEA3449357) | human gut metagenome | biome: human gut; feature: human-associated habitat; material: faeces | place: United Kingdom | collected 2010/2012 ...
CGCGGATACGAGTGTCGTCTGTTACATTACCATTTTCATCCAATGGCACGTTGAAGTCAACGCGCACGATTGCCTTGTGACCGGCAAAGTTAAAATCTTCAATTTTCATTTTACCTAAATTTTATTTAGTTTATGTACTAATTTATTGTTCTAAACCTTTCTGCTGGTTTCAAAAACCGAAGGCAAAGATACAAATTATATTTGAATCAGCAAAATATAGTAGCGGTTTTTATGATTTTTAGTAGATGAAATCGTCTGTTTGCTATATCGGGTTTGCAAAATTCGTGTTTTGCGCTTCCTTCTGCCTGATTTGTTAAACAAAATGGAGAGAAATGAAATATATTCTTAACAAATTACTTTTTTTTTGGATTTTTCGATAATAAATAGTACCTTTGTGCGCAGTTAAAACGTTATTACATATAAATGAGATAAAATGGCGAAAGATAAGATTGCTTTTGTGTGCAGCAATTGCGGGCAGGAAAGTGCCAAATGGATGGGCAAATGTCCTAGCTGCGGACAATGGAATACATTTAAGGAAATTCGTATTGCTGCCGATTCCGGATCGCAGGCTGCGAAGAATGCCGGAATGACCATGCGTCATGGTGGGGCTGCCACGATGTTTGGTGGGCAGCACAGCGAGCATGACGCTGCTCCGATGAAGCTTCGCGATATTTCTGCGATTGATGAACCGCGCATCGATATGAGGGACGAGGAGCTGAACCGTGTGCTGGGTGGCGGAATGGTTCCTGGCAGCATCACGCTCCTGGGCGGTGAACCGGGAATCGGTAAGAGTACGCTCACCTTGCAGACTATTCTGAACATGACTGACCGCCGCATCCTGTATGTGAGCGGAGAGGAGAGTGCCCATCAAATCAAGCTCCGTGCCGACCGGTTGGCTAAAGGACAGGCGATGCTCAGAGAAGGTTCTTCTGCTGACACACTGGAAACGGCTTCTCTTTCATCAGAAGGAGCCTTTGAACATATTACGGTTCTCTGCGAAACACAGTTGGAGAAAATCTTTAGTCATATTCAGGAAGTAGCTCCTCAGCTGATAGTTATAGATTCTATCCAAACTATTGCTACGGAAGAAGTTGACAGTTCGCCGGGTTCTGTTTCCCAAGTTCGCGAGTGTGCAGCCTCCCTGCTCCGTTTTGCCAAGACGAGTGGCATTCCGGTTATTCTGATAGGACATATTAATAAGGAGGGAACGCTTGCCGGACCAAAGATTCTGGAGCACATCGTAGATACGGTGATTCAGTTTGAGGGCGACCAGCATTACATGTACCGCATCTTGAGAAGCATCAAAAACCGATTCGGAAGTACTTCTGAGTTGGGAATCTACGAGATGATGCAAGGCGGACTCCGACAGGTGAGCAATCCTTCAGAGTTGCTGCTTACTGAAGATCATGACGGGCTTTCGGGTGTTGCCATCAGCGCAGCCATCGAGGGTGTCCGTCCGTTCCTGGTAGAGACGCAGGCTTTGGTTTCAACAGCTGCCTATGGAACTCCGCAACGTTCGGCAACGGGTTTTGATCAGCGCCGTTTGAACATGCTCCTGGCGGTTCTAGAGAAACGTGTGGGGTTCAAGCTGATGCAGAAGGATGTGTTCCTGAATATTGCCGGTGGATTGAGAGTAACCGATCCTGCCATGGACTTGAGTGTGTTGGCAGCCGTATTGAGCAGCAATGTTGACACGCCTATCGAGCAAGGCTGGTGTATGGCAGGCGAGGTAGGTCTGAGCGGCGAAGTCCGTCCGGTGAGCCGCATCGAGCAGCGTATTGCTGAGGCTGAAAAACTGGGATTCCAGCACATTATCATCCCGAAATACAACAATCATGGTTTCGACCATAAGAAATATAAGATAGAAATTCATCCCGTAAGGAAGGTGGAAGAAGCATTCCGCTGCCTGTTCGGGTGAAGTAAAAAGTAATCATACAGTTCAAAGTTCAAAATTCAAAATTCAAAGTAAAATGAAGGATTCAGTAATCATTGTGAGCGGTGGCATGGATAGCATCACGCTGCTCTACGATAAGAAAGACGAGATTGCACTCGGCATTAGTTTTAACTATGGAAGTAATCATAACGAGCGTGAAATTCCTTTCGCCAAGATGCATTGTGAGCGTTTGGGAATCAAGCATATTACGATAGATTTGGGTTTTATGCATCAGTATTTCAAGAGTTCTCTTCTTGAAGGTGCCGATGCAATTCCTGAAGGTCATTATGCTGCTGATAATATGAAGAGTACGGTGGTTCCTTTCCGTAATGGAATCATGCTGAGCATTGCCATCGGCATTGCTGAGAGTAATAATCTGAAGAAAGTTTTCATTGCTAACCATGGTGGCGATCATACGATTTACCCAGACTGCCGTCCGGAGTTTATCAAGGCGATAGATGAGGCTGCCGAAGCAGGAACGTTCGTTGATGTGCGCGTGGTGGCTCCTTATACGAATATTACCAAAGGGCAGATTGCTGAGATTGGTAAAAAGTTGGGCATTGACTATGCTGAAACCTGGAGCTGCTATAAGGGCGGTGAGAAGCATTGTGGCAAATGCGGAACCTGTGTAGAGCGCAAGGAGGCTTTGGCCGAGGCGGGTATTGAGGATACTACTGAGTATGAAGAATAAGGATGGCGACGAACCAGGCGTTCTTCGTTCCCTATATATAATAAGGTGTAATCAGAATAAATATAATAAAAGAAAAATGAAAACAGCGATTTTATCTGCGGCTCTGATGCTTGCATCAACCGTTGCAATGGCTCAGAAGAGCAACTTCCAGTTGAAGGTGGATTTGAAGAATTTCAATTCCGATTCTGTACTTGTTTACAAGGGCAGAAATGTTAAGATGGATACGGTTTTGGTGAAGAATGGCAAGTTTACCTATTCTGCAAACCTTGATAAGGCAGCCGGATACGTTTTCCTCTCACCTGAAGCTTATCGTGGTGCAGGTCAGTTTATGTTCAACCTGCCTTGTGTTCCTGGCGAGAAGGCTGAAGTTAAGGGCGATGCAAAGACCCGCTTCGATATTTCGGGGTCTAAGTTCTATCAGCAGTATCATGAAGTAGATGTTCTGCTGGAGAATGCTAATAAGGAGTTGGGAGATTACGAAGCTTCCCTGGACCAGAGAATCAAGAATGGTGAGACCCAGCAGAGCATCATGGCAGAATATGAGCAGAAGGCTCCTGCCCTGCAAAAGGCAAAGGACGATAAGATTTTCGATTTCGTAAAACAGCATCCTGATTATGAGGCTTGTGCTACTATCATAGAGCAGTTTGATGATGTCAGCAAGATGGAGAAACTGCTGGGCTTGCTCTCTGAGAATGTGAAGAACGGCAGAATGAAGGCTTTCTACCAGCCAATGATTGATATGGCTAAGAAGCGTGCTGAGGCTGAGGAGAAGGCTAAGAAGGTGCAGGCTGCCGGTGTTGAGGCTCCTGACTTCACGCTGAAGGATATTAAAGGAAATGATTTCAAGCTTTCCAGCCTTCGCGGTAAGATTGTAGTTCTCGACTTCTGGGGTTCATGGTGCGGATGGTGCATCAAGGGAATGCCTAAGATGAAGGAGTATTACGAGAAGTACAAGGGTAAGTTTGAAATTCTTGGTGTAGATTGTAATGATACAGAGGCTAAGTGGAAGGCTGCTGTTGAGAAGCACCAGTTGCCATGGATTCATGTTTACAATCCGAAGGACAGCAAGGTTCTCAGCGATTACGCTGTTCAGGGTTTCCCTACAAAGATTGTGATTGATGCTAACGGTAAGATTATCAAGACCATCGTTGGCGAGGATCCTGCTTTCTACACTTTGCTTGATGAAGTGTTGAGCAAGTAATGATAACATAAAACAATGTCGCCCTGTAAGTGCAAAATTACATTTGCTCTTACAGGGCGATTTTTTGTTTGTTCAGTATTTTATTTCTTTTTCTTCTTCAATTCCAGTTTCGGAATCTTGATTTTCTGTCCGGCTTTTACGGTGTTTTTACCATTCAGGGCTTCTACGTAGCATTCCATGCCGGAACCTAAATAGCGGGTGCTGATCTGTTCGAGGGTCTGACCGGCGCCAACCGTAACGGTCTGGGCAACTCCTATGATTCGGTAAGCTCCCGTGCGTACGCGAGCATCCTTATCATACTGGGATGATGCTATTTTCGAAGCAGCCTTTTCTTCGGCTTTATCTTTAGCCTTTTCTTTAGCTTCTGCCTTAGCTTTTGCTTCAGTCTGCTTAGCTTTTTCGGCGCTAGCACTTTCCTCATCCGAATTTTCAGCCAGTTTTACTGCTTCTGCAGTTTTAGCCATACGGATGCTGTCTTCCATCGCTTTCTGGCGGAGTTTCTGTTCCTGAGAGAGTGGGGCGGCAGCTGGTTTGGCTGGGACTTTCTTGGTTGGAGCCTGATGATACTGGTTTAGCTGCATGGCTAGATGATCGCGCTGGGCAGTCATCTGACCATAGTTGAAGGCAAACCATCCCATTCCGCCAATCAAAGCTACTACGATGAGACAGACTGCTACGACCAGATAGCGAGGAATAACAATATGATGAGAATTGGAAGATTCTTCTTCCTCCTCTTCTTCTTCAGATTCATCTGATGCAGGTACTGCAGGTTCAACAACTGCTTTTAGGGCTTGCTGTTGCTGGGCTAATTCAAGCTTCTCTTGCTCCAGTCTTTCCTGCTCAAGTTTTTCCTGCTCCAGTCTTTCTTGCTCCAGTCTTTCCTGCTCCAGCCTTTCTTGCTCTTGCTTTTCTTTCTGTATTCTTTCCTGCTCCAGTTGGGCTTGTTTTAATTTTTCCAGTTTAGCTTGTTCAATAGCAATTTGCTTTGCCAGTTCGTCTTCGTCTTCTTTTTCCTTTTCCTTTTCAGATCCGATTACGACAACCTCCGGATTTGGAGTTGCAGTTTTTTCTTCGTCCAGAAAATCGATTACTTGTGCAGGAGCATCATCTGTCTGTTCTTCTCCAAACTTCTCATCTATTTCATCGAAATCTACGCCGTCATTTACCACCACCGTTTCAAATTGGGCGAATGGCTTGTTCACGATTTCTTTCAGGATGTTGTCAGGCGTGAAGGTGAGTTTGTCTCTGCCTTCAATGGTGAAGCGCTCGCCCGTGTTCACATTGATGCTTTCACGGTCTTTCGTGGCCTGTACCTTAAAGGTGCCCAGCCATTTTATCTTCACCTGCTTGTCGGCTTCGAGTCCCTGGTTGCACACATCAAACATCTTCCGGATGAAGAGTTCTGCTTCCACCTGGCTCAGACCGCTCTTATCTGCCAGCAGTTTTCCGAGTGTATTTAAACTGAATTTGCTCATTGCTCATCCCCTCCATTCTTTAGTTTTTCCTTGACCGAAGCAACCGGTCGGAAACCCAACACCAACTTAGGCGGCACCAGCTGGCGCTTCTTGGTAGTAGGATTAACCACCACTCGCTCCATGCGCTTCTTCACTTCGAAGGTGCCAAAATTGGGGATAGAGACAGCTTCTCCATCCTCAAACTCGGCAATCATAGCGTCTATCGCCTTGCGCACCAACTTCTGGGTGTCTTCCTGCGAATAGCCGGTTTGCTGAGCCAGTTCAGCGATGTATTCCTTATTGTTCATATTTATTTAATATGTAGTCAAAATTTCTTAAACTCCAGGCTATGGGGGAGAGAATGATTATTTCACCACCTTGCCATAGAGGTCAAATTCCTCGCTTGCAGTAATTTCTACCTGATAGAAACAACCCACGCGCAGACGCTTCTCATCGGCACGGATCAGAACCTCAGGGTCTACTTCCGGAGAGCAGAACTCTGTTCGTCCGATGTAGTAATCGCCTTCCTTGCGGTCGATGATGACGGTCATGGTTTTGCCCACCTTGTCTGCCTCAATCTCAGAGCTGATGTCTTGCTGCAGAATCATCAGTTCGTCCAGCCGGCGCTGCTTTACCTCGGCAGGCACGTTGTCTTCGTAGTGGGTGGCGCTGTAGGTTCCTTCTTCCTCAGAGTAGGCAAAGGCACCCATGCGTTCAAATCTCTGTTCGCGTACAAAGTCGAGGAGCTCGTGGAAATCCTCATCTGTCTCGCCTGGGAAACCAACCATCAGCGTAGTGCGGATGTGAATGCCTGGCACGCGTTCGCGGATGGCCTTCAGCAGATTGATGGTTTCCTGTTTCGTTACGTGGCGATGCATGCTGGTGAGCATGTGGTCGCTGATGTGCTGGAGGGCAATGTCGAGATATTTGCATACGTTTGGCTTCTCGCGCATCACGTCCAGAAGATCCATTGGGAACTGGTTCGGATAAGCGTAATGCAGGCGAATCCATTTCACGCCAGGAATATCAGCCATCTCGCTGATGAGTTCGGTAATATGATGCTTGCCGTCAATATCTACGCCGTAGTAGGTGAGTTCCTGAGCGATAATCTGAAACTCCTTCACGCCTTCTGCCACCAGTTCGCGCACCTCCTGCAGAATCTCTTCTTTCGGACGGGAAACGTGCTTGCCGGTGATGATAGGAATGGCGCAGTAGGCACAGTGGCGGTTGCAGCCCTCGGCTATCTTGATGTAGGCATAATGGCGCGGAGTAGTGAGATGGCGCTGGCCGTTGCAGGATGAAACTTCCGCCTTGCCGAGTTCCTGCAGAAGCTGCTTGTAGTTGAATTTGCCGTAGAATTTATCCACTTCAGGCATTTCTTCTTCCAGTTCCTTCTGGTAGCGCTGCGAGAGGCAGCCCATTACGTAGAGCTTTCTGAGTCGGCCTTCTTCCTTAGCCTGGATAAACTCCAGGATGGTGTCGATGCTTTCCTGCTTTGCATCCTCGATGAATCCGCACGTATTGATGACGGCTATCTCGCCCTGAGGGCGCTTTGAATCGTGAACGCAATGGTAGCCGTTTGCCTCAAACTGCTTCATCAGCAACTCGCTGTCTACGAGATTCTTCGAGCAGCCCAGGGTAATAATATCTATCTGATTTTTCTTCATTTTCTAATTTTTAAAGAGCGAGTCTACGAATTCTGTCTTGTTGAAGAGCTGCAGATCTTCCATACCTTCGCCCAGTCCGATGTATTTTACAGGCACCTTGAGCTGGTCGCTGATGCCGATGACAACGCCGCCCTTAGCGGTTCCGTCGAGCTTGGTGATGGCGAGCGAGGAGATGTTGGTAACGGCAGAGAACTGCTTAGCCTGCTCGAATGCATTCTGTCCGGTACTTCCGTCGAGCACGAGCATTACCTCGTCTGGTGCTTCAGGCATTACCTTCTTCATCACTTCCTTTATTTTCTTGAGCTCATTCATCAGGTTCACCTTGTTGTGCAGTCGGCCTGCCGTATCGATGAGCACCACGTCGGCGCCGTTTGCCTTGGCGCTCTGCAGGGTGTCGAACGCCACGCTTGCCGGATCGCTTCCCATCTGCTGTTTCACTACAGGCACACCCACGCGCTCGCCCCAGATGCAAATCTGCTCTACGGCAGCGGCACGGAAGGTGTCGGCAGCTCCCAGAACAACCTTCTTGCCAGCCTTCTTAAACTGGTAAGCCAGCTTGCCGATGGTGGTTGTCTTACCCACGCCGTTTACGCCTACTACGAGGATAACGTAAGGCTTATGGTCGGCAGGAAGTTCCCAGTCTGCCAGGTCATCGCTGTGATTCTCAGAGAGGAGAATGGCGATTTCCTCGCGCAGAATGCGGTTGAGCTCGCTGGTTGAAACATATTTATCGCGGGCCACACGTTCTTCGATGCGGCGGATAATCTTGACCGTGGTTTCTACACCTACGTCTGAAGTGATGAGTACCTCTTCGAGATCGTCGAGCACATCATCATCGACGGTAGACTTTCCGGCAACGGCGCGCGCCAGTTTGCCAAACACACTCTCCTTGGTTTTTTCAAGTCCCTTATCGAGAGTTTCCTTCTTTTTGTTGCTGAATAATCCGAATAATCCCATAATCTTGTTTTTTATCTTCTGCAAAGATACTCATTTTTTTTTATTTTATGGCTTTTTCACTTGCTTTTTCGCCCTTTTCAAGAAAAAAAGTAAAGATTTGGAGGGTTTTATGTCATGACAGAAGGGTTTTCGCCGATATTGTGGGTTAATAAGGTTTAATAAATAATGTTGTCAGATACAAAAACAAATCGCCCTGCAAAGGACAAAAGCGGTTTGGCTTCTGGACCCCTGCAGGGCGTTCTGTTTATTTCTTCATCATTTCCTTTACGGCTCTTTCGAGCTGGGTATCATGGCCATTGATGAAATCTTCCGGACTGTTGTAAACCTCGATGTCTGGGTTCAGCTGGGTGTTCTCGCCGAACACGCCACGCATGTCGCGGCAGCCTACCTGAGGAATACCGAATACCAGCGTGTTGTCCATCAGCGTTTCCCACCATACGGCTGTCATGGTTCCTGCTACAGGAGCACCAATCAGCTTGCCGATTCCGAGTTCCTTGTAAACCCATGGGAAACCGTAACCGTTGCTGTAATCGTTCTCGCAGATCATGACGCAAGATGGCTTCACCCATTTGTTGAACGGATCGCGGCCAACTACCTTACCGTGAGGTACAAACTCCTGATACTGCTTGCCGTTGAGCAGGGTGCAGAGATCATCGTGCAACCAGCCGCCACCATTATGGCGCTCGTCTACGATTACAGCGTCTCTGTTTCGGTTCTTGTCGCTCAGCAGTTCGCTGTAAACGGTGCGGAAACTCTCCGAATTCATCGCCTTAACGTGAACATAAGCGATGCGTCCGCCCGAAATGCTGTCAACGAAAGCGCGGTTGCGGTCTACCCATCGCTTGTAGAGCAGGTTGTTGAGTTTGCCCTGAGAGATAGCCTTCACCGTAACCTCCATCTTCTTGCCCTTGGCGTTTCTGATGCCGAGTCGTACATTCTTGCCAACCTTTCCGTCGAGCAATGGGAAGTAGTCCATTCCGGCTTTAATCTCCTCGCCGTCGATGCTCTCGATGATGCTGCCGGCTGTTACACCCGTATTCTTCACATCGAAAGGACCACGCTTGATAATCTCCTGAATCTTCAGGCCGTCGCCCTGGTACTGAGGGTCGAAGAATACTCCTAGGTTGGCGGTGGTAAGCGCGCTGTTCGAAGCGTAGTAGCGGGCTCCTGTATGCGAAGCGTTCAGCTCGCCAAGCATTTCGCTCAACATCTCCTGGAAGTCGAAATTGTTGTTGATGTAAGGCAGAAACTTCTCATAGGTCTTGCGGTAACCTTCCCAGTCAACACCATGGATCTTAGGGTCGTAGAACTTGTCTTTCACCTGTCGCCATATATGGTCGAAGAGATACTGGCGCTCCTCGGCTGGCTTATAGTTGAAGTTAGCCTCAAAGCTGATGTCCTTGGTGCTGAATCCGCTCAGATCCACCTTCTTGATACTGCTTCCGTTGCAGATGAAGAGGTTCTTCACATCCTTGTCGGTCTGCAGGTTGCCCTGGCCTACGCCCTTCATCACGAGCTTGGTAGAGCCGTCCTTCAGGTCGTGCTGCCAGAGGTCGTAATCATCCTCGAAGGCTGCCTGGTAGTAGAGCTTGTCGCCGTCTTTAGAGAGCACAGCATCGCCCATGTGCGAAGAGTTTGCGGTGAGGCGTACGATTCTGTCGCGGCAGTTTTCGATGTCCAGCTCCAGTGGCTTTACCTTTTCCACCTCTATCTTTCCGGTCTTCTTCTGCTTTTCGTCAGCCTTCTTTTTAGCCTCTTCCTTCTTCTCGTCTTCCTTCTTCTCCTTTTCGTCCTTGTTGGCGTCAGCCAGTTCTATTTCTTCCTTGCTCATGTTGAAGCGGTTGTAGGCGTCCAGGTCGAAGAACATGATGTAGGCATCGTCTTCAGCTCCCCAGCTTCCATGACTGCGGTAGCCGGCTCTGTCGCTCTGGAAGAGCATTGCCTTGCCGTCGAGCACCCATTTGCCGTTGCTGTCGCTGTAGCCGGAATTGGTCAGGTTGTGAACCTCTTTGCCGTCAGCCTTTACCAGCGCAATATCCTGGTTGTTCCAGCCGCCGTTGCCGATATAGGTTGAAAGGAGCCATTTGCTGTCTGGTGACCATTCGAAAGCGATGTCTCCATCGCTGTAAGAGTAGACGTATTTCCCGTCGAGCACAGTGCGGATTTCCTTCGATTTCAGATTGACGATGCGGAGTGCTGCACGGTCTTCGAAGAAAGCCACTTCCTTGCCGTCAGGAGAGTATTGCGGATACTGCGATGTAATGCCTGTTTTCACCAGCTGCTCTTCCTCGATGTCGGTAGCGTAGGTGAAGTTCTTCTCTTTCTCGTTCTTGATCTTAGACTGGTAAATCTGCCATACGCCGTTGCGCTCGGCTGCATAGATCAGGGCTCTGCCGTCTGGCGAGAAACTCAGGTCGCGCTCCTGCTGCGGTGTGTCGGTAATGCGCTTGGTAGTGGTATATTCTACAGAAGTTACGTATACGTCGCCATGCATCACGAAAGCCACTTCCTTGGCGTCTGGCGAAACGGAAATCTCTGTAGCTCCCCAGCTTTTTATCTGACGTACGAGGCTTGGAGCGTCATTATCTGTTGTAATGGAGATGTTTACCTTCTGAGGCTCTCCACCTTCTTTCACGGTGTAGATTTCGCCATCATATCCGTAGCAGAGCAGGTCGGCGCTGGATGCAGTGAGGAATCTTACCGGATTGCCTTTGTGGTGGGTAATCTGCTTGTCGCTTGAACTGTTGAGGCTGCGGCGGTAGATATTGAATGTGCCGTCCTGCTCGCTCAGATAGAAGAATGATTTCTCGTCTGATGTCCATACTGGCGAGCGGTCTTCGCCGGAAAAGGTAGTCTGCTTGGCAAACTTTCCGTTACTCTTCAGCCAGATGTCGCGAGCGATAGGTGATTTCTGGTGTTTGCGCCAAGGGTCTTCGTATCCCTTTTTGTCGTGGTAGAGAATGTCGCCGTTCTTGGCGATGCTGATATCCTCCATGGTGAGGGTAGAGAAGAGTTCCGGTCTTCCGCCCTTGGTGCTTACCTTATATACTTGTGGAAATGTGTTGTCGCCGAAGATGATGCTCTGGGCTGTAGGCTGCAGACTGGCAGAGTAGAGCACATGGTCGTTGTCTGCAAAGGCGATAGGTGTTTCGCTGCCGCTGTTGGTGGTGAGTCGGGTAGGAGCACCGCCTTTCGCATCGATTACGAAGATGTCGAGACTTCCTTCGCGGTTAGACTGGAAGGCAATTTTCTTGCTGTCAGGGCTCCATACAGGATGCGAATCGAAGGCTGCATGGGTTGTGAGCTGTCGTGCTTCACCGCCGTTGACAGAAACACTGTAGAGGTCGCCTTTATAAGCGAAGGCGATGGTAGTGCCATCAGGCGAGATGGCTGGGTAGCGCATCCAGAGCGGATGTTCTTCTGCGCTGGCAGAGAGTGCTGCTGAGAGCAGGGCTACTGAAAAGATTAACTTTTTCATTTGCGTATGTTTTATGTTTGAATATGCGTTATAAAAATCTCTTCTCTTTCGGGGGCAGAATGCTGTTTCTTGCTCCTAACGGATGCAAAGGTAGTTATTTTTTGCGATATTTAAGCATAAAAAAAGAAAAAAGTGAGAAAAAGTTTGGTGTATTCAAAAAATATATGTACCTTTGCAGCCGCAAATAAGAAAAGTGGCTGATTGCGTTATTGGTTAGCTGGTTTGCGTTTTGAAAAGTGTTGGTTCCGTAGCTCAGTTGGATTAGAGCAACAGCCTTCTAAGCTGTGGGTCTTGG
>ERZ857745.4723-NODE-4723-length-11661-cov-16.034206_pt1 | contig 11661 bp, 9 predicted proteins | sample MGYA00519699_ERZ857745 | MGnify/ENA primary metagenome ERZ857745 (study PRJEB31778, sample SAMEA3449357) | human gut metagenome | biome: human gut; feature: human-associated habitat; material: faeces | place: United Kingdom | collected 2010/2012 ...
GTAAACAGAGAAAGGACATCACTGACATGAAACACAATCAGATGCGGCAGGTGGTCTTCCCCATTCTGGCCGCCTTCATCTGGGGCACCGCCTTCGTCGCGCAGGATATGTGCGCCGACTCCATCGGCGCGTTCGCCTTCAACGCCAGCCGCTACTCTATCGCGGTGCTGGCGCTGCTGGTGGTCATCGTCATCAGTGACAAGCTGAAAAAGGACACGCCCGTCCTCTCCCCCGCCGAGAAAAAGGCCGCCAACCGGCAGCTGTGGCTGGGCGGCCTGTGCTGCGGCGCAGCGCTGGCCATGGCCTCCAACTTCCAGCAGGCGGGCATGGTCGCCGGTACCGACAGCGGCAAGGCTGGCTTCCTGACGGCGCTGTATGTGGTGCTGGTTCCCGTATGCGGTCTGTTCTTCAAGCGGAAGGTCAGCCTCCCCGTCTGGATCGCCGTGGCACTGTCCGTGATCGCGCTGTATCTGCTGTGCATCAACGGTGAATTCTCCCTCGCCCCCGGCGACCTGCTGATCCTGGCCTGCGCCGTATGCTTCACCATACATATCCTTGTCATCGACCACTTCACCGCCACCGTGGACGGCGTAAAGCTCAGCTGCCTGCAATTCCTGTTCGCGGCTCTTATCTCCACTGTATGCATGTTCCTCTTTGAGGACGTGGACTTCGCCGCCATCTGGGGCTGCATCCTGCCCCTGCTGTATGTGGGCATCTTCTCCTGCGGCGTGGGCTACACCCTGCAAATTCTGGCGCAGAAGGGCTCCAACCCCACGGTGGTCACCATCCTGCTGAGTCTGGAGAGTGTGTTCGCCGTCATCGCCGGCGCCATCATCCTCAAGCAGCAGATGTCCGTCCGGGAATACATCGGCTGCGCGGTGATGTTCGCCGCCGTGATCCTGGCGCAGATCCAGTTCCCCGTGAAGAAAAAAGCGGAATAACGCAAGCAGCGCAAAAAAGGAGCACCCGCCGGGTGCTCCTTTTTTTGCTTATTTCCTCAGAACAGCGCCACCTGACTGGTATCCGCCATTCCCGCGAAGGCGCCCAGCGCCTTCAGCTGCTCGATGTGTGTCTTACTGAGCTTGTTGCAGGTGGTGGCAAACTCCTCCACGGAGACGAACGTCTTGCCCTGCCGCTTCTCTACCGTGTCCAGCGCCGCCGTCTCACCCAGACCCCGCACCGTCACAAAGGGCGGCAGCAGGCCGTTCTCCGTCACCTTGAAGTGCGTGGCGTCGGAATCGTAGATGCTGATGGTGTCGAAGTGGAAGCCCCGCAGATAGAACTCGTAGCACACCTCCAGCGTCACCAGCAGGTTCTGCTCCACGTCGGTGGCGTCCTTGTTGTTCTCGATCTCCCGTATCTTCTGCTTCACCGCGTCCATGCCGGCGCAGCAGTACTCCGCGTCGAAGGCCTTGGCGCGGATGGAGAAGAACGTGGCGTAGAACGCCAGCGGCTCGTGTACCTTGAACCACGCAATGCGGAAGGCCATCATCACGTAGGCCACGGCGTGGGCCTTGGGGAACAGATAGCCGATCTTGGCCAGCGAGCCGATGTACCAGTCCGGCACCTGATGCTCCCGCATGGCCTCCTCCCAGCCCTCCTGAAAGCCGCCCTTCTTCACCTTGCCCTTGCGGACGGCCTCCATGATCTTGAAGCTCATCTTGGGGTCAAGCCCCATGGAGATGAGATACAGCATGATATCGTCGCGGCAGCCCACCGTCTCCAGAACGCTGGCCGTACCGCCCACGATCAGGTCGCGGGCGTTGCCCAGCCACACGTCGGTGCCGTGGGAAAAGCCGGACAGCCGCACCAGCGTGTTGAAGTCCTTGGGCATGGTGTCCATCAGCATGCCGCGGGTGAACCGGGTGTTGAACTCCGGGATAGCCACCGCCCCGGTGGGGCCCAGTATCTCGTCGTTTTCAAAGCCCAGCACCTTGGAGGACGTGAAAATACTCATGGTGTCCGGGTCGTCCAGCGGTATGGCGCGGGCGTTGACGCCGGTGAGATCCTCCAGCATCCGGATCATGGTGGGGTCATCGTGCCCCAGCATGTCCAGCTTCAGCAGGTTGTCCTCCATGCAGTGGTATTCAAAGTGGGTGGTCACGGTGTCGCTGTCGGGATCGTCCGCCGGGTGCTGCACCGCGGTGAAGTCCTCCACGTCCATGTCGTCCGGCACCACCACCAGACCGCCGGGGTGCTGCCCCGTGGTGCGGCGCACGCCCACGCACCCCAGCGTCAGCCGGTCAAGCTCCGCGTTGCCGGCGCTCTCGCCCCGCTCCTCCAGATACTTCTTCACCATGCCGAAGGCGGTCTTTTCCGCCAGCGTACCGATGGTGCCTGCCCGGAACACCTGCGTCTTGCCGAACATCTCAATGGCGTGCTGGTGCGCCCGCGCCTGATACTCGCCAGAGAAATTCAGGTCGATATCGGGCACCTTGCCGCCGCCGTAGCCCAGAAACGTCTCAAAGGGGATGTCGAATCCGTCCTTGACGTACTTTGTCCCGCACTCCGGGCACTCCTTGTCCGGCATGTCCGCGCCGCAGCCGTAGCTGCCATCGGTGACGAACTCCGTGTGGCGGCATTGGGGGCAGCGGTAGTGGGGCGGCAGGGAGTTCACCTCCGTGATGCCCGACATATACGCCACCAGCGACGAGCCCACCGATCCTCGGCTGCCCACCAGATAGCCGTTCTCCAGACTGCGCTGCACCAGCTTCTGGGCGGACATATACACCACGTCGTACTTGCCCAGAATGCTTTTCAGTTCCACGTTCAGCCGGTCCACGATCAGCTGAGGCGGCTCGTCGCCATACAACTCGTGACACTTGTCCCACACTCTGTCATGAAGTTCCTGCTCCGAATTCTCCAGCCGCGGCGGGAACAACCGTCCCGGCGGCAGCAGCTCGATCTCCTCGATGCGGTCGGCGATGGAGCGCGGGTCGTCGATGACCACCCGGTGTGCCTCCTCCTGACCCAGATAGGCGAACTCCTCCAGCATCTCCTCCGTGGTCTTGAAGTAGATGGGCAGCGGCGCGTCCGCGTCCGTGAACTTCTTGCTGGCCAGCAGGATGTGCCGGTATACCTCGTCCTCCGGCTCCTGGAAGTGCACGTCGCCGGTGGCGCACACCGGCTTTCCCAGCTCCCGTCCCAGCCGGACGATGGTGCGGTTCAGCTCCCGCAGCTCCTCCTCCGACTGCACCGTGCCGTTGCGCAGCATGAACATATTGTTGCAGATGGGCTGTATCTCCAGATAGTCGTAGAACGACGCGATGCGCCGCAGCTCCGCCCAGTCCTTGTGATCCGCCACCGCCCGGAACAGCTCGCCCGCTTCGCAGGCCGAGCCGATGATCAGTCCCTCCCTGTGCGTCACCAGCTCCGTCTTGGGGATGATGGGATAGCGCTTGAAGTATTTCAGGTTGGACGCGGACACCAGCTGATACAGGTGCTTCAGCCCCAGCTTGTTCTTGGCCAGAATAATGATGTGCTTGGGGTGACGGCTGCCGCCGCCCAGCGGCCGCAGCTTCTCCATCTCCCCGTTGATCTCCTGCAAACGGGAAATACCCAGCTCCCGCCGCATTTTCTCGAAGAACGGTACCAGCATATAGCCCACCATCCCCGCGTCGTCCGACGCCCGATGGTGGTTGAAGGCGGGCAGGTCAAGATGCTCCGCCACGATGTCCAGCTTGTATTTGTGCAGCTCCGGCAGCAGGTTCTGCGCCAGTATCAGGCTGTCGATGTACGTCGGCTCGAATTCCAGCCCCACCTTCCGGCATCCGGCGCGGATAAAGCTGATGTCGAACTCCGCGTTGTGCGCCGCCAGCACCCGCCCGTTCACGAACTGCAAAAAGGCCGTCAGCGCCTCCTTCAGGGACGGCGCGTCCGCCAGCATGGCGTCGGTGATGCCCGTCAGCCCGATGATCTCCGGCGTCAGCCGCCGGCCGGGGTTCACGAAAGTCTGGAACGTCTCGGTGATCTTTCCGTTCTTCAGCACCACCGCACCGATCTCCGTGATGGCCTCCCGCGTCACCTTCAGACCCGTCGTCTCAATGTCGAAGCACACGATCTCGTCGTCAAAGTCCTGATCCTGCGCGCCGTGTACGGCGATCCGGTCGTCCAGATTGTTGACGTAGTACCCCTCCACGCCGTACAGCACCTTGATCTTCCCCTTGGCTGCGTCCCGCGCCTTGGGGAACGCCTGCACCGTGCCGTGGTCGGTGATGGCGATAGCCGGGTGTCCCCATGCCGCCGCCTGCTTCACCACCTTGCCCACGTCCGTCAGGGCGTCCATGCTGCTCATCTGGGTATGCAGATGCAGCTCCACCCGCTTCTCCGGCGCGTTGTCCTGCCGTCCGGGGTGGGCGGCCTTCATGATATTCACCGGCCGCAGCACGATGTCCCTGCCGTCGTAGGTCAGCTCCACCTTGCCCTGTATGCGCAGCCACATGCCGTCGCTGACGGCGCCGCCCAGCACCTTGGCCTCCTTCTCGTCCATGGCCTTGCGCACCGCCACGGAGCCGTGCTCATCGGTGATATTGAAATTCAGCGTCCACATGCCCTTGCGCCGCGTCTCATAGCACTCCGCCTTGAATACGCGCCCCTCCACAATGGCATTCCCCATCTTGATATTCAGCTCCCGTATGGGCGTGACCTTCCCGGTAAAGGGCTTGCCCCATACCATACCGCTGTCGCCCTTCTGGGCGCTCATCCCCCGGAAGTGCAGCAGCACCCGCCGCAGGTCGTACTGCTGCGCCAGCATCTGCTGCAGGGCGTCCTGCGCCGCCTGGGGCAGCGTCTCGCCGCACTCGATCTGCACCTCCAGCGTCCGCGCCTCCCGATCCAGCACACCGCTGACGGCGCAGGCATCGTGCAGCAGCAGCCGCAGCTGGCGCGGCGCCTGAAAGCTCTCAAACAATGTAAAAAACGGTACTCTTTCCGCCATGTCTATCCCCTATCGCCCATTACAGCTTCTCGATCTCCCGGAACAGCTCGTCCACCAGCTGCTCCTGCGGCACCTTCCGCAGGATCTTGCCCTTGGCGAACAGCAGTCCCTCGCCGCGGCCTCCGGCAATGCCCACATCGGCGGCGGCGGCCTCGCCGGGGCCGTTGACCACGCACCCCATCACCGCCACGGTAATGGGCTTGTGGCAGTCCTTCAGCCGCCGCTCCACCTCCCGGGCGATGGGCAGCATGTCGTACTGCGTCCGCCCGCAGGTAGGACAGGCGATCAGATCCGGCTCCGTCCGCCGTATGCCCGCCGCCTGCAATATCTTCTTCGCCGCCGTGACCTCCTCCACCGGGTCGGCGGTAAGGCTCACCCGCAGCGTATCTCCGATGCCCCGGCATAAAAGCCCGCCGATGCCGATGGCGGATTTCAGCACGCCCATCTCCGGCGTTCCCGCCTCGGTCACGCCCAGATGCAGCGGATAGTCCACCCGCTCGTGCAGCAGCTCATAGGCCGCCATGTTCACCGGCACGCGGGAGCACTTCACGGAGATGCAGATATCCCCGAACCCGCAGTCCTCCAGCAGGCGCACATGCCCCAGCGCGCTCTCCGCCAGCGCCTCGGCGGTGACGCCGCCGTACTTCCGCAAAAGATCCTTTTCCAGCGACCCGCCGTTGACGCCCACCCGGATGGGGATGCCCCGCTCCCGGCAGCCGTCCGCCACGGCGCGCACCCGCTCCTTCGACCCGATGTTGCCCGGATTGATGCGTATCTTGTCCACGCCGCCGTCAATGCACAGCAGCGCCAGCTTGTAGTCAAAATGGATGTCCGCCACCAGCGGGATGCGTATGCCCCGCTTGATGGCCGGTATCGCCCGTGCCGCCTCCTCCGTGGGCACCGCCACCCGCACGATGTCGCAGCCCGCCTGCTCCAGCCGGCGGATCTGCTGCACGGTGGCCTCCACGTCCTCGGTAGCCGTATTGCACATGGACTGTATGCTCACCGGCGCGCCGCCGCCCACCGGCACCGCGCCCACCTGGATCCTTCTTGTCACAGTCCTTCGCCTCCTGTTATTTGATGAGCTTCCCCACGTCGCTGAACACCAGCACCACCATCAGCGCCAGCAGCAGGATCAGCCCCGCAAAGTGGATATAGTTCTCATACTTGGCCGGTATCTGCTTTTTGAACAGCAGCATGGCCACTGCGTTGACGAACAGGAAGAATATCCGTCCGCCGTCCAGCGCCGGCAGCGGCAGCAGGTTCATCACCGCCAGATTCACCGCGATCAGCGCCGCGATATAGGCGATGTTCTCCACCGCCGCCCGGGTCGTCTCCGCCTGCTCGCCCACCTGCACCATGGTGGACACGATACCCACCGGGCCGCTGAGATCCCGCAGCCCCGCCTGCCCGCTCAGCAGCATCTGTAAGCTCAGCCGCACCATCCGCACGAAATCCACGGCGTTGTTCCATGTATACGCCAGCTTGTCGCCGAAGGTAGCCGCCTTCGCGCCGAAATAGATGCCGTAGCCGCTGTACTCGTTTCCGCTCTGGTCGGTGTACGTCTGCCGCTCCATGGCAAAGTCCTTCAGCTGCACCTTCTGTCCGTCCCGCTCCACCGTCAGGTCGAATACCCCGGTCTTGTTCAGGCTGAACAGCAAATTGATGTCACTGTACACATACACCCGCTCGCCGTCGATGGCCACGATCCTATCGCCGGTCTGCAAGCCCTCGGCGCTCTCCAGCGGGCAGCCCTCGGCGAAGCTGGAGATCACCGGCTGATAAAACCCCTGTGCCGGCGCGTACAGGCAGAAAATGATGACCAGCCCCGCCAGAAAGTTCATGGCCGCGCCCGCCGCGAAAATAATGAGCTTCTGCCAGAAGCCCTGGTTGCTCAGCGCCGCCGGGTCGTCGGATTCCTCCTCCTCGCCCTCCATGGCGCAGAAGCCGCCCACCGGGAACGCCCGCAGGGAGTACAGCGTCTCGCCCTTCTGCTTTTTCCACAGTGTCGGCCCCATGCCGATGGCGAACTCATTGACCCGCACGCCGCAGGCCTTGGCCGCCAGAAAGTGACCCAGCTCGTGTACGGCGATCAGTACGCCGAACACCAGCAGCGCCGCTATGATATACACGATCATGTATGCAAGCTCCTTTTCCGGATGTCACAGCAGCACGGCGCGCCGCGCCGCCCTGTCTGCCTCCAGTATATCCGCAAGGCTTGGCTGATATTGCACCTCCATGCGCTCCAGCGCCCGTTCCACCCGCCGGGGGATGTCGTTGAAGCCCAGTTTCCCCTGCAAAAACAGTCCCACCGCCGCTTCGTTGGCGCCGTTGAGTATGGCGCAGGCCGTGCCGCCCACGGCAGCCGCCTCCCGCGCCAGCCGCAGACAGGGAAACGCCTCCTCGTCCGGCCGGTCGAAGGTCAGCGCCCCGCACGTCAGCAGATCCAGCGGCGCGTCCGGGCTTTCCGCCCGGTGGGGATACGTCATGGCGTAGCGGATGGGCAGCTTCATGTCCGGCGTGCCCAGCTGCGCCAGCAGCGCCCCGTCCCGAAACTCCACCAGCGAATGGACGATGCTCTGCCGGTGGATCACCGCCTGCACCTGCTCCACCGGCAGCCGATACAGCCGCATGGCCTCGATGATCTCCAGTCCCTTGTTCATCAGCGTGGCGGAGTCCACCGTGATCTTCGGCCCCATGTGCCAGTTGGGATGGCGCAGGGCGTCCGCCGCCGTCATGTCCTCCAGCTCCCCGAAGGTCTTACCGTAAAACGGCCCTCCCGAGCAGGTCAGCAGGATACGCCGCACCTCCCGGCGATCCCGGCACCCCTGTAAGCACTGGAACACCGCGCTGTGCTCCGAGTCCACCGGTACGATCTCCGCGCCGTATCTCTCCGCCGCGTCCATCACCAGCTCCCCGGCGCACACCAGCGTCTCCTTGTTGGCCAGCGCGATGCGCTTGCCTTTTTCGATGGCCGCCAGCGTGGGACGCAGCCCCACGCTGCCCATCACGGCGGTCACCACCGTGTCCGCCTCGTCCAGCGAGGCCGCCGCCAGCAGCCCCTCCTCCCCGGCCAGCACCTCGATACCGGTGCCACGCAGCCGCTTTTCCAGCTCCCGCGCCGCGTCGGGGTCATACAGCACCGCAAGGCGCGGCATGAACTGCCGCGCCTGCTGCTCTAACAGGTCTATCTGTGTGTGGGCGGTCAGCGCCGCCACGGATATGCCCAGCTCCCGCGCCACCTCAAGGGTCTGCCGTCCGATGGAGCCGGTGGCGCCCAGCAGGGCGATGGTTTTTGTCATTGTGTATTCCCTCAATACAGTGTCGCCGTGTTCACCAGCATCCACGTCACCGGCGCGGCAAAGATCACGCTGTCAAACCGATCCAGCACGCCGCCGTGCCCCGGCAGCAGCCGCCCGTAATCCTTGATGCCGCACTGCCGCTTCACGCAGGAGAAACTCAGGTCGCCCAGCTGACCCATCACCGCGCCCACAAGGCCCAGCGCCACGCACCAGCCGATGTGCAGCTGCACCTCCGTGCACAGGAAGAAGACGATGCGGAACAGGATCATGCCCACCATGCCGCCCACCAGGCCGCTCACCGCGCCCTCGCTGGTCTTTTTGGGGCTGACCCTGGGCGCCAGCTTCGTCTTTCCGAACAGCATCCCGCCGAACAGCGCCAGCGAGTCGCTCATAAACGCGGACACCAGCGGGATCAGCACCAGCCCCGCGCCGTATTCCAGCATCCGCAGCCGCACCAGACACCCCAGCGCCAGCGGTATCACCAGTCCCGACACCGCCATGGCGCTGATGTCCGGGAAATCCAGCTCGTCGTCCTTGCCGTAGGCCTGCACCGCCGCAATGAACATCACCACGATCAGCGCCGCCAGCAGCCACGTCATGATCTTCTGCACGGTGCTCCCGGCGAATTCGCCGCCGCTGAAATACACCGTGAACACCGTGAACACCGACAGCGTAGCCGCCAGTCCCCACCAGTGCGCCGCCTTCTCCGGGGCGGCGGCGCCCATAAACTCGTGGCACCCGATGACGCACAGCGCCGCCACCAGCACCGCCGTGGCCCAGTCCGGCGCAAAGCACAGCACGCCGATCAGCGCCGGCACACCCACGACCGCCACCAATATTCTCTGTTTCATGGTCGTCACCTCATTTCACGCCGCCGAACCGCCGGTCCCGCCGCTGATAGTCGATAATGGCCTTATCCAGCTCCTGCCGGGTAAAATCCGGCCACAGCGTGTCGCAGAAATACAGCTCGCTGTACGCGCACTGCCACAGCAGGAAGTTGGAAAGCCGCATCTCCCCGCCGGGTCGTATGACCAGCTCCGGGTCGGGGATACCGGCGGAGTACATGTTGGCGGAGAGATTCTCCTCCGTCCAGTCCAGCCCCCGCTCCGCGCAGCGCTGCGCTGCCCGCAGCAGCTCCGCCCGTCCTCCGTAGTTCAGGCAGATATTGGCCTGAAAGCCGTCATAATGGGTGGAGATATCGTCCGTCCGGTGCGCCAGCGCCTGCAGCTCCGGCGACAGTACGCTCATGTCCCCGAAGAACCGCAGCCGGATGTGATCCTTTTCCATGGTGTCGATGGCCTCATGGAGATACTGCTCCAAAAGCCCCATGATGGTGCTCACCTCGTCGGCAGGCCGCTTCCAGTTCTCCGTGGAGAAGGCGTACACCGTCAGGTATTCCACGCCCAGCTCCTTGCAGTAGGTGGCGATGTCGCGGAACACCTCCGCCCCCACCTTGTGCCCCGCCGTGCGGGGCAGGCCGCGTTTTTTCGCCCAGCGGCCGTTGCCGTCCATAATAACAGCGATATGGCGGGGAAGGCGGCTCCTGTCCACCTCCCCCGCCGTATGGGGCGTTTTCTTCGTAAACAGTCCCATTAAACAGACATCAATTCCTTTTCCTTGTTGTCCAGGATCTTGTCGATCTCCTTGCAGCTGTCGTCGGTCATCTTCTGCAGATCCTTCTCGGCCATCTTCAGCTCGTCCTCGGTGATCTCAGAGGCCTTCTGCTGCTTCTTGAAGTTCTCCAGCGCGTCGCGGCGGATGTTGCGCACGGCCACCTTACCGCCCTCGGCGTACTTGTGGATCAGCTTCACCAGCTCCTTACGGCGCTCCTCCGTCAGCTGGGGGAAGCCCAGCCGGATGCACTTGCCGTCGTTCTGGGGATTGATGCCCAGATCAGACTCCTGAATGGCCTTCTCGATCCCCTTGAGGATACTGGCGTCCCAGGGGGTGATGACCAGCGTCCGCGGGTCGGGGGAGCCGATCGACGCGATCTGCTGGATGGGCGTGGGGGTTCCGTAGTAGTCCACGCTGATGCGGTTGAGCACGGAAGCGTTGGCGCGGCCGGCACGCACGGTGTCGAAGTCGCTCATCACGGATTCAATGCTCTTCTTCATTTTTTCCTCGTAAACCTTGTACTCGTCCTTCAACATGGGGTCAGTCCTCCTTCACGATCGTTCCGATTTTTTCGCCGCGCAGGGCGCGGATGATATTCTCCGGGTCTTTCAGGGCAAACACCAGCACCGGGATATGGTTGTCCATGGACAGGCTGGTGGCGGTGGAATCCATCACCGCCAGATGGCGCTTGAGCACCTCGTCATAGGTGATGCTGTCGAATTTCACGGCATCGGCGTTCTTGGCCGGGTCGCTGTCGTACACGCCGTCGATGTTCTTGGCCAGCAGGATCACGTCCGCGCCGATCTCCGCCGCCCGCAGCACCGCCGCCGTATCGGTGGAGAAGAACGGGCAGCCGATGCCGCAGCCGAAGATGACCACGCGTCCCTTTTCCAGATGCCGGATGGCTCTGGCGCGGATGTACGGCTCCGCCACCGCGCGGATCTCCAGCGCCGTCTGCACCCGGACGTCCACGCCCTTCTGCTCCAGCACGTCCGCCATGGCCATGCAGTTCATAGCCGTGGCCAGCATGCCCATGTGGTCGGCGCGGGTGCGCTCGATATAGCCCTCGCCGTCCTTCACGCCGCGCCAGAAGTTGCCGCCGCCGATGACGATGCCCACCTGCACGCCCATGTCCACGCATCTCTTGATGACGTCCGCCACGCGTCCCATGACCTGGAAATCCAGTCCGAAGTGCTTGTCGCCCGCCAGCGCCTCGCCGCTGATCTTCAGCAGCACCCGTTTGAATATTGGTTGCTCCATCGCTGTGCCTCCCTTATTTTCTATCCGGTATTTTACCTTATTTCTCCCGTTTTGCATAGAGGGAAAACAAATTTTTTTGTATTTTCTTCCCACATGTAGTATGATAGATAAAAAATAGCCACAGGAGGCTGATATCCATGGAACTTCTGCACGTTCTGGGCAACACCTGGGCGGCGGTGGCCGCCACCGCTCTGCTGCCCGTCTATAAGCTCACCGACCGGGATGTGGTGCTCATCGACACCGGCTACGCCAAGCTGGACAGAGCCGGCCTGACCGCGCTCATCGATGCCAACGGCTGGCGTCTGCGCGCCATCCTCTGCTCCCACGCCCACTTCGACCACACCGGCAACGTCCGCTATCTCCAGCAGCGCTATGGCGCGCCCGCCGCCATCTCCCTCATCGAGGCCGGCATCTCCGTGAACCCCGACAGCTACCGCGCCAACTATGTGGCGCTGACCTACGGCAAGAGCCGCGAGATATTCTTAGAGGAGTGCTTCACCGCAGATCGAGTCATCTTCCCCCAGGAGGACCACATCGACGTAGACGGCG
>ERZ857745.4725-NODE-4725-length-11660-cov-5.757863_pt1 | contig 11660 bp, 9 predicted proteins | sample MGYA00519699_ERZ857745 | MGnify/ENA primary metagenome ERZ857745 (study PRJEB31778, sample SAMEA3449357) | human gut metagenome | biome: human gut; feature: human-associated habitat; material: faeces | place: United Kingdom | collected 2010/2012 ...
TTCCCCGCAGTATAGAGGTTATTGCATTACAAAAGCGTCCCCGCGAGAAAAAGCAACGCTATTTCCCGGAGCTAACAGATGCCAAAGACATCGCGATATATTACGCAAATAAGCTATGCAAAAACGGTGGAGCCGCCATTTTTGCTAATCGAACCAGTACCGTAATAACCGTAATCAACAGAATTATTGAACTAAGTGATCGGGGACACGATCTCGCTGAGATTAAAGAAAACAGTGATGGTGAGGAAATGAGTCGGGTGGCACAATTGATGTCCGAGTATTATGGGAAACAGCATCCATATACGATTGCCTGCTATTTAGGAGTTGTCCCGCATTATTCTAACTTGCCTAATGGACTGCGCCTTGCTATAGAGCATGCCTGTAGAAACAAAGCTCTGCGTCTGGTTGTCTGCACGTCAACCCTTGCACAAGGGGTAAACATTCCGATAAAGTATCTTTTTATGACCAGTTTTATGGTTGTGAGAAATAGCATGCAGATTCGCAGTTTCCAGAATTTAATGGGCAGAACTGCACGCTCCGGAATGTACACAGAGGGAAGTGTTATCGTTACAGATCCACGGTTGTTTGACAATAGAAATAACCGAATCAATGGTGGCAACTTGAGATGGAATGACTGTACAAAAATGTTCGATAACAGCGCTTCAGAACCATGTGGAAGCTCTATTCTGTCATTAGTTCAAGATATTGTTGTTGACTACCAAGTGGGATTTAATGGATCAGAAGTGGTAAAGTTTATTATTGAAAGCTACGGTAAAGATGATTGTTTCAATCAACTTATATCAGAGCTTTCTTCGGCACTTCTTGAAAAGTATCCGAGTAAGACCAATAATAATATTGTAGAATCCGTTAGCTTTCGAAAGCGTACTATGGAAGCGATCGAAAATCACCTGTGTTTCGTTTTTTCAAACGACGAAAATACGGATAGGCAAGCAATAGCATCTGAGATTTGCAAAGAAACATTGGCATATTTTATGGCCAATGACGATGAAAAGGCCTTGTTAGAAAGAATCTTTGACATCATCGCATTGAAGATAAGTAAGCTTGGCCTTTCTCAGCTTAAGAATTATGCCAGAACTATGATTGGCATTGATCTTTCGCTACAAATCGAAAAGTGGATAGCTGAAAAACAACTTACCCAACTGAATTATACGAATGAGCAATTAAATGAGATGATAATATCCTTTTTTCAGGAAACCCATACAATCAAGAAAGGAGCAACTTGTTTTACAGATATTTGTCAAATGTGGCTTGATGGATGTTCATTTGTTGAAATGCATGAACGTATATCATTATCGATAGCGAATCTTGAAGATATCTGCAACAAATCCATTTCTTATGAATTAAGCTTCTTTGTTGGCAACATCATTGATATTATTGAAATCAGCGGCAAGGACTTGGTAAATCCCTTGCCAAACTTGCATCTCTTACAAAGAAGATTGAAATATGGAGTCAAAACAGAAATCGCAGCTTCGATATGCGAGAAAATCTTCAACGACCGATTCCTTGCCAATCTTCTGGCAGATGAAATAGGCCATGATGCAATCGGGACTGATGGTATCGTAGGTGTTATACAATCACATAAAGATAATATCCTAGACATTCTATCGACCTATCCAACATACTTTTCCATGCGAGTCAAATTGATGTGCAATGATTAATGGCTTTCATCTCAAGCTGCCAATTCAAGTAGACCTCATCAATGTTCCGTAGTATGTAAGAAATAGGAAAGCAATTGCTATACATTAATTCAATTTACAATGTCATGAAGTATGAGAAAGGCATCTTTAAGGAAGCTGATATGCCCCCTCATCCCCCAGACCTTCCACCCCAAACTCACCCTATTATTGCCTTCCCCACCCAAAGTATCTTCCATTCCGTTTCACCATCCAATTCCCGGACCATACGCCCCATAATTCGCGCAATAAAACGAATAAAAAAGGAGGTGCAGTTCACAATGCACCCCACAATATCTGTTAAGCCGTCTTTTTAACTGATAGTCTTGTGTCTTCAGCGTCTTTCCCCTTGTTCCACTCGGCCAGTTCTGCCTGCCCTTCGGCGCTTTCATAGTACGCCCGGATCATGGGCAGCAGGCAGCGGGCCATTCTTTCAATGGCATGGTCGGGTATTTTCGTATCATTGCCGCTGAATGCCTGCATCGGTTCGCTTCTTCTCCTTTCGCTAAACGTTGATCCTCTTTGAAATGAAAAATGCAGCCGCCTGTCAAGCTTAATAGCCTGTCTGCGTCTGCATGGTGTCTTGTGTCTTTATATGTTCAGTATAAAATTACCGGTCGGGCCTGTCAACTTTTTCTATTGGTAAAAATTATCAACACCCCAAACGCATGGTAAAGATTGACAAACGGGGGATGGGGTGATAATGTCAAAGAAAAGAATAAACAGGTTCCATGTTCCGCCCGAAGGTGGGCGGCTAAGAGGGAAGCCGGGTGAGAACCCCGCACGGACGCGCCGCTGTAAAGGCCGAGCCGGCTGCATATGCCACTGAAGCGATTTGGGAAGGCGCGGCCGGCGCACGAGGCCTGAGTCAGAAGACCTGCACGGAACAGGCTTCGCCACGCGAACTGGCACAGAGAAGCGCCCGCGGACCCTGCATGGGAGCGGGGCGTTTTTCATATATAAATTTACTGCCGTATGCATGGAAGGCCGCAGATCATCCGCACGAAATATCGCGCTGCGGGGATGGAGAAGGGGCCCATATGCAGCGGAACATCACACGCAAAAGCATAAACGAATACAAACAATATCTGTTTGCGGCGGAAAAGGCAAAGGCAACCGTAACTAAATATATAAATGAAGCTGAACGGCTGGCGGAGTATCTGAACGGCAATCAGCTCAGCAAACGCGCGTTGCTCGAATACCGCGAAATACTTGCGGAGAACTTCAGCAGCCGCACGGTTAATACAAAGCTTGCGGCGATAAACGGCTACCTTGCTTTCATCGGCGCGGATGAATATAAAGTGCAGCTGCTAAAGGTGCAGCGCAAAGCCTTCATAGCGGAAAACAGGGAATTGAGCGCGGCGGAATATAAACGGCTGGTAAATGCAGCTGATGCAAGCGGGAACGATAGGCTGAGCCTTGTCATGCAGACCATCTGCGCAACGGGTATAAGAATAAGCGAGCTGAGCTACATAACCACCGATGCCATTGAAAAGCATCATACCGAAATACGCCTGAAGGGCAAAAGTCGCACGGTGCTGATACCGAATAAGCTTTGCAAAAAGCTTGCCGAATACGCAGCGCGGCAGCATATAGACTCCGGCGTTATATTCCGCACGAAAAGCGGCAGGCCGCTTGACAGGGCAAATATTTTCCACGATATGAAAAGAATATGCGATGCGGCGCATGTGGAACAGAGCAAGGTGTTTCCGCATAATCTGAGGCACCTTTTTGCCCGCGCGTTTTACTCGGTTGAAAAGAACCTTCCGCATCTTGCCGATGTTCTTGGCCATAGTTCTATCGAGACCACGCGCATTTACGTTGCCGCGAGCAGCAGACAATATGAACGTATGCTTGATAAGATGAAGTTGATAACATAAGAATACCACAGAATACTGTTTCCGTGGTAATACAAGTAAAACATTCCTTGTACCTTGTAATTATAGCATCCGGAATAGGTCTAAATCAAGAAAATAATTCGTTTTTTTGTCACAATTACGCAATTATGGCAAGTGCTTTCCGTATAGGCGCTCATATCTGCTGTTTTGGTGTATTTCCCCTGCTCACAGCGTATTATTCAATAAATTTCAATCAATAGAATCGGTTAGCTTATCCATGTCTATACCACAGAAACAGTATTCTGTGGTAAATAAAAAATAGAGGAACGTCGTGGCTCCGGACGAAAACCGGAGATGAACAAGGGAATCGGGTGGAAATCCCGAACGGCACCGCCGCTGTAAGCGCCGAGGCTCCATCATGGCATAGGCCGGTCATTGGGAAACTGAGAAGGCGATGGAGACGCAGGATAATATCCATAAGCGTGAGTCAGAAGACCTACGAGGTTTGTAGTTGGTGCGCCCGTGCGGTAAAACGGCGCATGAACAGTGCTTTGCAAAAATGCGGTTGCGGCAATTTTAGGGGAAGAACCCCGGAATTGCCGCAATTTTTTATGCTTAGGAGGGAAAAACATAATGGCACAGGCACAAATCGGAACGGATCCTCATGAAAAGACTCGTCTTGAACTGGAGCAGAAGTTTGCGAAGGAACACAGCAAGGCAAGCGATGAAGAACTGCTCGCCTACCTTAGGCGGCAAGCGCAGGAGCTGGGCAGACTGCCCGAAAAAGCGGACATAACAGGCTATCAGCTAATAAAAAGTCGTTTTGGCCCATGGCCGAGGGTGCTTGAAAAGGCGGGACTGAAACCGCCCACGCAGCGCAAAACCATGCGCGAAAAGCGGGAAGCCACCCGCCGCCGCAGGAAGGAGTATAAGAAACAGGAAGAAATGAAAACAAAGGAGCGGAACGAGAATGAAGCTTAAAAGGATAATGCCGCTTATAGCCCTTGTCATCGCGGCTATACTCTGCTTTACGTCGTGCAGCGGCAGCAACAGAGCGGCAGAAACGGAAACAAGCGGTAGGCTCGACCTTGATTATGTAGAAAACGAAAACGCGATGCAGGCCGAACCGGAAGCCACCGAAAGGCCATGGTATGCGTTTATTACCGACGCTTTCAGCTTCGGCACGACGAACAAAGGCTCGACCAAGGCGGCAGCTCAGCCCACATCCACGCCAGACAGTGTGAGGGAGCTATACGAGCAGGGCGACGCGCCGACGGAGCGGCCCGAAAAGAATGCCAAGCCAACGGATGCGTCCAACACGGAAGCGACGCCGTTCGTACCGCCGATAGAAACGCAAAAGCCGGGCGCAAACGGCACGAACGCGCCCGAACCGAGCGCAACGCCCGCTCCCACTCCCGTACCCACGGCGGAGCCGAAGAAGAACACAGTAACCATTCAGATCCGCTGTGACACGGCCGTTAAAAACGGCATGCACCGCGAAGCAAAGTGGGCGGGAATAGTTCCGGCGTCCGGCTGCATATTGGATACGACCGAATTTGAAATAGAGGACGGGAATACGGTGCTGGACGTGTTGAAGATGGCGCGCGATAAGTTCCGATTGCATATGGAATACTCCGGCGGCAGCGGCAGCGGAGCATATGTGGAAGGCATAAACAACCTTTATGAGTTCGACGGCGGGCGCTGGAGCGGATGGATGTACTGCGTTAACGGCTGGTATCCTAACTACGGCTGCGGCGTGTACTACCTTAAACCGGGCGACAAGATAGAATGGAACTATACCTGCGACCTTGGGCTTGACCTTGACGGCAGCTGGTGGGAAGGGGCACAGGACTGGAAGGATTCGCATGAATAATGTAATCATATCAACGCATGGCCTGAAAAAGTATTATTTTGTCGGCGAAAGCACCGTAAAAGCGCTTGACGGAGTGGACATGACCGTGAACAAAGGGGAGTCCGTATGCATAGCCGGGCGCAGCGGCAGCGGTAAATCTACAATGCTCAATATGCTTGCTGGGCTTGAACTGCCCACATCCGGAACCGTGCAGGTGGCAGGTAAGCGGCTTGAGAGCATGAACGAAAAAGCAAGGATACGCTTCCGGCGGGACGATATAGGCTTTGTATTCCAAAGCTATAATCTCATGCCGCAGTATACGGCGCTTGAAAACGTTGCATTGCCGCTCGCAATACGCGGCGCACCGCTCAAGCTTAGGAACGAGATTGCGGAGGCCATGCTCGTGCGCGTGGGACTAAAGGAGCATATACACCATAAGCCGGGTGAGCTTTCAGGCGGTCAGCAGCAAAGGGTGGGCATAGCAAGGGCCATAATTACCCGCCCGCCCATAGTGCTTGCGGACGAGCCTACGGGCAATCTGGACACGGGTACGAGTGAGGAAACGATGGAGCTTTTGACAGGGCTTTTCCGTGAAAGAGGCACCACGTTCATACTCGTATCCCACGACCCGGGAATGAGAAAATATACAGACCGAACAATAACCTTCAGCGACGGAAGGATAAGCAATACAATAGCGGAGGAATAAAACAAGTGAGCGCAATTTTGAAGAAAATCACAGCATTTATGCTCGTTGCGGCGCTGGCATTGGCATTTGCAATGCCCGTGCTTGCCGAAGGCGGCAGTGAATCGCCTGCACCGGACGGCACGGGAGCGCCGGAGGCATCATCGCCGGCAGATACGCCCGTACCCACCATACCGGTAACGGATCAGAAGCCGAATACGGACATAGCGGTGATACCCAGCAACGCAAATGCGCTGGTTCTTATGGATGTGGGAGCGCAAAGCCCCAAGGGTGAACCGGGCGACGTTGTAACGATAGTTCTGCCGGTGGCGGTAAACAGGGAATATCTGCCAAGCGAAAGGTATATGCTCCGCAACATAACCGTTTCACCTAAAATACCCAAGGATGCGTCCGTATCAAGCTGGCCGTTCGATCTTATAAACGCGAGCTATACAAGGCACCTTGACGATATGTCGTATAACTCCACTGCGGAGATATATTACGATTTCCGCATAAGCGAGTTTGCCAAAAAAGGCGTATATCCCGTGAACTTCGAAGTAAGCGCGACGGTGTGGAGGTATGACGATGTGAACGGTACCTCCATAACAGAGGACGTAACATTCAACCTTTGCGTGTATGTAACGCTTATGGGCAACGGCAGCGAATCGGGCATAACGACCAATTTCGGTCCGCTGCAAATAGCGGCCGCCAATCAATCCGGCGTGTTCGAATCCCCAATATTGAAACCCAAGCAGAACGTTACGCTGCGCGTACCCATAGTGAATAAGGGCGGCGTGCTTAAAAACGTTACCATATCCCCTGTTATATCCAATTCACTCGATGAATTCCCGTTTATAGCGGAAAATGTGAACTACGGCAGGTACTTTGAACGCTGGGAATCCGGCGGGATGGCATACGTTGAATATAACTTCACCGTTTCGTATTATGCCACCAACGGCAATAAGCCCGTTAAGTTCCTTGCGACCTATTATGAAAACGGCGAACCGCAGCAGTGCGCGTTTTCAACATATGTATACATAACCAACGGCTACGTCGCGCCAATAGAGAAGGCAGAGACCGCCATGTCCGTAATGGTATCGGGCTATAAGCTGTTTGTGAACGGCGCCGAGGTATCCGGCCTTATGGCGGGCGACGACGCAACGATACGGCTGACACTTATAAACAACGCAAAGAAGGATACATCGCTCAAAAACGTTGCAACGCTATCGCTTGCCAATTCAAACGGGCTTACGCTTACCGTTGGCAGCAGCGATGCGGCGTATGTGAGGGCGATAAGTCCGGGCGAAACAGCTGAAGTTGAATTTAACGTTTCCGTAAAGAGAGATGCGGATGTAGGCGCATCCACCGTAGGCGTGAACCTTACATATGAAAACAGCGATTCCATAGCCGGCAAAGCGGCGCAGACCATAATGATACCCATAAGCCAGCCCATGGATATAGCGATAGACGCGCCTATAGTATACGGCACGCCTACGCAGGGTTCCCCCACGTCAATAAATTTGAACATGGTGAACATGGGCCGCGGCAAGGCGCTCAACGTAAGGATACTCGCCCTTGAAGGCATATCCATGGCGGAAAGCTACTACGGTGGCGATCTGCTGCCCGGCGGTACGCTGAGCGCGGATTTTCAGGTGAACTGCACCAAACTCGGCGAGTTCACGGGCAAGCTGCTTGTGCAGTATGAGGATGCGAACGGGCAGCAGTATACGCAGGAAATTCCCCTGACGCTGAACGTGGAGGAAGCTAAGCCCGTTTCAAGCGACGCGGTGATAATAGGCAGCGATGCGGACGTTGACTCCACCAACGTAAGGGGCGGCGGACTGCCCTGGTGGGCATGGCTGCTGATAGCGCTGGCGGTTGTAGCGATAGTGATAATAGCGATAGTATCATCCAAGAACAAGAATAAGAAGTTTAAGGATGCTTACAACGATGATATAAGCGACATGAACGGCGGTAAAAAGGCATGACGTTCTTTGATTCATTCCGCTATGGCTGCATAAATCTGTGGCGGCGAAAATCGAGGACGGTACTTACGGCGCTATCTATGACGATAGGCGTAATGTGCATAATAGTGCTGATATCGGTAGGGCTTGGGTATGAAGCTTCGTACCGTGAAAGCATAGAGCAATTGGGCAGCCTTACAAAGATAGACGTGACGCCCGCCGATCAAACGCTGCTGGATAAAACGGCATTGCTTAACGAAAAGGCCGTGAACGCCTTTAAGAATATAGAAGGGGTCGAGGCCGTGACGCCGGTTGTGCAGAAGAGCGCATATATAAAGTGCGGCAACTTTGTGAACATGGTGCGCATATACGGAATGGACGTCAGCACGGCGGCAAGCTTTCAGATAGTCCCGGAACGCGGCGATGCCCCGGGTGAAGGTACGCGGCTGCATCCGGATGTTATGGTTACCGATGATGTCGCGGCAACGTTTTCCGACGCTAAAAACGATTGGGCGGCAGCGGTCGATGCGGACGGCAACGCGCTGATAGACCCGTTGGCGGCTAACATAAAGCTGACGTTTGACTATTCAAACCTTTCGGGCGAGCAGAGGGCGGACGGCGACGGCCGCGCGCTGCCGATGGGCAATTTTTATACGCTCAATGTTACCGGCATATGCTCCACGCTGAACCATACCTATTCATCGGCTGCGTTTATGGATTTTGACCGGTTGAACGAATTGATAGACGCAAACGCGGACTATCTTGGCGCAAGGAAGGATGAAAAGCTGCTTGCGGAGGAAAAGAAAAACGGTCCGACATATGAGCTGGTATGGATAAAGGTGAAAAACGTTGAGGACGTGCAGAGGATAGCGAAGCTGATACGCAACAGCGGCTTGTCGGTATATTCGCTCAACGATATGCTTGAAACGGTCCGCACTCAGTCTCGCCAGATACAGGGCATGCTGGGCGCAATAGGTGCGGTGGCGATGCTCGTGAGCGCGATATGCGTAGCAAATACGATGATGATGTCCATAACCGAGCGCACGAAGGAGATAGGCATACTGAAGGTCATAGGCACCTCGCTTGGCAGCATCTCTGGCATGTTTTTGATAGAGGCGCTGATACTGGGCATATTGGGCGGCATATTCGGCCTTGGCCTGAGCTACGCGGCGCAGAAGCTTCTGCCCGTACTGTTTGAGAACATGCAGGTGAGGAGCATAATCCCGGCGTGGCTTGCCGTGGCGGGCGTTGCGTTTTCCGGCGTGGTTGCGCTGATAGCGGCCATACTCCCTGCCCGCCGTGCGATGCGCATAAGCCCGAACGCGGCCATACGGACGGAGTGATGCATATGAGAAAGCTTTTACCTATTATATTGGCATTCATGCTTATGCTTACCGGATGCGGGATGGGAGACGCCATTGCTTCGGATAAGCCTGCACCGGAGGGGACTCAGACCGCAGCTGATGACAAGCTTGATATAGTGTCATTCGCGCTGGGTGAACACATGGGCACCGTAGATACCGAAACGGAGAATGGCGAAACGCGCTACATTATACGCTTAACGTTGCCATCGGATTTCGATTTCAAGCGGGCCGTGGCCAATATTGAACTTGCCGAAGGTGCAAGCATAGATACGGCCAGCCCATGCATTGTGGATGACATCGGAGGCAGACCCGTGCTGAACCTTACCCTTGAGCCACGTTCGCTTATGGTGAGGAACGGCAATGCCGTAAGGAGTTATGAATTTGACATTGGGCTTGAATAGTTTAGCCTGATCTACACCCCGTCCATACGGACGCAGCTTCCATTAAAAAGGAGGAACAAAACATGAAAAAAATGCGGCAGATACTTACCGTACTTTTAGCAGCCACTATGTTCATAACATGTATTTCGCCAAGCTTTGCGTTGGAGTCATCGCACACGCTCTGGCCTGAATTTACAGCGCTGAGCGATCAAAAATACATGGTGACCCAAGGATTCGCCTATTTCAAAGAAATTGAAGGCGGCGTTGAGTTTTTTGGGGACTTCAAGTATGTATACCTATATTTACCTGAAGACGCTCCAACCGTTCTAACCGTAGACCATTTTAATGCGGGCTACTTTGTAAACGGTACTTTTACGGATCTTGGTAAAAGAATTGAAGATGACCGCGTAAGGGGGCGAATTGAAGCCGCGGTAGAGGGGCCGTTGGATTATTCACAGGAACAGCACTGGCGCACATATGATGCGTTTAACAACCGCAGTTATATGCTCCGTGTGAAGGCTGCTACGAAAAGCTCCGAGCAGCCGGACACAAGGCCGGATGTTGACAAGCTGGAGGCTTTTGAAGCACGGTTGGATAAGCTTATTTCCACAATGAAGCAATTCCAAACAATATTTGACGAGATGAATAGCGTCCAGAATGCGGACTCGATAAAAGTAGGCGCATATCAGCCGTGCTTCATAAACATGATATGCATACTTGCTAATCAGCTGCAGATCAAATTCGATATAACGGTACGTTGGCTGGATACGCATAAGTATTTAGTAGAAAACGGAGGCTGGCGCAATGTTACGCGGGAGGAGATAATAAAATTCTGGAAAGAATATACGACGACACCGTCAGATAAGCCAAGTTGTGAAGAAGGTGCGACAATATCGCAGAAAGAGCTGGATGAAATAGATAAATATCTTGATAATTATGCGCCGTATTTTCTCAATTACGTTGAAACACACCGCATAGACGAGCCGGATATAGTATCTTTCTCAATAGGTACCTCCTTTGGCGCTGTGGATAAAGAGAACCGTACTGTGACCATCCGTATGCCTGAGGACACAGACTGGAATAACCTGCCTAATATTAACATTGTTTGTCAAGGCGAGGCTTTAGCAAACCAATTCGCAGGTAGCTTAGTATCTGGGGAGGTACTTTATAAAGTCACGCCCGGCGAACGGGCTACCGGCACATATTATGACGGCAACGACACCACCGGCTACGGCTTTAAGAAAGATCTTAGCCAGATATGGAAGGTAGTAGTTGAAAAGGGAAACCCGTATAACTACGCCGTATCATTTGCTATAACTACGCATGACGGCAAAGCGCGCTATGCAGCCATAACCGAAGGCAAAAACGGCGCCAACGGCACGATAGAGCTCAATCTGCCCGCGGGTACCGATCTTACGGCGCTTACGCCCGCCGTTGACTTTGCGGGGGAAGGCTATTACTTCACTGTTGACGGCGTAAGACAGGATGCGGCGGCAAGCATAGACTTCACAAAGCAGGTAGTGCTCGTTGTATACAACACGGGCTTCAGCAACCTGGAAACAAAGTACGATGTTTCCGTAACGGCTGAAGAGTCCGACATGAACGACATACTATCGTATTCCATAGACGGCGCGGAAGGCGTGATAGACGCGGCTGAAGCGACCGTTAAGATAGCCATACCTTTTGCCACCGATCTTTCCAATACCGATGCCGAGATAGAAATATCCGAATTCGCAACTATCGCACAAAAGCCGGATACGCTTGCCGAAGGCGAGAATACATACGTTATCCGGGCGGAGAACGGCGAAACGAAAACCTACACCGTCATCATAGAGCGCACGGCTGCTTCAAAGGAAAAGAGAATACTTTCATTCAAATACGGCGGG
>ERZ857745.4734-NODE-4734-length-11639-cov-15.152020_pt1 | contig 11639 bp, 11 predicted proteins | sample MGYA00519699_ERZ857745 | MGnify/ENA primary metagenome ERZ857745 (study PRJEB31778, sample SAMEA3449357) | human gut metagenome | biome: human gut; feature: human-associated habitat; material: faeces | place: United Kingdom | collected 2010/2012 ...
TTCCCTTTTTCATAGTTTTCTCCTTTTTTTATGTAAATACATTTTATCAAATAAAGAATTTATTATCAACTTTAAAAGAAAATTTTTTTATTTTATTAATTTTTTTACATTACTTAATGCATTTTTTTCTATTCTGGATACTTGTGCCTGACTAATTCCTAGTTCATCACTTATTTCCATTTGAGTTTTTCCCATTAAATATCTTTGCAATAATATAAATTGTTCTTTTGTTTTTAATTTATTTATTGCATTTTCAAGTATTATTTTATTATTCCAGTTACTACTTGATTCATTTGGATTTTCGATTTGATCAAATAAATATATTGTTTCTCCACCATCATTGTATATTGGTTCGAACATACTTACAGTTCCTCTTGTTGCTTCTAAAGCAAATATTATATCTACTTCATCTTCATTTAATATTTTTGATAATTCACTTACGTTAGCATCTCTACCATTATTTATCATAAATTCTTCCTTTGCTTTTAGAGTTCTATAAGCTAAGTCTTTAATACTTCTAGATATTCTTATCATACTATCATCTCTTAAATATCTTCTTACTTCACCAATTATCATAGGAACTGCATATGTTGAAAATCTTACATTATATGATAAATCGAAATTATCTACTGCTTTACAAAGTCCAATGCATCCAACCTGAAATAAATCATCCATATTATCACATCTGTTTGTAAACTTCTTAAGTAAACTTAATACTAATCTATAATTTCCTTCTATTATTTGTTCTCTTGCTAATTTATCTCCATTTTTCATTTTATTAAATAATTCCATTTGTTCATCATTTGTAAGTACTTTTAATTCTGATGTTTTTATACCAGTTATTTCTACTTTGTGTTTTGACATAAAAAAATCTCCTTTCAAGTACTTTTTGACCCAAAATGAGATTTTTATTCAAAATTTTATTGTTCACTTATTAAATTTAATATAAAACTTTCTATTTCTCTTGCCTTACTTATTCCTTTAGATATCTTATCATACTTATAATTCCAATATGATATTTTATCAATCATAAAATTTTTATTATTTTTTCTAAATTCCTCTATTTTATTTTCTGAAACTGATTTTATTGCTTCAGCAAGTCTTGATAAATCAATATTATTAAGATTATATTTTATAATTGATTCTTTTACTATTCTAGGATCATTTTGATTTATTATTTCAAAAATTAAGTCATCATATAATAAATCTTGATTTATCATTTTTTCTTTTATTTTACTTATTTCTTCATCAAATTCTTTATTATTTAATTTACCTTGATTATATTTATATTCAATTTCATTTTCATCACTTTTTAACTGCATTTTTTTAATATCACGTTCTGACGCTAAAGAATATATATCTTTTTTAGTTCCATCAATATTATATTCTATTTCTAAAATAGGATACTCTTTTAATATCAATGGATTATCTAAAATTATATTATCTATAAATTCATTTATATACTCATTATATTTTTCATTATATAAATCATCTTTTATTTCTTTATTCATCTATTATTTCCTCTTCATCCTGATTTTCAAAAGAAGAAATAATTTTCTCTATCTCTAATTTTATTTCTTCTTCTATTTGTTGTTTTTCTTCAGGAAACATATATTTTTTTATTATATCTTCTTTAGCAAGTTTCAATTTTTCTTTTAAATTTTCCATAATAACATTCCTTATTTAATTTCTTCAATTTTTACAAAATTAGTATAATCTACATTAAATGGTAAACTTCCCGCAATAACTATTTTTGAATTTTTTGATAAATTCATTTGATCTAATGCAACTTCTCTTGATTTTTCAATTATTTCATCCGTAGAATCAAGCATTGGTACTTTAACTGGAATTATACCATAATTAATTGTAAGACCACTTACTGTTTTTTCATTTGGTGAAATTGCAATTACAGGTGCACTTGGTCTAAAATGACTTATTTTTTTAGCAGTAGAACCACTCATTGTAGAGCAAACAATTGCACTTGCATTTATTCTATTAGCAGAATCTACTGTACTATAAGCAATTGCAGTTGGTATATCAGTTTTATCTTTTCTATTAAATTCTAAAAGTAAATCATTATAATTTATTTCTTTTTCTATTTCATCAATAATTTTATTCATAGTATTAACTGTTTCAATAGGATATTTTCCAATTGCAGTTTCACTTGAAAGCATAACAGCATCAGTTCCATCTAGTACAGCATTTGCAACATCTGATACTTCTGCTCTTGTTGGTCTTGGATTATCCATCATTGTTGACAACATTTCAGTTGCAATTATACATATTTTTTCTGTTTCTTTTGCATATGATGCAATTTTCTTTTGAATACTAGGTATTTTTTCTATTTCAAGTTCAATTCCAAGATCCCCTCTTGCAATCATAACACCATCACTAACTTTTAAAATACCTTTCATTTCTTCCATAGCGGATTTATTTTCTATTTTACTAATAATCTGAATATGATCATCTGATAATTCTATTAATAAATCATTAATATCAAGCACATCTAATTGATCTTTAACGTGAGATAAAGCTAAATAATCAACTTGCATTAATACAGCAAATTTAACAGTTTCTCTATCATATTCTGATAAAAATTTCAAATTAAAATTAGCATTAGGAACATTAACACTACAATTACTCTTAATATACCCATCATTTTTTATTTCGCATATTAAAGCATCTGAACTATTAGATAATACTTCTAAAATAACATTGCCATCATTTAAAAGAATCTTTTCACCTATTTTAATATAATTAATTGCTTCAGGTAAAGTAAGAGAAATCATACTTTCATTTCCCTTTATATTATTCTTTACAATTCTAATAGTATTACCAGCTTCTAATTTTATTTTATTTTTCTCTAGTTCTGTTATTCTAATTTCAGGTCCTCTTGTATCAATCATAATACCTGTAATAACAGATAATTCCCTATTTAAATCTCTTATCTTTAATATTACATCCCTAGCTTCTTCAAATGTAGAATGTGACATATTAATTCTTATTACATCAACTCCAGAAAGTATCATTTGTTTAATAGTTTCCTTTGATTTAGATGATGGACCAATAGTCGCAATCATTTTTGTTTTATTCATATTATCACCTATCCTAGTAAATATTATACAATATTTATGCATTAAATAAAATGTAAATAAGAAAAAAACAAGTAAAAAGTGTAAAGAAAAACTAAGATTTTAATTTTTTCTTAGTTCATTAATTTCTTCTATTGATAAGCCTGTAATATCTGATATGTCTTCAAGTGGCATATTTTTATTCAACATGTTTTTAGCAGTTTGTTTTATTCCATCATTAATACCTGATGTATAACCTTGTTCCATGCCTTCTTCTTTGGCCTCAGAAAGTAAACTATTTTGAATCTTCTTTTTGTCTTCTTCTTCACTCATATATTTTTGAAATTCTGGATCATCATTTACTATTGTTACATTTGTTATATACTTATCTACTATCTTATCTTTTGGCATATTTTCTAACTCCTTTTTATCTAAATCAAGCATTATCATATATTGATTCTTCTTGATTTCTTCTTCATTTTTACTATACCAAATTTTATCATAATAATCCAGATAATAAGTATATTTTTTAGTTCAAAAAAGAAATACATACAAATATTTCTTATTTAATATTCTATATTAGATTTTAGAACTTCGATAACAGGACGAACACCACGGTCCCCAACAAGCGAAACAGGATAGTGGCCAACATTACGGCGGAAGCCACTCACAATCCAAGCATAGTCAGAATCACCAGAATAAGGGTTCTCTAACCAATATCCATAGTTTCCTATACTATCATTTGAATACTTTGTGTTTTCCATGAAATAATTACAATTATCAAGCTCTCCTATTATCCCTATACCTTCAGTTATATTACATGCACTTTTTATTTCCTGTACTGTAAGTAATCTTGCTGCTTTTCCAGAATAACTGAAACTATTTGGTAATGGACCTCCTGTCGTTTGATTTGTTCCATCTTGTGCAATTATACTTCTTACGTTACTTGTTAAACTTACATTTCTCCATTCACTTGTACTTGGTAACTCTTCTATTGCAGTTCTTGGACCATGAAAGTTTTCTCCACTTGAATCATATGCTGCTAATTTATTATTACTTGGTTTCCCTTTTGATACATTATTATAATATATTAATACTGCTGTACTATCATTCATATCTGTTACATAATAAAATCTTTCTGTATCCGAATTGTATTTTCCATCTTCATTTACATCACAATCAAATGCATCTCCTGATTTTAATTCTTTACCTGGTACTGTTCCATATGTTATTGTTTTTCCTTTTAATCCTGCTCCTGAACAATGATATGTACTATCTTTTTGTTCACATTTTTTTGTGTGTAATTTAGTTGCTCTTTTACATACTATACTACTCATATCTTGTCCATCAAAGGCAAGCGTGTTATTTGTAAAATTTCCATTACAATATTTTATTGTTCCAGTTATATTTTCTTTATTTTTTAATTGTAATTCTTTTGCATTTCCACATGTTTGATCATCAAAGTTAAATGTATAACATCCATCATCATCACTTGTAAAGTTTGTTTCCATTATACTTCCTGATGTTACTTGTGTTTTTATCGCATCTTTTACAAGTTTAATTGAGCTTTCTGCTGCACTTTTCTTACTATTTTCTATTACATTTAATATTTTTGGAACTGCTATTACCATAAGTATTGCTAATATTACTATTACTGCGAGTAATTCTATCAATGTAAACCCTTTTTCTTTTTTCATATTCTTTCTCCTACTACTTTATGGCACAAAAAAACTAGCCTTATTCTGACTAGCCTTATTCTATATTTAAGTTTACCATTTGCTATTTCTTTTGACAAGTACTTTTTTACAAATTATTATTTATTTTACACTCTAAGATTATTAATACTATCTTGATAATTTATACTATTAGTTATATAACTTCCTGATACAATAATATCTACATAATCTTTTACTAAAAAAATAGTATCATCATTAATTCCACCATCTATTTCTATTTCATAAGAATAATCTTTTTGTAATTCTCTTAATTTTTCTAATTTAGGAATTATTTCTTTCATAAACTTTTGTCCACCTTTTCCAGGCACAACACTCATAACTAAAATAATATCTATTTTATCTAAATAAGGTAAAATAATATCAATATTGGTATCAGGATTAATCGCAAGTCCTACTTTTATACCATTATCTTTTATATTTTTAATATATTTATCTATTGCTTTATTCTCTATATGAAATGTTATATTATTTGGTTTTAAAATAATATATTCATCTATTATAGTATCAAGATTAGTACTCATAATATGTACATCTAATTTTTTATTAGAAAGAGAGCATATTTTCTTTGACTCATCAATGTTAAATGATATGGATTCTGTAAAACTACCATCCATAATATCTAAATGTAAGAAATCGGCATCAGTCATATTTAGTTTATTTATTGCTTCTTTATAATTTTCTTTTTCACTTAATATTGAAACAGCTACTTTCAAATTTAATCACTCTCTTTTCTCTAAAATAAATTTAACATAATTATCATATCTACTTTTTAATATTTCGTTATTTGATACTCTTCTTTTTATTTCACAATCATCTTCATTTACATGCATACAGTCTCTATACTTACATTTATCTTTATATTCATTAAATTCTATAAAATTATCTCTTATATCTTCTTTATTCATTCCTATAAAGTTAAGCGATGAAAAACCAGGGGTATCTGCGACATAACCATCAAATAATTCAAATAATTCTGTATGTCTTGTTGTATGTTTTCCTCTTCCAAGGGCTTTACTTATTTCTCCTGTCTTTAAATCCATACTTTTTTCAAGTTTATTAATTAAACTTGATTTACCAACACCTGTTTGACCAGTTAAAATAGTTACATTATCTTTAAATATCTTTTTTATATCTTCTATTTGAGTATTTATAAGTACTTTATATCCTATTTTCTTATAATATGCAATTATTTCATCCATTTCTTTTGTATTATCTAATAAATCATACTTAGAAATACATATAACAGGAATAATATTATTAAATTCTATTATATCTATCATTTTATCTAATAAATTAGATGAAAAATCTGGTTCTTTTGCACTTGTTACTACAAGTGCTATATCAATATTTGAAACAGGAGGTCTTATAAGTTCATTTTTTCTTTTCATTATTTCTTCTATTAAATTTTTTTCTTTTGTTATTTTTACAAAATCACCAACAAGAGGCGTTATTTTTTTATTTCTAAAAACGCCTCTTGCTTTACATATATATGTATTTCCATCTTCACATTTAACAGTATAATCATTACTTACTATTTTAATTATTCTTCCAATCATTAATTATCCTCTTCTTCATATGGAACCATTCCATCATCAGTATTAGTATGATCATCACCTGCTTCTGCTTCTTTACTTTTCTTAGTTACTTTTATTTTTAAAGTTACTCTTTCTGCTATTGTAGATCCAGCAGGTCTACTTTGGTAAATAATTGTACCAGCATCTTTTGTATCATCTTCTACTTCTTCTTTTTCTAAAGTAATATCATACTCTTTACAAAAACTTTCTACTTCACTTACGCTGTATCCTTCTTTAACAAAATCAGGATATTCTTTTTCAATTTTTGGTAAATAAAGTGTAATTGTATCACCTTTTACTAAAGTAGCATCTTTTTTTACAGATTGATCTATAATTAAATCTTCTTTCCCTTTATATTTAGCTTTATCATCAACTGCTTTATATTCTATATTTACAACTAATCCTTTTACTTCTAGACTAGCCTCTACTTTATTATAATCTTTATTTGTATAATCTTCTATTTTAATTTTTTCACTACCAAGTGATTTATATATTGTTATTTTAGCACCTTTTTTTACTGTTTCTCTAGCACCTGGTAAAGTTTTAGAAACCTTTCCTTTATCTACTTCATCAGTATAATCATCTTTTACTTTTGTTTCAACACTAAGTCCAGCTTTTTCAAGTTCTTTTGTAGCACTTCTAACAGATAAACCACTAACATCAGGTACTTTTACATCAGGTGTTTTAAATACTGTTGGAATAATTACTATAATAAATAAGAATGCAAACATAATTACTGAACAAATTATAATTAATGCTTTTGTTGTTTTACTCATTTTTTTCTTTTGTTCTTCTTCTACAGTTTTAATAATTGGTTTTTCTTCAGGAATACCTTTTTCTTTATTTACTTTAAGTTCATCTTTTAAAGTATCGAGTACCTTAGTTTCATCTAAATCATCTTCTGGATACTTAAATACAAATCTTTTTTCATTTGCTCTATCTTTATCAAGTGCAGTTTTTAAGTCATCATGTAACTCACGAACATTATTATATCTATTTTTTGGATTTTTAGCAGTTGCTTTAAATATTATATTTTCAACTGATTGTGGTACTTTTGGATTTATTTTTCTAATACTTGGCATTGGATCTTTTATATGTTTAAGTGCTATTTCAACTGCTGTTTCACCTCTAAAAGGCATTGTACCTGCAAGCATTTCATAAAATAATATACCTAATGAATATATATCACTTTTAATAGTTGAACCTTTACCTGCGGCTTGTTCTGGTGGTAAATAATGAACTGAACCCATTACTGAATTTGTTTGTGTTAAATCAGATGCATTTATTGCCATTGCAATACCAAAGTCTGTTATTTTTACCATACCATCTTCAAGTATCATAATATTTTGTGGTTTTATATCTCTATGAATTATATATGAATCATGTGCATGTGCAAGTCCATCTGTTAACTGAAGCATTATATCTATTGCTTCAGGTACTGTTAAATGTCCTCTTTTTTTAATTAATTGCTTTAGTGTTTGTCCATCAATATATTCCATTACAATATAAAAGTTACCATTATCTTCACCTACATCATACATCTCAACTATATTAGGATGTGACAAGCTTGATGCAGATAATGCTTCTCTTTGAAATCTTCTTACAAACTTTTCATCATCTGCAAGATCTCCTCTTAATACTTTAACCGCAACATTTCTTTCTAAAATAGTGTCATAAGCAAGATAAACATTTGCCATTCCACCTTCACCAATTAATTTAATAATTTCATATCTATCATTAATTTTATCGCCTTTAGAAAACATTATAATTCTCCTTCCACATCATTTAACATAAGACAAGCAATAGAAATATTATCTGTTCCCCCTCTAACATTACTCTTTCTAATTAACCTTGTTACTTTTTCTTCTAGTGATCCTGCACCTACAATTACTTTTTCTATTTGAGTTTCATTAAGCATAGAAGTAAGTCCATCACTAGATAATAAAATACCTTCTATTCCATCATCTACAACATCAAAAATATCTACTTCAGCTGGATTATTCGCACCAAGTGCTCTCATAAGAATATTTTTTTTTGGATGATTTTTTGCTTCTTCAGGAGTAAGTTCACCAGAAGATACAAGTAAATTTACTAGTGTATGATCCTTTGTTACTTTATATAATTTTGAATTTTTAATAACAAAACCAGATGAATCACCAACATTACCAAAAAGTAAATAATCTTTTGTATAAAGCGCAATTACAAAAGTTGTACCCATTCCTTTACTTTCTTCATGTGCATCAGTATATGCAAAAATTGATTTATTAATATCTGCAACTTCTTCTCTTATCCAATTAATTGCTTTATCTTTATCACCTAATGATTCAAGTGAATTAAATTTATTAGTAATATGTTCTATGGCCATATTAGATGCAACTTCACCAGCTTTATGACCACCCATTCCATCTGCTACTGCAAGTAAATACTCATTATTTGAATTTTTTAGTATTATTACGCTGTCTTCATTATGATCACGTACTTTACCAGTATCTGTTAAGAAAAATGATTTCATTTATTTTCCTCCTCTATTTTAGATCTTAATTGTCCACATGCAGCAGATACTTTAGATCCAAATTCCCTTCTTATTGTTACATTTATATTATTCTCTTTTAGTATACCACAAAATCTTGTTATTTGAGAAGATAAAGAACGTTTAAATCCTATATTATTTGTTTCATTATATGGAATAATATTTACATAGCAATTTATTCCTTTTAAAAGATTAGCAAGTTCTTTAGCACACTCATCTGTATCATTAATATCTTTAAGCATTATATACTCAAACGTCACTCTTCTATTTGTTAATTTTAAATATTCTTTAACACTTTCTATAAGTTCATTTATATCATATGCTTTATTTATTTTCATAATTTTATTTCTAATTTCATTATTAGGTGCATGCAAGCTAATCGCAAGATTTACGCCTAATCCCTCTTTAGCAAATTCTTTTATTTTAGGAACTATACCTGATGTACTAACAGTAATATGTCTAATTCCTATCGCAAGAGCGTATGCATCATTTATTATATTAATAAAATCCATTACATTATCATAATTATCAAATGGTTCACCTATTCCCATAATAACTACATGACTTATTCTATCCTTTATATCTTCTTCTACTTTTAATACCTGAAGAAGCATTTCATCAGAAGTTAAATTTCTTACTTTTTTAAGTCTACCACTTTCACAAAAAGCACATCCCATATTGCATCCTATTTGTGATGATACACATATACTTTTTCCATAGTCATGTTCCATTAAAACAGTTTCAATTTTATTTCCATCAGATAGTTCAAATAAATACTTTTTAACAAGTTCATCTTCTTCTTTTCTTATAATTTTTATATCATTGAAATAAAAATCTTGTTTTAAAAGTTCTATTGTTTCTTTTTTTATATTACTCATTTCATCAAATGATTTAGCTCTTTTTCTATATACCCACTCAAATATTTGAGTAGCTCTAAATTTTTTATCATTATTTTTTACAAAGTATTCTTCTAATTTACTTCTAGTAATTCCATAAATACTTTTCATTTTATCACCAACTCACTAATAAATTATATCATTTTAATATTATAAATAAAAGAATAACAAAAGAATTTACAAACATTTATAAAAATTAATAGTAAAATAATAGTAAAGGAATTAATCTATCATATATCTTAATTTTTTTATTCTTTTATCACTTTCTTCTTTTAATAATAATGTTCTTACATATATATTTAAAAATTTATAATAATCTTTTTCAAGATTTGATAAAGATAGTTCTTTAAGATTACGATTTGAAGACAAACATTCTCTTCCAATTTTTTGTAGGTTTGGTGCATAAATATTTTCTAATATATTATTATCATGTAAAAATGAAGTGCCAACGCTTATAAGATTAGGTAAATAAATTTCTGTTAACCATTTATTTTTGTATAGAAAAATCATATCTATTTCCTTTACTTTTTCTATATTTATTTCAGCTAGACATTTGTTTTTATATAAAAAAAGCATACCTATTCTTTCAATATTTTCTAAATTTAATTTTAATAAACTATCATTTTTACTTAAAAAACTTGATCTAACTTTTTTTATATTTCTGTTTTCGTATTCTACTATTTTATTATCTTTATCAAGTAATATTATTATATCTGATTCATTAGTTTTTATAGTTATTTTCTTTCCTACAAGAGTATTTAAAACATCTATTTTTTCTATATTCTCAAATCCATCTATAAATGAATCTGTTATAGTATTATCATATAACATTATTTTTTTATTTTGTAAATCAAGTATAAAATAATCTAAAACTATATATCTTTCATGATCAAAATTATGAATTTTATACCCATCTATTATTATGTTATTAGCGCAGTAATATATATTGTTAATCTCATAATTATATTTATAGTATCTTCCATCACATGCCTTAAAATAATTAGGTAATTTAAATTCAACTTTATTATTTGCCTCAATTAAACCATATTCTCTTTCAAAACTTCTTGTTAAACCCTTTTGTATATTTTCTAAATTATTAGAAAAAGTTGCATCTGGATTTTCTACTTTAGAATTATATCTATTCTTTATTGATAAATTATGTGATGAATTTCTATCAAACTGGATACTTAATATTGATGTCCCATACTCATCTTCTCTTTTTGGTGATATAAAATTTTCTCTTTTTATTTCATCAATATTCTTTTTTACTGCAAAAAATACATAACACTTACTTAATCTTTCTTTATCAGAAAATGTACATAATTCTTCTCCTTTTGCGTAATATTTTTCAAAAAATTCTATTTCTCTATTGCTATTACACTCATATAATTCATAACCCGCTAAAGAAAAAAGTTCTTTTGGTGTTTTCATTGTTTCAGTTTTTTCTTTTTCCTTATCATTTTTTACCTGATTATAAATATATTCTTTAAAAAGTTCTTCCATTTTATTTGAAACTATACTAATATATAAATCATGATATGGATAAAAATTATTAAGCATAATTCTAGATACTAAACCTTCTTCTTCTAATAATGTAGGAAATAATTTTCTTACTAACTTCATCATATTTTCGCCATATTTTTTCTTTATTATTTTTAAATCACAATTCATATATTTCATCGCCTTTTTCTAAGTGAGTCTTATTATACACTAAAATATATATTTTTAAAAGAGAAAATCAGACTAAATGTCTGACTATATTTTTATCATTGAACTAATTTTACTTATTACTTTCTTTTCTATTCTAGATATATAACTTTGTGATATACCAA
>ERZ857745.4736-NODE-4736-length-11639-cov-2.821133_pt1 | contig 11639 bp, 9 predicted proteins | sample MGYA00519699_ERZ857745 | MGnify/ENA primary metagenome ERZ857745 (study PRJEB31778, sample SAMEA3449357) | human gut metagenome | biome: human gut; feature: human-associated habitat; material: faeces | place: United Kingdom | collected 2010/2012 ...
ATCAGAAGATCAAACCTCTCGTGGGTGATGATGTGGAAATCGTTGTACTGGATGAAGAAAAAAAGATTGGAAATGTAGAAAAAATTCTTCCACGTACCAGGGAACTGATCCGCCCCGCAGTGGCAAATATCGATATGGCACTCGTAATTTTCGCGGCTGCAAAACCGGACCCGAATTTTAATCTGCTGGATCGCTTTTTGTGTATGATGGAATATCAGAAAGTTCCGGTTACGATCTGTTTTAACAAATGCGATCTGGTGACGGAAAAACAAAGAGAAGTATTACGAAAAATTTATGAACTGGCGGGGTATGAGCTGCTCTTTACAAGTGCAAAGACACAGGAAAATGTGGAAAAACTCAAATCTGTGTTGCAGGGAAAGATGACGGCAGTGGCAGGACCGTCCGGAGTAGGAAAATCTTCGCTGATCAATGATCTGCAGGATGCGGTGCAGATGCAGACCGGAGGAATCAGTGACAAGATTGAGCGGGGAAAACATACGACACGCCATTCGCAGATTATACCAATTGCGGAAAACACCTATATTATGGATACTCCGGGGTTTAGTTCTATGGATCTGCCTGGATTTTCCAAAGAGGATCTGTGGACATGTTATCCGGAGTTCGTGCGTTTTGAGCCTGGATGCAGATTTATCGGATGCAGTCACATCGGAGAGCCGGATTGTGGCGTTAAGACGGCACTTGCAGAAGGAAAAATATCGCAGGTGAGGTATGACAATTACGTGCAGCTTTATCAGGAAATGAAGAACATGCGCAAGTATTAGGAGGAATCAATGAACTGTTTATCACCGTCAATTTTATCGGCAGATTTTGCTAATCTGGGAGAACAGATTCGGTTGCTGGATCAGGCAGGTGCGGAATATGTACACATCGATGTTATGGATGGAATGTTTGTTCCGAGTATTTCGTTTGCATTTCCGATCATTCGTTCCATTCGTAAATGTACCGATCGGATTTTTGATGTCCATCTGATGATCACAGAGCCGGAGCGTTATGTCGAGGAGTTTGCCGAAGCGGGTGCAGATGGCATTACGATCCATGTAGAAGCATGTAAATGTATGATAGAAACACTGGAAAAGATCAGAAGCCTTGGCTGTAAGGCAGGCATTTCCCTGCACCCGCAGACGCCGGTTTCCGCTATTTTACCTTATCTGGATAAGGTAGACAGGGTGCTGATCATGACGGTCAATACCGGATTCGGCGGACAGAAATATATCGAAGGCTGTACGCAGAAGATCGTAGCGATCCGCAAGGCGATCACAGAGCAAAACTTAAACGTCGATGTAGAGGTCGACGGTGGTGTCAACAAGGAAAATGCAAGACATATCATTGAAGCCGGTGCCAACATTCTGGTTTCCGGTTCTGCGGTATTCCGCGGCGAACCAATGGAAAATGTAGAGTATTTTTTGAATATCCTGAAGGAATATGAATAACCACTAGGAGCAAAAGAAAAGCATCGTAAGATGCGATTTTGCGGATGGGGGTCTGAATAGTTACGAAAAACCGCAGTCGTTACGACTGCGGTTTTTGTATCATTTTCACATAACTGCTTGGACTCATACCGGTACCTTTTTTGAAAATCTGGGAAAAGTACATGGGATTGTTGCCGCATCCGACAAGTTCAGCGACATCCGCGATCGGAACAGGATTTGATCCAGACAGCAGTTCTTTGGCTTTTTTAATACGCATTTCCGTCAGATAGGCAGAAAACTTCTGCCCGGTTTCTTTGACAAATTTCTTGCTGATATAATCTACATTCATGTAGAGCTCATGCTCTGCGATCCATTTTAAAGAAAGCTCCGGGTTTTCTATGTGATCTCTGACATAGCTTTTGATCTTATCACTGATCTCCCCGGTGGAGGAAGCAGGTGTTTTCATCTGCTGTAGACCGGTGAGCTGCTGTATCAGCTTTTTCCGGTAGACGTCAATATCTGTTTCCCGGTCGAGTGTGATCAGAAAATCAACTGCATCTACAATACCGAAGGATGGCAGGACAGAAGCGGCATTCATGATCAGGGAAGGTGCGATCTGTTTTAAAAAGCTGAGCTGCTGTATATTCTCAATCTGTGAAAAGAGGAGGGAAAAATCAGCATCCGTATTTTCCGTACTGTGAAAGATCCGATCAGCGCACGTCTGGATATCCCGCAGGATATTATCATAGTTGTTGATCAAAAGGACAGACTGCCCATTGTAATAGAAAATCTCCTCATAACGCCGGATCTGTGAGGTCAGCTTATGCATGGCAGCTTTCAGACCGGGGAAACTGCAAAGTCTGGCAAGCGGTGTCGTAGACTGTTTTGCAAAGGACAGCTCTGATAAACAGACAGACAGCTCCGTATAAGGATCAGCAGCAAAAGCCCGGAAAAACAGCACCATAGTGTTTTGGACATATAGAAGATGAAGACGGACACCGGGATAGGTCTCTTCCCAGAAAGCACTGATCTTTTCAAATGCTTCTGTACGGTTGTATGGATCCAGATAATATAGATAGCAGACTTCATAAGGCTGTTCGACACTGCCGAAATGCCTGCGGTATTCCGTGTAAAAGGTATCTTCCATCTCCGGTGTCAGATCCGAACCATGTGCCAGATAATGGTTGATGATGCTGATCAGCATACCTGTGTAAAGCTGGCTTTTCAGCTGGTCGTGCTCTGTAAGGATGTTTTTCTGGATCATACGGATCTGATAGTCCTGTTTGATCTCTTTGATGCTGTCAATGATCTGCTGTTCACTGCACGGCTTGAGCAGATAGTGGCGGACTCCATACTGCATGGCAGTTTTGGCATACTCAAATTCATTATAGCCGGATAAGATGATAAACTGCATGTCCTTGTTGATCTTGTGCATTCTTTCAATCAGCTCCAGACCGGAAAGACCGGGCATGCGGATATCTGTCAGGACAATATCCGGGTACAGATCCAAAATCATATTATAAGCCTCAATTCCATCTTTGGCGGTTCCGACAACTTCAATATCAAGTGCTTCCCAGTTAATAAAGGAGCGGATGGTTTCTCTGATTGTTTTTTCATCATCTGCAATTAATAATTTTAACATACTTTACACCTTGCTTTGTGGAATGATAATTTCTGCGACCGCATGGTCTTCATCGGTATTGTAGAGCGTCAGACCGTAGTCACTGCCATAGATCAGCTGGATACGCTGGTGGATATTTAAAAGACCGATACCGATGCCATGTGATTTCACGGATCCGTTTTCCAGTTTTTCCAGCAAATGCTTTTCAAATTGTGAACCGTTGTTAGTCACTTTGATATGGATGACACCGTCTACCGCATATCCTGTCAGAACAATATGACAGGTCTCTGTAATGACTTCCATGGCATAATTGATTGCATTGTCGATAAGCGGCTGTATGGTCATCTGCGGAAGCTCTGCATCAAGAATATCGGGAGAGATTTCTTCCTGATAGTCCAGACGTTCCTCATCAAACCGGATTTTCTGGATCGTAATATAGTCGTTTACGATATGCAGCTCATGTCTGACGGTAAAATATTCGTTCTTGTTACTGAGTGTGGCGCGCAGCAGATCGCCGAGAGCCTGTACCATTTCGGAAATGTCTGTCGCACCGATCGCTTTGGCACGCCAGTTGACCGATTCGAGTGCATTGTACAGGAAATGCGGGTTGATCTGACTTTCCAGTGCTTTCAGGCGGGCATCCTTTGTCAGGATCTCATTGACATAGTTCTGCTGGATCAGGCTCTGGATCTCCACGGTCATCTGATCAAACTGCCGGTGCAGGATCCCTGCCTCATCCACACGGTTAGCATAGGCTTCCTCTGAAACCGGAAGCGTGGATTCATCCTGGCCGAACTGCTTCATTTTATCGACGAGAGAGGCGAAGTCGGCAGTCACGGAGTGGATCATAAATCTGGAAAGAATAAACACAACCAGAATCGAAAAAAGCAGGATCCCAAAGGAAAGATATCTGGTGAGTCTGAGTGTATGTGCGATATACGTATAAGGGATCAGACAGATATAGTCCCAGTTGTTATTGGCTATCTTTCCTGTCGTACAGAAATAAGGTAAGCCGCCCAGTGTCAGAATCTGATAATTTCCATGCAGATCCTTCTGCAGCGTCTGAAGCTGTGAGGCATCCAGAGAGCGGGAGTGAAAGATCTCCTGCCCGTTTTCATACAGAATATATTGTGCAGAGCCGTTGTTTAAGATGGACTGGGTTGAGGAGCTGATCAGCTTCTCCAGATCCACGTTGACAACGACAGTACCGAGTGTTTCAAATTTCAGATTTTGTACCCGGCGGGAATCTCGACCCAGAAACAGCCCGTATGTATTACAGTAGTCCGTGATCCAGCATGCATAACCGGAGTTTTCTCCTGCAGCCTGTATGACAGTGTCGCTGATGGTGTCGGGCAGTTCACTGATGGCAGCCTTATAACTGGAAGAAGTAAACTGCGGATTGTACAGGCTGATGTAGTTGATATCGTTGCTCTTATAGTTCTGATAGTAATCGATCAGAGAAGAAGTTATCATATTATCTACATTCTGATCCAGAATATCGGAAGGTGGTTCATCCAGCAGGGAAATCAGATTTTTCCGGATCGCCTGACTGGAGATGATCGAATTTGTCATGGATTCGATATTGGCAAGCTTGGAGGAGATTTCCTCGGCACTGGAACTCAAAGAGCCTGCCAGAGCCTGATAGAGCAGATTATTATAGGAGTGCATGAAGATAAAACTACCGATCAGGGAAGCCATGCTTGTCAGAAAAATGGCAAAAGCGGTAATGAGTGTTATTTTTATTTTTAAGGGCGCATTGCGAAACCACACTTGCAGCGGATGCTTTGTTTTGTGCACATTCTGACCTCTTTTCTTTTGGATTTATTAGCAGTATAGCTGAAAATAACCGGAAAAACAATTCTTCTTTTTTGGCAAAATCGGAAGTCGGATTTTTAAAGGTTGACCTCGGATTTGTATATATGTTTTTGGAAAATTCTACACTATAATAACACTTGTAAAGCAAAAGCAGCATTGCACAAGACAACAGCAATGCCGCAGAAGATTTATCACTAAGGAGGTAACAGATATGAAGAAAAAGTTTTTGAGCGTGGTATTATCCGTCGCAATGGCAGCTACTTTATTAGTAGGCTGTGGCAGTACAGGTGACAGCAGCAGTGATACACAGACACCTGCAGCAGAAGAGAGTACAGACACAGCAGCAGAAGAGAGTACAGACACAGCAGCAGAAGGAACAGATGCTACAGATGCATCGGCAGAAAAAGGTGCCGATCCTGCAGACTACAAAGTTGTTATGGTAGTAAAGCAGTCCGATTCCTGGTTCGATGATATGGCAACAGGTATTGAACAGCTGAAGAAAGATACAGGCTTAAATGTATCCGTACAGGTTCCGGAAACAGGAGATGCAGCAAGCCAGATTTCCATTATGGAAGATTTGATCGCACAGGATGTAGATGCGATCTGCGTTGTACCTAACGATCCGAATGCGCTGGTACCGACAATTGAAAAAGCAAGAGAAGCAGGCATCGTAGTTGTAACACATGAAGCACCGGGTATTGCAGACAGTGTTGATCTGGATGTAGAAGCATTCGTAAATGAAACATTCGGTGAATTATTTGCTGAGAAGTTAGCAACAGCTATGGGTGGTAAAGGTAAATACGCAGGCTTTGTAGGCGGTCTTACAATGGAAACACATATGGCATGGTACGATGCAGCTGTTTCTTACCTGAAAGCAAACTATCCGGATATGGAAAATGTAGCAGAAGAGCCATATGAAGATGGTAACAGCGTGGAAGGTGCACATGATAAAGCTCTTGAAGTATTAAAAGCATATCCTGACATCGCAGGTTTCTTTGACTGCTCCGCACAGGGCGGTGGTATCTGCGAAGCATTACAGGAAAATGATCTGGGCGGAACAGTAAAAGTTGTTTCCCTTGCGCTTCCTTCTATGTCAGCAACCTACTTAAAAGACGGTTCTATGGCAAACGGTCTTTGCTGGAGACCGGCAGATGCAGGCTACGCAGCATGCTATGCAGCTTACCTGATCGCATCAGGACAGGGTGTAGCTGATGGAACAGACTTAAAGGCAACAGGCTATGAAAGCATTTCCTTAGACGGAAACGTCGGTTATGGTAATGCACCACTTGAATTTACAGCAGACAATATTGATGATTACAATTTCTAAAACAAAGAAATAACGAATCCGGAATCTTTTGGAATAAGAAAGACTGTTCGCGTAAGCAGCAGTTTTTCTTATTCCTGAGGGAAACCGGGAAATTACATTTAACATTTGGGAGGCAGGACGATGGAACCTATTCTTAGTGCCAGTAATATAAGTAAATCCTTTATTGGCGTTCGTGCGCTAAACAATATTGATATTACGATCAATGCAGGGGAAATTCATTGCCTTGCGGGAGAAAACGGTTGTGGAAAATCAACACTTGTAAAATGCATTTCAGGCGTATATACACCGGATGAAGGAACAATACAGATAGAAGGACAGACCTGCGGGTCGATGACGCCGATCGAAGCCATGAACCATGGTATTCAGGTAATTTATCAGGATCTGTCATTATTTCAGCATATGACGGTTGCGGAAAATATCGCGATCAGCAAGCTGAAATTTGAAAATACAAAAATAATCAACTGGAAAACTATCAAAGCGATCGCAAAGGAGCAGCTTGACAAGATCGGTGTGACCATGGATCTGGATGAGACAGTCGGAGAGATCTCCATGGCAAACAAGCAGATGGTAGCAATCTGCAGGGCACTTGCCCAGAATGCCAAGATCCTGTTTATGGATGAGCCGACGACAGCACTGACGAAAACAGAGGTAAGTCATCTGATGAAGGTCATGCTGGAGCTGAAGAAAAAAGGGCTGGCGATCGTCTTTATCAGTCATAAATTAGACGAAGTATTCGAAGTAGCGGATAAGATCACTATTTTCCGTAACGGTAACAAGATCGGTGACTTTAACAGCAGTGATCTGGACGAAAAGAGTCTTTCTTATTATATGACGGGAAGAGAAATTGAATATCCTCGTTATCACAGAACTTATAAAGATAATACACCAATTCTTTCCGTAGAGCATCTGACCAGAAAGGGACAGTACGAGGACATGAGCCTGACCGTCAGACCGGGTGATATCATCGGACTGACAGGCCTTCTGGGATCAGGTCGTACAGAACTGGCCATGTCTTTGTTTGGCCTGAACAAAACACAGGCAGGTGTGATCAAAGTAAACGGTAAAGAGGTCGATATCAACTCGCCGATGGTGGCTAAAAAATATGGTATCGCGCTTCTGCCGGAGGACAGATCCAGAGAAGGTCTGTTTATTGAACGTAAGATCAAAGAGAATATTTCTGCACCGATCATCGATACGATCTGTAAGAAGGGTATCGTGAACCGGAAAAAGGAAAATGAGATTGCAGAAAAATATGTGGAGGAATTGAAGGTACGGACTCCATCGATCGAAACAGTTGTAGGTACATTATCGGGTGGTAACCAGCAGAAGGTTGTTATCAGTAAGTGGATCGCAACCAGTCCGAAGGTATTTATCATGGACACACCGACGGTCGGTATTGATATCGGTTCCAAAGCGGAGATTTACGAACAGATCCACAAATTTGCCGATGAAGGCATGGCGATCATACTGATCTCTGACGAAATACAGGAAGTCATGGCAAACTGTAACAGAGTTCTTGTTATGGCACATGGCAAATGTGTTGTGGAGCTTTCGGAAGAAGATTTAATGCAGGAAGGCGCTGATAAGCATCTGGCTGAGATCATCGGAAACCAGAAGGAAAAAGCGTTATCCCAGGAGGTGGCACAATGACTAAAAAAATAGATCCGTTTCAGAGAATGCTGCTGATCATCATTGTGGTATACAGTGTATTCGTAACGATCAAGAATCCGGGATTTTTCCAGATCCAGACAGTATTTGATATCATCAAAACCTCTTCTACGACAATGATCGTGGCAATGGGACTTCTGGTCGTTATGATATCGGGCGGTATTGATGTATCCTTTATGGCGATCGCCTTGTTTGGCAGCTATACGTCGCTTTATATCATGATCCAGACGGGCATCAATAATCTGGCATTTGCTTTTGCCGTTTCCATGGCGATCGGTGTTGTGCTTGGTCTGGTGAATGCGGTACTGATCAGCTGGCTGAAGCTTCCGCCTTTTATCATCACACTCGGTACGCAGAACCTGTTTCATGGTATCATGACAACCTTTATCAGTGATAAATCGTTCGGTTCCGGTGTATTACCGGAGTGTCTGCACAAGTTTGGACAGGGAACCTTATTTAAGGTAGCCACGGCTAACGGTTCTACAGGACTTACCGTTTCGCTGATCCCGGTGCTGATCGCAGGACTTGCCACTTATTTTATTCTGCGCAAGACCATGATCGGACGTGGTATCGTAGCGATCGGTAATGACGAGGAATCTGCAAGAAGAGCGGGATTTAATCCTTTTAAGATCCGGTTGTTTGTATATGCTTATTCAGGAGCACTTGCCGGTATGATGGGTATTGTGTATGCAGCACAGGTAAATGCGTTGTATCCGAATAAGATGGTAGGTGATGAACTGATGGTTGTTGCGGCAGTTGTTATCGGCGGTACAAAGATCACCGGCGGTCAGGGCAAGATTTTTGGTGCAGTGCTTGGTGTACTGATTACATACCTGTTAAATTCCACACTGATCATGATCGGTCTTTCTTCTTCCTGGAACAACCTGTTCGTAGGTGCGATCCTTGTCATTGCGGTAGCGATCACATCCTATCAGGAACGGGTAAAGAACAGAAAGCATTTGATATTTACGGAATAGGAGGAAACGAGAATGAAAAAAGTGAAAAGCTTTTTGGAAAAAGATATCGATCTGAGTATTCTGGTTGGCCTGACTGCAGCGGTTCTTCTGATTGCGGCATTTGTATTCGGATCATCCATGTACTCAGCCAGAAATATTCAGTCTATGGCATTCCAGATTCCGGAGTTCGGCTTTCTGGCACTTGCAATGATGTTATCCAACATGGTAGGCGGCATTGATCTTTCGATCATTGCCAATGCCAATACGGTAGCTATTTTTACAGCTTATGTATTAAACGGTACATGGGCGTTCGGAACGCAGGGTGGCGCCAGAGTTGCACTTGCCGTTCTGGTTGCACTTTGTACAAGCCTTGTATTCGGATTGTTGAATGGACTGATCATAGCAAAAACTTCAGCACCGTCACTTGTAGCCACGCTTGGTACCATGACACTGATCCAGGGCGTTGGCATGGCGATCACAGGCGGTACAAGCGTAGGAGACATCGATCCGCTGTTTTCCTCCTTTGGAAAAGCAATCTTTTTAGGGCTTCCGGTGATCTTCTGGCTGTTTCTGATCGTAGCGCTTGTACTGGGACTCATTTTATCCCTGACGGGATTTGGGCGGAAGCTGTATTTATACGGCGGTAATCCGGTGGCAGCAAGATTCAGCGGCTTTCATAATGAAAAGATGAGTGTACTCGTATTTATGCTGACAGCTGTATTATCCGGTATCGCAGGACTGATCATTTTAAGCCGTGTCAATTCGGCAAAGGTTGGTTATGGTGATTCTTATCTGCTGCAGACGATGATCGTCTGTGTGATCGGCGGAATTGATCCGAACGGCGGAAAAGGTAAGGTCGGCGGTGTTGTGATCGCGATCATTCTGATGCAGGTAATGTCCAGTGCCTTTACGATCATGTCATTGTCCCCATATACAAAGAAGCTGATCTGGGGCATCATGCTGATCCTGGTTCTCGGTCTGAACCATATTATTGCAATCCAGTCAAAGAAGAGTACTTTAAAGAAGAGCATGAAAGCACTTGCAGGTGCTGCAAAGTAGAAAGGAAGGTTTGTTATGAACGTAGAAGAAAAATATACAGAGCTTTACCAGACACTTTTGAAAGAACATAAAGAAGTATTTGAAAAACAGGATGTAGAGGAGCTTTCCAAATTTATGGATCTGATCTGCAAGGCAGACAGGATTTTCCTTAAAGATGAGAAATACATTCAGGTATTTCCACAAGAGGATTTGCCATGCGCCTGATGCATCTCGGAAAAGAAACACACTGGATCTGGGATGATACGACACCGGGCATGCATCCGGGTGATCTGTTTATTGCCACAAACGGTTCCGGTGCGATCGGGCATATCACCTATGTGGTAGAGCAGGCAAAGAAAGCAGGTGCAACGGTAGCGGTTGTGACAGGCTCACCAAAACAGACGTGTCCGCAGCTGGCTGATTTTACCTTATTTGTACCGGCGGCGGTATTTAACGGAACGGATGACAGAGCAGTACCATCCATCCAGCCGATGGGAAATCTGTTTGAACAGCATTTGTATATGCTTTTTGATATGATCGTTATGATGCTCGAAGAGAAAATGCAGGTATCTCATGCAGATATGGAAAAGAGACATCGTAACATCGAATAAATTCGTCCCCCTTTATATTTTCCCTTATATATTTTTGAAAAGGCATGCAAAGATTTCTTTGCGTGCCTTTTTGCAATAGCCGGTTTTGATTTAATAGATGGCAGGTGCTATAATCTTATTGCGATTACTGAAAATGATCGTTTGGATTGTTCTTGCATGGAGGAAATAAAGTAATGTCAAAAGACGAATATCTGATTACAGATGAGCCGCTTAAAGCGCTGACTGTTTTTGCAATGCCTATGATTCTCGGAAGCTTTTTTCAACAAGTATATAATATGGCAGATTCCATTATAGTCGGTCAGTTTGTAGGTTCTTCTGCACTTGCGGCTGTTGGTGCCTGTGCAGCGCTTACGAATGTTTTCATTTGTGTGGCACTTGGTGCCGGCGTCGGCGCAGGTGTGCTTGTGAGCCGTTATTTTGGAGCCGGAGATTATAGCAAAATGAAAACAATTGTATCAACATCACTGATCAGTTTTCTGATTCTGAGCATACTTCTCGGTGGCTTTGGTTTTGGCTTTTCCCGCCCGATGATGGAATTATTACAGACACCTTCGGATATATTGGAGGATGCAGTTTTGTATCTTCGCGTTTACTTTGTGGGATTTCCGTTTCTGTTTATGTATAATATCCTTTCAACGATGTTCAATTCGATCGGTGAATCAAAGATACCGTTAGGTCTTTTGATATTTTCTTCTGTTCTGAATATTCTTATGGATCTCTGGATGGTGGCGGGACTCGGTCTGGGTGTGTTCGGCGCAGCTCTTGCAACTTTGATAGCACAGGGGATTTCCGCAATGTTTTCACTTTTGATCTTTCTTTGCCGGATGCACCAATATAAAAGTCAATTTCATTGGTTTGAAGGGCGGGAGTTACATTCCATGCTTCGAATTGCCGTACCGTCGGTTCTCCAGCAATCCACAGTGTCAATTGGCATGATGATCGTACAGGCAGTTGTAAATCCATTTGGTACACAGGCACTGGCAGGGTATGCAGCGACAATGAGGGTGGAGAATGTTTTTTCACTGATATTTGTATCTATTGGCAATGCCGTATCACCATATGTATCACAGAATCTTGGTGCAAAGAAAAACGGGCGTATTAAAAAGGGCTATCACGCTGCATTGGTGCTGGATCTGTGTTTTGCGGTTCTTGCTTTTATTGTCATTGAAACAC
>ERZ857745.4738-NODE-4738-length-11631-cov-22.971234_pt1 | contig 11631 bp, 4 predicted proteins | sample MGYA00519699_ERZ857745 | MGnify/ENA primary metagenome ERZ857745 (study PRJEB31778, sample SAMEA3449357) | human gut metagenome | biome: human gut; feature: human-associated habitat; material: faeces | place: United Kingdom | collected 2010/2012 ...
CACTTCCGCCGTTCGGTAAAAACGTAATTGTATAGACATTCGCCGTCCACTGGGCATAAAGCGTTACTGTTCCGTTCGGGGCTGCTGTCAGATTATTGACCAAAGCCTTATCGTCGTATGATGTACCGCTTCCGTTTTTCGCCGTGTTCCAACCTTGGAAAGTATATCCTTCTCTGCTAAATTTGTTTTCACTAAGATTCTTTGCAACGTCATATACCATGTCCATATCAGCCATTGAACCGTTTGCATCAGTTGCATTCTTATCAAAATGAATTTTATACTTGTTTGCCGTCCAAGTTGTATAAATATTGTACGTTCCGCCATTGCAGTCTTTATACATCCGGCTTACGGTCGAAGCGGAAAGAGTCTGACCCTTATCATACACCTTTGCTCCGCCGTAGGTCTCTGACCAACCGCTGAACGTATAACCCGTAAGAGTAGGTGCTGTCAGGCTGATTGAAGATTCCACACCGAACTTAAGTACCTGAGGATTCGGTGTCGGGAGATTGCCGACCGTGCCTGCGGTTACCGCTCCTGCACTGTCGTTCGGTCTGAAAGCATTGTATTTGAGATTGAATGTCTTAGGCGTCCAACGTGAATAGAGCTTAAATCCGTCCGTTGTACAAACATGATTGCCGACAGCGTTGCCGTTTGCGTCGGTATACGGTGTACCATCTGCGTCATACCAGCCGAGGAAGGTGAAACCCTCACGGGTCGGTACATAAAGCTCGTCGTACTGTGCACCGTAGTCAATATCCTGATAATGAGAAACGATTTTCTCATTTCTTGAATTAAGGTCATTGACATAAACCGCCGTTGCGCTTGCCGAACCTGTTACCTTGCTGACCCAGCCGAGGTATGTGCTTGAATCGGCTACATACGCTCCGTCTGAGAATATCTCTGTTCTTTGAAGCGAAATATTGCCCAAGGTCAATGCACCCGGAACGGTTGAGCCGTCAACGCTGTTTTCGCTGAACCTTATCTGGTAATAGTTATTTGCCGGAACAGTGAATTGCATTGCAACCGTACCTGAGCCTGCCGGGACCTGGATATAAGCCGCTGCGGATGAAGTATAACTCGTTGAAGTTGCGTTCGGGTAGAAGAAGATAAACGGTGAAATTTTTGTGGCCGTTGTTGCCTGATAATCCATCAAAAGAGTGTACTTTTTGCCTGCTTCAAGCGTTGAACGGTAGCTTGACAAATTATCATAAGTATTTGTGTAGCAATCTGTCCCCGTCGGCTTGAGAGTAATCGTTCTTGCATCGGAGTCAAATGATGATGTGCCGTTAGCCGTATTCATGCCGTTTGAAGAAAGAACGATATTCCCGTTCGGGTCTTTAAGAACAATATTCTTGATATCCAAATCCGCACGAAGTTCATTATAATTATTATAATATGCGAAATAGAATATCATGTTAAAGAAATATTGAGTTCCCGCTGTGAACGTGCGCTTCAACTCAACAGATTCATAACCGTCGGTAGTTTTTCTGTTTTCGGTATAGGAAACGCCCTGACCGCCGTTGTACCAATAGCCGTCATTAGTGCTGAATCCGAGAACAATCGAGTCATACTCGCTCTTTCCGGTAGTATCCTTTATATATGAATAGTAATCATTGATTCTGTATTCATATGTGAGTGTATATTCGCCTTCCACCGAAGCGGTGTAGGTGTTCGACTTAAAGGTATCAAAGACCTCATCTACACCGGCATCGACAATATGCTTTCGGTCGTACTTAACATTCAGAGCGGTATCTCCCTCAGTGTCCTTTGCAATTGAATATGAGAAATAATCATTCTCCTGATAGCTGAGAGGATTCTTCATTCCCGGAAGCTTACATGCCTTGTACGAATTCATAAAAGTATCAAATGCATTGTTGTTGCTTGCCTTCCTTACAAAATCGTCAAAGTTGAAATCGTTATCAAGAAGAAGCACCTTATCCGTCACTGCCCAGTGCGCATAAACAGTTCTGTCTGTGCTGCCCATTAAGGATGAAGCCGTTACACGGTCGCCGCCGTCCGGAGCTGTGAACCAGCCGAGGAAACGGTAGTTATCACGAACAGGCACAGGCATTGTGCCGATGCTGCGACCATAGAACTGTTGAATTGCATTCGGAGAATAGGTTTGATTTTCCGAACCGCTCTCAACAAGCTCAATCTTAACCTTATAGTTATTGTATCTGACCGTGCCGTAGCTCGGGCTGTAGGTAAACACCTGAACAAATTCCGCATTTGCCGCCTGGTACGCATCGGGAGCGAGCGTCCTTGACGTTGTTTCCTGATTTGCGGTTTGGTCAAAAACAAATCTGTCGCTGTAGTTTTCACCGCTTGCCTTGTAGCATCTGTTACCGTTCTTGTCGCAGATATCAAGTGTCAATGTAAGCGTGCCGCCGTCAAGTGTCTTTGAACCGCTGACATAAACAACTCTGTATGTATAATTGGTATTCGCCTTGAGCTTGCCTGCAATCGGGAATCTGAAATATTCCGCACCCGTCGTCGGTGTTCCGTTGAACGTAAACGTGCTGTCTGTTTGGTCGAACGTTGCCGTTACTCCGTTGCCGGGGCTTGAAGTAAATGTCGGAGAATAGAAATTATTGCCCGATTTATATGTTGTAGGCTGAGTGAGAAGGTTAACTCCGCTTGATCCGTCATTCGGGTCAAAATATATCTTGTTTTGATCAATGAAGTAGAAATTAACCATCGTCAGCGAAGTATCATTGACGGCGGCGACCCACTCATAGGCAGTGGTATCTCCGTCAAACTGCGGAACGGTCGTTGTCTTAACCGTTGTTGTTCCGATAGTTACGGTTGAGCCGGAATAGCTCATCGAATTGCTGTACAAATTGCTTGCCGAGAAAAATGTCGGAAGAGAAGCAAGCGTTTTGCCGTAATAATCCGACGGAGCAATTGTCTCATTCGTCAATTCACACTTACCGATATATGTATATCCCTCGTATGTATCGGGGGTGAAATATACATTATCACGGGCGTCGTATGTTATTTCATACTGCTGTCCGCCGCTGATCTCAACAATCTTATACTGACCGTTATCAAGCTTTTCAAGTCCGAGATTGTATTCACGGGCTGTGCAGTTCGTTTTAAGATCTGTTCCTGTTGTAAGCTGATCAATGTAATTATTGAGGTTGGTTGCAAGTGCTGACGCAGTTGTATCGGTATAGTTACCGTCAAGTTTTGTAAGCTGACGATAAGCATTTTTATATGTATTTACAAAGTTCGTATATGTCGTGCCTGAGTAATAGTAGCTCGACATAGTGGCAGCGTTGTGTATGCCGAGATTAGGGAAGTTGTTCTGCGCACGCTTAACTGCCTTACGAAGGTCTGTCTTGTTGGTCTGAGTTGCAACAAGCTTTGTTATAACAACAGCGAGGTTCTGGTCACTGTCCTGGTTAGCTGCATATGCGCCTTTAATTCTGTATGTTTCCGTACTTGTGGCGCTGCCTGTATTATTAAGAGCCGATACCCAAATACCTGCGTATTTAATGCCTTCTGATTCATAACCGCCAAAGGAGGTTGCCGTTCCCTGTCCGGCAATAACCGTGCCCTGGTTGTTAAATACAGCTCTCAAGGTGTCATAGTTTGAACGGCTTCTTGAATTGCGTACGCCGTCTGCGGTATGGCCCAAATCGTAGGTTGTGTTATGCGACATATCGGAAACATACCATGCACCGGCATCGGAAGATTTATCATGAGTAACCATAAGTCCGACGCCGAGGTTCGGAATATCCTTAAGGTTTGTGTAACGGCTTGTATCAATATAAATAGATCCCTTTGCTTCGTTATTAAATACAGATACCTTTACACACTTGGACGAACCGGAGTCATCGTTTGTATATTCTGTGCTGCCTGCACTCTTCACGTTAAAAAGGTTATCGGTTGTGGAAGCATTTGTCGTGAAAGAACCGCTGCTTCGCATCCAGTCAATAGGCGTGTTGTTATTAACACCGCTGTTTGCCTGATTTGCACTGAACAATGCAGTAGTATTACTCGTTGTTGCAAACGAGGCATACATGTTTGTTGAATCCGAAACATATGAGCTTTTCGAGGTGAGCTTTGATACATCGGGCTGAGTTTTTGTGCCCGTAACAAGTGTTGTGCTTGATGCGCCGTAAGCCGAGCTACTGTTGCTCAGGAAAGCAGAAAGACCTTTTGCCTTGTTGGAGAATGAATATCTGGGGTAATATCCGCCCTGAGCATTCAATCCGTGAACACCGCTGATCCAGGTTATCTGACCGGAATAGAAGTTTGTACCTGCATAGTTTCCAATATAATCCGCACCTGCAATCGGTGCAACCCACGGCTTATATACATATGTATAAGCTATAGCTGTTTTCTCGTAACCGTCCGTTAAATCAATATATTTCGCCGTCCATTCTATAAAGCAGCCTGTGTCGCCGCTTACAAGATAAGGACTGTATCCTGCCGTGACCGAAAGATTCGCGATGCCCGAAGAAAGCGAAACTGTTTTGTCTGTTTTTGAATACAGATTCGAGCCGCCAAGCGTCATGTAGGAATTGGTATTATAATAGCTGGAAGATGTGGAAGATGTGCTTCCCATTTCGCTTCCGCTCTTGTTGATCCATTTATAGCTGATCCTCAAATTCGAAGCATTCGGATAATTGAAATATACCGTACCGGAGGTATCTCTCGAAGTCGTTGTTGTCGGATTTGCCGGGTCAGAGATATTATTCTGAATATACCACTGGAAGGAAGATCTTGTCTGTGCTCCCCATGAGGATGCACTTGGAGTAAGATAAATTGCTTCCGGTGTATAGAAGTACAACGGCGGAGACAACGGAGTGGTTGTCTTCATGACTGTTTTTAAGTTTGTCTGTGCCGCCGAGATTGCAGACGCAGGGTCGGTATATGAACCCGCCGCCGCAGAGGAGACGCAAAGAGTCTTGACGTATGACTTAACATATCCCTCGATTGTCGACCAGTTGTTTGCCGATGCATTGACACCGGAATTGAGGAATTTACTGTAGTATTTACGAGCCGTTGCCTTATCGGCAAGTGTGGCATTGAGTCTTACAGCCGAGATTCCGGAACAATACTCGTCATAACCTATAAGCGGATTGAAACGAAGCGAATATTCAAAACGGATATAAGTTGAATAAACATTATTGCTGAAAGAGGCAATAGTGAGCGATGTTCCGCCCGATGTTGAATTTGTAAGATTATTCTTTGCCGCGGTTATATCGCCGTCAAGCTTGTAAAGGCCGCGAACCCATGAACGGTCGTTCTTTTCATCTGAACGGTCAACATCCGGACAATAGATTGTCGGCGCCGTGTTCATACTGCCGGCATTATTATTGATAGTTTTATTCTTTCTGAAATATTTCGCAGCATCTGAAGATGTATAAGAAACATTTCTGATTGCGTTCAAATAGTTCTGGCTTGCGCCGCCGTCGGAGTCAAACTCTACAAAACCTGCATAAAGGTTCGGAACCTGATTGAAATTTGAAAACCTTGATGTATCGATAGTGATGTCGGCAGCCGCATATCCGTATGCGTCACCGTCCGTCGAAGGAGAACCGCCGAAATAACCCGACTGGGTGATCATTGCCTTGGGATTATAGCTATTTGAACCGTCCCACTGAGTGTTATAAATTCTCGAGCCCTGTCCGAAATAATTGCTGTCATTACGCTTTGAATAGCAGAGCAATACGCCCGAACCGTTCGGATCAAAATAGTTCGAATTTATCGGCATATCAAGTCCTCTCGGATAAAGGCCTGCATTGAAATTGATAAGCGGAGCTGTAAGAGTCGAGCCTGTGCTGACCCACTTGGAAGCGACGTTACCGCCTTTAACCGAGTCTGCACCCGTAATAAATGAATACGTGGATGTCTCGGCAGGGTTACCGGTCGCTCCGCCGTATGTTCCGTAATAATACTGTCTTGTCGTCATACCTGCTTGAGAGAGCAGCGGGAATTTAATGCCCGTATAGGCATAGGTTGTATATGAACCCGAGGCGGTTGTATAAACGATATTCCAACGAATAACATATTCTTTGCCAACCTCGGCATTCGCCATGGAAATGCTCTTAATCGTCTTCGTAACAGATGACGAAGATGCCGACAATGCCTTATCCGATGACATATATGTACCGTCGGAGAAAGCAACATTTGTTACTCTGTTTGCACCGGAAGCGTTGAGGTTTGCGTCAAGAACAGTTATTGAAACAGTAACACTCCTCGACGTTGCACAGGAAAATCTGAGCATACCTGTCGCCGATGTCGGCTCGCTGACCGTACCGCTCGACGTTGCATTCAGAAAGTATTCCGAATCCTTTCCGCCGGCCTTGATATAGACAAGCTCGGGCGCAGAAATATTATACTGTGCAAAGGTATCCGAGGATGTGCCTGCCTCCGTCAGCGCATGACTGCTCTTGCTGACCAACGCTTCCGATATCATCGAACCGATATCAAAGAAGCAGAAGGTAGTCAAAAGCATAACAAGGCAGAGCAGTACGCTTACCGTACTCCTTCCGAGTTTCGAAAGCTTTCTTTTCATAATATTTACCTCCCATGGTTCAAAAACGCGCCGATACCCCATTGCACACAGCGCATTTTTATTCAAAAAAAGTTTTGCTAAAATTAGATTGCGGCTCTTTTCAATCCAATAACCTATTTTTCCAGCATAGATATTATTATAATATCACAATTCAGTACAAAATTCAACTATAATTTTACTATTATATAAGTCAATTTAGTATAAATAATGCACAAATTTTATTAAGTTAAGTTTAAAAATACATAATTATATAAAATTATTTTAATAGTGAATTATATTTTAAAGGCATCAATCTCATAAGTATCACTATGAATTGATTTGCACTTTGGGCCTTTTTAATATCGGTGACAAAAAGGAAGGCAGAAAGATCGGAAACGTGTTTCAAGTTTGAATATCGGTCGCTATTAACACAAAAAAAGTTAAAAAAATAGCCGCAGCAAAGGGGGTGAAATAAAAACAAAGAAGAGTAACTTTGATATTGTATCAAAATTACCCTTCTTTTTTGGCGCCTCAAACAGAGATTCCCCTGACAGGGGAAATGTCACGGAGTGACAAAAGGATGACTGCGAGGTACGAGCAGCTCGAACCTGTGGGCGATGTCGTTGTACAGAAATAACATAAGCTTAGATGTTCTCGAACCTGTGACCGGTCAGAAATATTGTCGTGCAACTGTCCTTGGAGCGGACGTTGCACTCTGTATTTCTTCCTGCTCACCGCACCCCTTTTTCTGCCACCGGCAGCGGGGCACGGTGAGCCAGTTAACAGGCACAGTAAAAAAGTCTCGGAAGCCTTATGTATCAAGGGATTTACGCATTGTGCTGACGACATCTGACGACATCAAGCAATATAGATTCAACTGTTTTGCCCTTAAAATTCGTTTACGGTCACAATATACTATAGTAAAAACAATTTGCAACATTTTATGGCAACCCATATAATGCTGCCCCTACAAAACCACAAAACATGAATTATATGTTCGTTCTTCAGGCCTTTGTTATTCTGTGTGCTTTTATTGTGTATAATATTCTGCAGTAACTTCATATGAAGCAAAGCTTTTGTCTGTCATAAAATCAACTTTTGCTTTCTTGCCAACTGCAACATTTTCGACATAAGCATATTCCGTCGAAATAATAACTCCATCTTTATCAAGCAAATTAATTGATATAGAAACAGAAGCAAACGCCTTATCAGTTGTGTTTTCTATTATTCCTTCATATGTTTTATAGCCATAATCATCATTTTTCAGTTTAAACTCAATGCTCTGTGTAATTTTATCAGTCTGTTCTTTAAATTTGTCATCTTCATTTGCAATTTTTGCCCGACTAAGTAATTCGTCAACTATATCCTGATATTTCTTTTCAAAAGTTATATTGTACTTTTCTACAATTTTCAATAAAATCTGGTTGCGTTTTGAATATGCTGCATCATATAGCTCATTAAATTTAATTATATCTGCATTATAGTATTCAAAAGCTGCCTTTTGTTCTTTTAGTGTGTTAATATATGATATTGCCATTTCCTGAAGTTCAGAATCTTTAAACTTTTTATCAGTATATCCAGCAATTACATCAAGTTCCGTATTCACACAAGTTCTAAAATACTCAAGTTCATCAACTTTATCATTGTTCTCGTTTTCTTCAGAATAATCCCAACGTTCTTTTAATCCTTTCGAGAAGTCAGAAATAAATTCTTGGTCACAATATTTGTCGCTTTCATTGTTAGAAAGCGAGCACCCAGCAAATATCGCAGAAATAATACAAACTAAACTGATAACACAAACAATTTTCTTCATATTCCATTCCTCCTTAGTGTATAGAATATCATAAATTTCGATTTTAGTCAACAAATTATTCATATTAAAAGTTCAAGCAGGAATATCAGGTTGTTCAGTAAAATTATTGACGGTATTTTTCAAGAAATCGTTGTATTTATTCATATCGTTTTCCTTAAATTCTTCCGTTATGTGTGTATAAATATCGAGAGTAATTCGTATGCTTGCGTGTCCCATAAGGTCTTTAACCGTCACGGGCGCAACGCCTGCCAATATTAAATTAGTACAGTATGTATGCCTTAACATATGGGGAGTAATTCTGTCTATTGATATCCCCTTGTAACGCTTATCATACTTGGTCTTTCTGTCTTTGTTCTTCCCATATTTTAAGTCTAACGCATACAAATAGCCGTTCCATGCCCTTCTCCATTGCGTAGCTGTATATATCTTACCTTTCGGAGAGGGGCAAACAAGGATATTTGTCCGCTTTATCTCTTTGAGATAATCAACAAGTATATCCGGCATAATAACCTCTCGGTTTCCGGCTTTGGTTTTTGTTCCCTTTAATACAGCCTTATCACACGATAAATCAACCGCCTTGTTTACGGTAATAGTCCTTTTCTTGAAGTCAATATCTGTCCATAATAAAGGAAGAAGCTCTCCCCTTCTTAATCCTGCGTAAAACATTATCATTGCCGCCGTCTGCATTTCGTGAGACATTTCGGTAATCCATCGCTGTTGTTCATTTGTTAATGCCTCCCGTTCTTTTTCTGCCGCTTCTTTCGGTATTTTCACTTTATCGGCAGGGTTGTAATCCAGCACCTTGTTATCTATGGCAAACTCAAATATCTGCTTTGCCGTCCCTCTGATTTCTTTCAGTGTTTTCTTGGACGACGGCTTGTTTGTGTTCAGATTCCTTTCATACAGGTCATTTATCACTGTCTGTATGTGCAATAAACGTATATCCTTTAAGGCCATATCGCCGATATATCCCTTTAAATAATTGATATATGTCACATAATGTGTGTACTGCGAATTACCGATATTTGCCCTCTTAAAACTAAGCCAATGGTCTGCCCATACCGAAAAGGTTTTCTCTTGTGCCGATATATCTAATCCCTTGCACAAGGATATGCGAAGCTCATTTATCTTCTCATTAACCTCCTTGTTTGTGCGTCCGTATATATGCTTTCTTATCGGCTTTCCTTTTTCATCATAGCCAATCGTAACCGTTTCTTCATATCGTCCGTCTGCTCTTTTTGTTCTTTTTGTTTTAGCCATTCTTTCACCTCAAATAAAAATTTCTTTCGAGGAAATTCAATACTTTTGCAGTCACTTTTTTCGAGTGGCTGTATTTTTTTGTCCTCTATATGAGAATATGTTCGTTCGATTTTGAAAAAGCTCAAACCATTTTCGAAGGCTGGCTAACATATTGGTATAAAGGGGATATTTTATCCGACGGGCGATATGCACCCCCGTAAATAATAGAGATAGAATAAAACTAAATCTCCGCAGCGTTGCTCTGTTCGAAAGGAGGGTCAAGGGAGGAACGCCCTTGCGACTAAACTTTGCTTGCAAAGTATTAGGAGCAATACTTTACAAGGTGCATAAATAAAACTATAGGAGATAAAGAAATATCAAGTGTAAATTTCGAAAAAATAAAGCAGAACGGTAAGCCTGTTTCGGCATACATAAGGCATAATGACTCAAGCGAAAGATTAAAGCATGAGCATAGCAACAAAGACATAAACAAAGACTTAACCTCGGGTAATGTTGATTGGAAAGGCATTGACTACAATGCCGCTCAGGAGCGATACAAAGCCCGAATAGCCGAATTAGACAAGGTAGAGGGTCAGAACAAGAGGAAGGACAGAGTCGTAGCTTTTGCTCTATGCGTTCCGATACCGAAAGATGTTTCGGATAAAAAAGCATTCTTTATTGATGTAATGGAATTGTTTTCAAAGAACCTCGGAGAACGCAACATAATACAAGGAAATCTTCATGTGGATGAGGTACACGACTACATAGAAAACGGAGAAGTAAAGACATCTCTTGAGCATATACATTGTCTGGTTATTCCCGAGATTAACGGTAAGCTATGCGGTAAGAAGTTCAGCAGCAGAGCGGCAATGTCAGGCTTATCAAAGGAAATAGACAATCTGTGTAAAACAAGATATCACTGTAATTTTCTTACAGGAGAAACACCTCAGCACAAAACAGTCGAAGAACTTAAGGCTGAGGGTGAAGCAGAGAAAAAAGCTCTGTTGCAATTAGCCGATACCGATATTGTTGAGACTAAAAGAAAAGGATTTACCGATGTCGTCCTATCTAAAAAAGAATATGAAAAGCTGACCGTACAAGCCGAAAGATACAAGCAAATTGAGGAGAAGAATGAGGAAATAAAAGATAATGCCAATAAGGTTAAAGAGGCTCACAAGGCTCTGCAAGCCGATTTAAAGGTTTCTAAGTCCATCATTGAACAGGCAGATAATGTAAAGAAAATCGCCCAAATGCTACCCTCTATGGAACAAAAGAAAAGATTCCTTGACGATGAAATTGATATAGCAACCGATGAGCTTAACGCACTTAATAAGGCAAAGGAACAATACGGAGACTCCCTACGTAATCAAGCAAAGTATGCAAAGATAGAGGCTGAGAACAATGCCCTTAAGCAAGCGTTAAATTCAATCAGACAAGCCATACAACGGGAAATACAAGCATTAGAGAAGATAAATCATCCCATAGCAGCAAAGGTAAAAAAGAGCTTAGAACGACTCATAAACAAAAATGAATCGCAAAGAGATACAGATATTAACAGAACGGAGAGATAACATATATGAGAAAAACTAAAACCTACTACAATGAAAAAGAACTGCCTTTAATTATGACAACATTTGAGGTGTCAATGCTTTTGAGATGTTCGGAGGAATATGTGCGCAGAATAGCTCACGAGGGTAGAATTTCCTTTCAAAAGAACGGAAAAAACATGGTGTTCAGAAAAAGAGATGTTTTGAGCTATTTAGACGAGAATTTCTGACGACATTTGACGACGTTTTGACGACGTTTTTTAAAGGAATTTAGATGATTTTAACACGTTTTACAGAACCAAGACAAAATGAAAAAAGCCCTGAAGCCCTTGTATATCAAGGTTTTCAAGACTTTTTGTTTGGCGCCTCAAACAGAGATTCCCCTGACAGGGGAAATGTCACGAAGTGACAAAAGGGTGACTGCGAGGTACGAGCAGCTCGAACCTGTGACTTTAAATATGTTGTCGGCAACTGCCGTTGCCTCATTGTATCGCGACGACAAAACAATTCACCGGATTGTTTTG
>ERZ857745.4740-NODE-4740-length-11630-cov-3.024708_pt1 | contig 11630 bp, 9 predicted proteins | sample MGYA00519699_ERZ857745 | MGnify/ENA primary metagenome ERZ857745 (study PRJEB31778, sample SAMEA3449357) | human gut metagenome | biome: human gut; feature: human-associated habitat; material: faeces | place: United Kingdom | collected 2010/2012 ...
ACGATCTGGGTGGTCACATTACAGGCAGTAAAAAAACTGTGTGGCTTCTCGATCAGTGTCTCACTGATCACAGTACCATTCTGAAGCATGTCCTCCAAATTGATCAGATCACAGTTATGTTCTCTCTGTGCAAAATAGTCAGAATCATGAAAATGGATGATTCCTTCTTCATGAGCACGAATGATCTCATTTGGCAGAAGGACACGTTTACTTAAGTCTTTGCTGACTTCTCCTGCCATATAATCTCTCTGCGTGGAATTGATCACTGGGTTCTTATTCGAATTCTCCTGATTTACTTCCTCATTAATATTATCAAGTAAAGAAAGAATTCCATCATCGGTCGTATTTGATTTTCTTCTCAGTTCTCTCTTAAAACGGTATCTTACATACTTCTGGGCAACTTCATATCCTCTCATCTCCATGATTCCTGTCTCGACCATATTCTGGATATCTTCTACATTCACCGCATGAGAAGAGTTTGCTACCTGATCTGCAACCTTCTCTGCGATTGCCATGATCTGATACTGATTCATCTGATGGATCTTTGTTACCTCTTCATTCGCCTTCGTGATCGCATTGATGATCTTATCGAGATCAAAGGTTACCTCCTCACCGTTTCTCTTGATAATCTTTGTTTTTACATCACCATTCATAGTTTCTCCCTCATTTATATAAAATTACAAGATTCTGTATGTTTCCATTTTCTGACACAAAATCTTGTTGTCGTTCTACCAACCAGCACTATATCTTGTGTCATTGCCTTTATTATATTACACTCTTTTTCATAAAAAAGAAAGAGCTAATTTTTCATTTTAGAGAATATGAAGATGCTCAAACAGAATCTTAAATCCCAAAAGTATCAGTATTATGCCACCTGCGAGCTCTGCCTTGGATTTATATTTTGTTCCAAAAATATTTCCGATCTTTACTCCTGCAAATGAAATCAAGAAAGTACAGACTCCAATCATCAACGCTGCGGATACAATATGCACATTTAAAAAGGCAAATGTGATCCCAACTGCTAATGCATCGATACTTGTCGCAACAGCAAGCATGAACATTTCTTTCACTGCGATCGAATCATCTGCCTGTTCTTCATCATTTGATAATGCTTCTTTGACCATATTGATTCCGATCAGCCCAAGAAGCACAAATGCGATCCAATGATCGATCGATGTGATCTGGTCTTTAAACTGTGTTCCAAGGAAAAATCCGATTGTTGGCATCAGTGCCTGAAATCCTCCAAACCATAAACCAACAATGATCCCTTTTTTCAAAACTTTTTCTCTCATCGCCAGTCCTTTGCAGATAGAAACAGCAAATGCATCCATCGCCAATCCAACAGCCAGTGTTAATAACGTAAGTAAATCCATAAAAACGTCCTCCATATCGTAAGTTTTTCATATCATAGGGGATTCCATTGGAATTTCCTATGATATGAAAAAGACCCACAGACGAAAGCCTTGTTATAAACAAAAGCTTATCGTCTGTGAGTCTCGTTAATTAAGACAGCACCAGATGTCGTTCATCATTATGTTGATACTGTCACAGATTCTCTGCTAACTACTCCCTCACGGAAATATCTATAAGATCATACCGGATGTGCTTCCGGCAAAATGTGCCTATGTATCATATCTCAACTGAGAATCTTTGTCAATATCTTTCCTTTAATTTTTGATTACTCTTTTCAAGATCTAACAGGTATTCTTTCATTTCCAGACCACCTGCATATCCTGTCAGTGAACCGTTCATTCCGATCACTCTGTGACATGGAACAACGATCACGATCGGATTCCTGTTATTCGCCATGCCAACAGCTCGACATCCTTTTGGAATCCCTACTGATTCCGCAATGTCTTTGTAAGTACAAGTTTCCCCATATGGAATCTTCTCCAATGCTTTCCATACTTTGATCTGAAATTCTGTTCCATGATAAGAAAGTTTCAGGTCAAACTTCTTTCTCCGTCCATCAAAATACTGTGATAATTGCAGTGCTGCTTCCCTGATCAATTCTGTATTCTTCTTCTCGCCTTCTAACATCTTCGTCCCAAAATATATCCCGCAAATGCCATGCCCATCTTCCTCAATCGTTAAATTACCGATTGGAAAACTATAATCATAATAGTACCTCATATGACAATCCTCCTAAAAATAGGTATACCATATTCTTCCATGGTTGGCAAGGACTAACTTGACATGTACATATTTCTTGCGTACAATGAAAAGAACTGTATAAAAATGAACAGATATTTATTTTAGGAGGAATTTTCATTGGACCCCAGTATGATATTACAGATAATCGCAATTATCATTTTATTAATGCTTTCTGCTTATTTTTCATCTGCAGAAACAGCACTTACAACCGTCAATCCACATAGTATGCGTGCCATGGCAGAAGATGGCAATAAAAAAGCTGCTATTGTTTTAAAATTGATCGAGAATCCAAGCCAGATGCTTTCCAGCGTCTTAGTCGGAAATAACCTTGTGAATATTTCATTAACATCCCTTACTACAACGATCGCTATTCGTATCTTTGGAAGCATGGGAGCCGGAATCGCAACTGCTGTGATCACAGTACTTGTATTGATCTTTGGTGAGATCACACCAAAGACTTTTGCAACGATCAATAATACAAAACTTGCTCTAAGCTATGCTTCCAGCATTTATCTGATCACAAAATTACTGACACCGGTTGTTTACATTATCAACAAACTTTCTACAGCAATCCTTATCATCTTGCGGATCGACTCGAAACAATCCAAACGTATCATGACTGAACGTGAACTTCGTACGATCGTTGATGTCAGCCACGAAGAAGGCGTTATCGAAGAATCTGAGAAAGATATGTTAAACAACGTTTTTGATTTTAAGGAATCTCTTGCCAAGGATATTATGATCCCGCGAATTGATGTAACTTTTGTGTCTGTAGATGCTTCTTATGATGAAGTTCTTGATATTTTCCGCGAGGCCGGTTATTCCAGACTTCCTGTTTATGAAGGAAGTAAAGATCATGTTGTTGGTATTGTTTATTTTAAGGATGTTTATTTCTACCGCAGCCAGCACAGAGGCGAGATCTTTCATTTGAAAGATGTTCTGCGTAAGCCGTTCTTTACGTATGAAACTCAGAAAGTATCAAGCCTTCTTGCACAGATGCGTGAAAAATCTGTTAGTTTCTCCATTGTTTTGGATGAATATGGAGTGACTGCAGGTCTTATTACTCTAGAAGATATCGTTGAAGAGATTTTTGGAGAACTGCGTGATGAATATGATGATTCTGAGGAAGAAACTTTCAAAAAATTATCCGATGGATCTTATATGGTATCCGCTTCTTTAAAGCTTGATGATCTTGATGATCTGCTTGACGTAGACCTTGATTCTGAGGATTATGATTCTCTTGGCGGATATATCATCGAACTGCTTGATCATCTGCCTTCAGAGGGCGAAACTGCAGAAGATGAACATTTTCTTTTTAAAGTTGTTTCCGTTGACAAAAACCGTATGGAAACAATTCATATCATTCCAAAAGAGCAGTAAAAAAAGAACCTTGCTTTTTCTTGCAAGGTTCTTTCAGACTGTAGACAAAGTCCCGGTATTTGCCGGGACTTTTACTATGAGCACTGTTTTTCTGGTATAATAGAATTATCAGAAAGGCGGTGTTTTTTATGATGACGAAAAATGCAGACAAGAAACGAGAACAGATGATGATGTTCTCAATGGATTCCATGGTTCCGCAGGATCATATGCTAAGATTGATTGATAAAGCAATCAACTGGAACTTTATTTACGATCTTGTAGAAGATAAATATTGTCAAAACAATGGTCGTCCAAGTATGGATCCTGTTATGCTCATTAAAATTCCATTTATTCAATATCTTTATGGAATCAAAAGTATGCGTCAGACGATCCGAGAGATTGAAGTAAATGTTGCCTACCGTTGGTTTCTTGGTCTGGATATGCTGGATCCTGTACCGCATTTTTCAACGTTTGGAAAGAACTATTCCCGCCGATTTAAAGACACGGATCTTTTTGAACAGATATTTTCAAAGATTCTGGAAGAATGTATGAAGTATAAGTTGATCAATACGGACGAGATCTTTGTTGATGCAACTCATGTAAAAGCATGTGCCAACAGTAAAAAAATGCGAAAAAGAGTTGCTCATGAACAGGCACTCTGGTATGAAGATGAATTACAAAAAGAGATCAATGAAGACCGACAGGCACATGGGAAAAAACCTCTAAAAGATAAAAATAAGAAGAATCCGCCAACACCTCCCACATCTGGGAATGATCAACATAATGAGCTTGAACAGATACCAGACGATATAAAAACCAAAAAGAGCAGTATTACAGATCCAGAAAGCGGATGGTTTCGCAAAGGAGAACATAAACATGTTTTTGCATATGCAGTAGAAACGGCATGTGATGAACACGGATGGGTCCTTGGATATAGTGTTCATCCTGGAAATGAACATGACAGCCGAACATTTCAAACAATCTATGAAAAGGTGAAAAGTTTTGAACCAGAAATGATCGTGGCAGATGCAGGATACAAGACACCAGCGATTGCCAGACAACTTCTGAAAGATAGGATTGAACCATTGTTTCCATATAAACGTCCTATGACAAAAGAGGGATTTTTTAAGAAATATGAATATGTTTATGATGAATACTATGATTGTTACATCTGTCCAGAAAATCAGATTCTAAGATACAGTACAACAAACAGGGATGGATACAGAGAATATAAAAGCTGTGGATATCAATGTGAAAAATGTCCACAGATATCCAAATGTACAGAAAGCAAGAATCATGTAAAAGTGATAACACGTCATGTTTGGGAAAAATATATAGAAAAAGCAGAAGATATCCGACATGTAAGAGGGAATAAAGCAATCTATCAGAAACGAAAAGAAACGATAGAAAGAATCTTTGGAACAGCAAAAGAACACCATGGATTTCGATATACACAATACATAGGAAAAGCACGGATGGAAATGAAAGCCGGGCTTACTTTTGCATGTATGAATCTAAAAAAACTGGCAAGATTTCTTGGTAAGAACGGATTGCTAAATGGACAAAAGCGAAGATTTCTAAGAAATTTTTGGATACAATTTAACTTTAAAGGAAAAAATGGTGCTGGGATGATCCCAGCACCTAGTTTGTCTACAGTCTGAAAGAGCCGGATGACCGGCTCTTTTTTTATTCACTCTTTTTCGTTAAAATCTGATCTTATAAAAATAACAAAGATTTAAATTCATGATTCACATGATAACGCATATATTCGCGAATGATCTTTTTTAATTCCCATAAAACATCCGCACTGACTTTAAAGGTATAAAGCTTCTCGATCGAACTGTAAAGAATGTACTGAAGTGTATATAATGTTGCAGGACTTACTTTCACTTTTCCATGTTCACATTTGTTACATACCACTCCGCTTTCTCTTGCATCAAACCAGATCAGATCTTCCCTGCTCCCACATTTTACACATCTGGATGCTTCGATTCCGATTCCATATAATGCAAGGATCTTAATCTCATAAATACAGCGGACCAATTCAATATCAATCGTCTTTTTTTCTAATGCACGCAGTGTCTGATAGAGTAATTTTAAGATCTCTAACTCATCGTTATTCTCCCTTGTCAGGTAGGATGCAAGTTCACAAAAATAACTCGCATAATAAATGAGATCCAGGTCTTTTTTCAGAGTACCAAAATAATTCTCAACCCCTGCCCACATCAGATTAAAAGAATTTTTTCCCTCATATAAAGAAAACTCTCCAAACGTAAATGGCTGACAGGCTGCCGCATACTGGCTGGTTGCTTTTTTAGCACCTCTTGCAAATGCCGAAATCCTTCCACGTTCTTTTGTAAGAAGTACGATCCGCTTATCATACTCCCCAATATTGCCAGCCTGTAAGACCATTCCCGTCACTTTGATCTCTTGTGACATCTTTATACTTCTTTCTTATCATATCCATAGTTCTTAAGCAGCATATCGCTGTCTCTCCAGTCTTTCTTGACTTTAACCCATAACTGAAGATTTACTTTCATATCCAGAAGATTTTCCATCTCGATCCTTGCCTGTGTACCGATCTTCTTAAGCATAGATCCCTGCTTTCCGATAATGATCCCTTTATGAGAATCTCTCTCGCATACGATCGTTGCATCGATGTCCACGATATGTCCATGACGTCTGATTTTCATCGCATCAATGACAACAGCGATCCCATGCGGGATCTCCTGACTTAACAGACGAAGAGCTTTCTCACGGATCAATTCCGCACAGATCTGTCTCTCTGGCTGATCTGTGATCGTATCTTCATCAAAGTACATTGGACCTTCATCTAAATATTTGTAAATACTGTCGATGACATCATCCGTATTCTTACCTTTCAATGCAGATACCGGGATGATCTCTGCAAATTCACATACATCTTTGTATGTATCGATTGCTTCTAAGATGTCTTTTTCTTCTACTGTATCAATCTTGTTGATGACTAAAATGATCGGTGTTTTGATCTTAGATAACTGTTCAATGATATATTTTTCACCACCACCGATGAACGTACTTGGTTCTACTAACCAAAGTACGACATCGACTTCATTTAATGTGCGTTCTGCAACTTGTAACATATAGTTTCCAAGTTTATTTTTCGCCTTGTTGATCCCTGGTGTATCAAGGAAGATGATCTGCCCTCTTTCATCGGTGTACACTGTCTGGATACGATTTCTTGTTGTCTGCGGTTTGCTTGATGTAATCGCGATCTTCTGTCCGATCAGACGGTTCATTAATGTTGACTTTCCAACGTTTGGTCGTCCGATAAATGTTACAAAACCGGATTTAAATTCATTTGCCATAAATTGTCCTTTCCCTGTTTTCTCTATAGTACATGTTTTACTTCATCAAAATATTCTTTATTCTGATCGATCTTCTCTTCATTTCCAATACAGCAGCGGTTTCCTGCTTCTACTACTGCTTTAACGATCGGTGCTAACGCTCTGATATCTTCCTGTGTACAGGATAATACCTGATCTCTGACCTTCTGAAGATCAGCTTCTGTCTTGCCTAAGAAATATGCATGAAAACTTCTTGCCCCCATATCAACAGCTTCCATTGGCATATCCATACTTCCGATCGTTCCAATGATATATTTCTTCATATCACGATCATCTGCATCAAAATCTGCCACATAATCTGCTGCCTCATCGTATACTTTATAAGATTCAGAAAGGTTTGGATCACGGTATGTCACAAACATAGAATCTCCCTGATCTGAGAAACTGCACATACATCCATACGCACCACCTTTGACACGGATCTGAATCCACAGATATTCATAGGAGAAGATCATCTGAAGCACTTTTAACGCTCCTGTATACTCAAGTCCTGCATCCTTAAAGTTTCCAGCGCATGCCACATACTGAACACCACCTGCAGTTGCAAATCCTTCATTGCTCTTTGTGCATGTAACTTTGACTTTCTCACCTTGTTTCTGGTCTTCATATAATCCTTCGATAAAGCTTTCCACTTCTGCCTTCATGAACTCAGGTGCTTCTTCTTTTCCTGTATAACTGATCGTCATATTTTGTTTTTCAAAGATCATTTTTGCAGCTTCTTTTAAACCATTGACGATATTGTCATATTCTTCATCGAAATCTTCATACCATTTCTTCACAGTCTCATACATCGTGATCCCCTGAATTGCTTCACGGTATGCTGCATATTCTGAGAAATAAGACATTGCACGGTTTGCCGCACTCTTGTGTCCTGTCTCTGTCAATGTGATCTTAAGGTTTGTATAAATCTGTCCGATGATCTCTTTTAGTCGTTTCTTATGATCTAATTTGCTTTCAAATGCCACTTCTTTTAATAGATCAAATGCTTTTTCGATATTAGAATAGAAGCATTTTGTCTTTAAGATAAACATTGGAAGAAATTCATGCACATCCGTTGGCATAACATCCATTGTTGCGCTGATGCCACCTGTCTCAATGCTGATCTCGTTTCCTAATTCCTGATAACTATAGTGTGTTGTATCAACGATCGTTAAGATCTCTGCTAAAAATGATGCATATGGCACGAGATCCATTGGCACATGACTCATATCAAATGCGAGCTTGACGTAAGCGATCTTGTTTGTAAAATACTGATGCCATAATACTTTCACACCACCAAGTTCAGATTCCACATTGGATAATGGTTTGACATCTTTTCTGATATCTTCAATGTCGATCACTGGAATCTTCTCTAATTCTTCTTTTGTAGATGCTTCTTCCTGTGATGCTTTTAACTGTTTCGTCTCTTCGACTAATTTCTTTACTTCTTCTTCGGATAAAGAATCTTTGTAAGCCTTTAATTTATCCGCTTCTTCCTGATCTTTGATCTTCTGTAAGCCTTTCTTTGGCTTCATCACCACGATCGTTTTATGGTTATTATCAATCAGATATTCTTTGATCAGATTCTCAAAATAGCCATTCTCGATCTCTTCTCTTAACTGTTTGAAGATCTCATTTGTCTTGATATGGATAAATGGTTTCTCATCGTCATATAACCAGCTGTCGTACATCTGAAGTCCATACATCAATCCCTTTGGAAAACGTCCAAAGTTTGCTTCTCTGTATTTGAATTCATAGTAATTAAATGCTGCTAAAAGATTTCTTCTTGGAATTCCTTCTTTTGCGATCTTGGCTAAGTTCTTTTCTAAGATCTTAACAAATTCATCTTCCTGATCATCCCTTGCTTCCTGTGCGATCACAGAAAATACTGGCTGCATGATCCCATTATCATAAGAACTTTGAATATCTTTTCCAATCTGTGCATCCATCAAAGCTTTCTTCACTGGTGCTCCAGGTGCATCGAATAATACTCTGTTTAAGATCTCAAATCCTAAGTAAAGTTTTGCATCCAAGCTGTCTCCGATCACTGCATTGTAGGATAAATAAGTCTTTTCTTCTTCGGAGTCATTCTCCCCGACTGGATAATATTCTTCCACTCGTTTTACTTCTGTAAATGGTTCTTGTTTCTCCCATGATGAATCGATCTGTTTCTTATCGAAATCTTTTAAATAATGTTCATCGATAAATGTCAGGTATTCATCAACATCCATATCTCCATACAGATAAATATAGCTGTTGGATGGATGGTAATAAGTCTTGTGGAAATCAAGGAACATCTCATAAGTTAAATCTGGGATTGCCTTTGGATCTCCGCCTGATTCAAATCCATATGGTGTGTCTTCCAATAAAGACTTCTGAATGATACGTGCAAGCTGCTGGTCTGGAGATGAAAATACTCCTTTCATCTCGTTAAACACAACTCCATTATACGTCAGAGGAGCATCTTCGTTTAACAGATCATAATGCCATCCTTCCTGCTTTAGGATCTCTGGCTTCTTATAGATATTTGGATAAAATACAGCATCCAGATAAACATGCACCAGGTTAAAGAAATCTTTATCATTCTGGCTTGATAAACAGTCTTATCTGGATAAGTCATTGCATTTAAAAATGTATTCAGTGATCCTTTGACCAATTCCACAAATGGATCCTTCATTGGGAACTCTCTTGATCCGCAAAGTACAGAATGCTCTAAGATATGAGGAACTCCTGTATCATCTTTTGGTGGTGTACGGAATCCGATCTGGAATACCTTGTTATCATCTTCATTGGAGATCACAACCACTCTGGCTCCCGTCTTATTATGCTTTAAAATATATCCTGTTCCATTTAATTCTTCAATAGATTCTTGTTTGATGATCGTATATTTATTATTCATAAACCTTTAACAAAATCTCCTTTTTTCTATTCATTGATATCCTTTATGCTACTACAAATGGAACAGATTGAAAAGGGGGTCGGTTTGATTTTTGCATAAAAATACGGCACCGAAAGCTTATTCTCATGCTTTCGATGCCGCATTGATATTTTTTATCGTTTGATCGATCTTACTTTGGAAAAACTGCTGTATCTGTACTTGCCGGATACTTTTTTCATTGTGCGGACCTTAAAATAATATTTCTTTCCTTTTTTTAGTTTTCCTTTGGTATAAGATGATTTCTTAGAGGAAAGTGTTGCGATCTTTTTATATCCTGATTTCTTCTTTGTGGACATATAGATCTGGTATCCACTGACTCCTGAAACCTTCTTATATGTGATCTTGACCGCTTTCTTTCCACTCTTCCTTAAGCTCTTGATCGTTGTTGCTTTGGGTTTAACAACAACTGTTTTCTTTGCTGAACTGTATCCTGCATAAGTCCAGTTTCCGATCTTATAATTTAAATCAACTTTTTCTGAAATTCCAGGGATCACACCTTGTGTTGAATACTGCCACATATGATAACTTCCCTGATATGTACATTTGTTACTATGTTGTGCAATCCATTTTGGGTAATCAGAAAATACAGATGCTGTCAGTTTCGTTTCAAATAAGTATTTGTTACTGTAAACTGCGACATTTTTATATCCATAAGATTCCATCGTATTCAAAAATGTTTTTGCAATATTTCCGATCTGTGTGCTGCTTAACTGATTTAACATATCAGCTTCCATATCATAATAAATCGGATATGTTAAATTCTTTCCCTGTAAAAGTCTGACAACATGTTCTGCTTCGCTTTTTGCTTTCGCTGTTGTATCAGCTCCAGAATACAGGTAAGTTCCATAAGGGATCCCCAGTCTCTCACATTCACTGGAATTGTAGTCCCAATACTTATCATCTTTATCTGTTTGATTTACACCATATCCACATCGGATGATCGCATAATCTGCCAAAGCACTGTTCTTTACCTGTTCCCAATCGATCTTGCCCTGATGCGAACTTACATCAATTCCCTGCTGTGTTGCATTGGCTGGTTTCTCTGCACCCCAGACTTTGCATGTTGTCTGAAATATCATAAACACGCTGATCAGCAATAAGAGTACCCCAACAACCAATCCAGTAAACATTCCTAGTTTTTCACTTCTCTTCATTTTCATCTCTGCCTCCTAAGTATGATCGTTTCCTTATTTTTTCTTCCACATTTATCATATCATATTTTTTTCGGCAGAAAGTGAACATTTTCTTAATTTTTCTGTAAATTTATACACATCCCATCTTGATCATCTCTCTTTTCAGGCGTTTGATGATCTTTTTCTCCAGTCTTGATATGTAAGATTGTGAAATTCCAAGCATATCAGCGACTTCTTTCTGTGTTTTTTCTTTTCCTTCTTTTTGATTGATCCCAAACCTTAATTCAATGATCATTTTCTCGCGGTCCGTAAGGATCGTCATGGCTCTTGTCAGAAGTTTCTTATCTACTTCATGTTCTAAGTCCTTGTAAATGATATCTTCATCGGTTCCAAGGATATCGGATAATAATAATTCATTTCCATCCCAGTCTACATTTAATGGCTCATCGATGGAAACTTCCATTTTTGTCTTGTTATTTCTTCTTAAATACATCAAAATTTCATTTTCGATACATCTGGATGCATAAGTCGCAAGTTTGATCTTCTTTGCCGGGTTAAATGTATTGATTGCTTTGATCAGACCGATCGTACCAATCGAAATCAGATCTTCCACACCGATTCCCGTGTTGTCAAATTTCTTTGCTATGTATACCACCAGCCGCAGATTATGTTCGATCAATT
>ERZ857745.4743-NODE-4743-length-11626-cov-3.161697_pt1 | contig 11626 bp, 7 predicted proteins | sample MGYA00519699_ERZ857745 | MGnify/ENA primary metagenome ERZ857745 (study PRJEB31778, sample SAMEA3449357) | human gut metagenome | biome: human gut; feature: human-associated habitat; material: faeces | place: United Kingdom | collected 2010/2012 ...
GCGGGCACTATAACCGAAGAGGAGCTCAAGTACTTCGAGGATACCGCCTGCCCCACGTGCGGTTCCTGCTCCGGCATGTTCACCGCCAACTCCATGAACTGCCTGTGCGAGGCATTGGGCATCGCGCTTCCCGGCAACGGCACCATCCCCGCCGTGTACTCCGAGCGCCTGCGCCTGGCCAAGCACGCCGGCATGAAGGTCATGGAGCTTCTTGAGAAGGGCATCTGCATCAAGGACATCATCACCGAGGCCGCCATCCATAACGCCATGGAGTGCGATATGGCCTTCGGCGGCTCTACGAACACGGTGCTGCACCTCACCGCCATCGCGCAGGAGGCCGGCCATCCCATCACCATGGACGATTGGGACGCGGCAAGCGCCCGCACCCCGCACCTGGTGAAGCTGCAGCCCTCCGGCCCGCGCCCGCTCATCGACCTGTACGCCGTCGGCGGCGTGCCGGTGGTCATGTACGAGCTGGCAGAAGCCGGCCTGCTCGACCGCAGCGCGCTCACGGTCATGGGCACCATGAACGAGTACCTGGCCAACTGCACCAAGCCCGCCGACGGCGAGGTGTGCCGCACGCACGACAACCCCTTCTCCAAGGTGGGTGCCCTGCGCGTGCTCCACGGAAACGTGGCCCCCAACGGCGGCATCGTGAAGAAGTCGGCGGTCGATTCGTCCATGCTCACGCACACGGGCCCGGCGCGCTGCTTCGACTCCGAGGAGCAGGCCTGCGAGGCGATCTTCGCCGGCAAGATCAACCCTGGCGACGTGGTGGTCATCCGCTACGAAGGCCCCGCCGGCGGCCCGGGCATGCGCGAGATGCTCACGCCCACCAGCGCCATTGTGGGCATGGGTCTTTCCAAGTCGGTGGCCCTGCTCACCGACGGCCGCTTCTCCGGCGCCTCCAAGGGCCCGTGCGTGGGTCATATCAGCCCCGAGGCCGCTGCCGGCGGCCCGATCGCGCTGATCCAGGACGGCGATCAGATCACCGTCGACATCGAGGGCGGCGCCATCACGCTGCACGTCGACGATGACGAGCTGGCGGCCCGCCGCGCGGCTTTCGTCGCGCCGGCCCCCAAGCACAACCATGGCGTGCTGGCCAAGTACGCCAAGCTGGTTTCCTCCGCAGACAAGGGAGCGTATGTGTCATGAGCGAACGCAAGCAAGATAAGCACGCGTCCACCGCAGGCCAGCCTCGCGGTCTGGGCAGCAAAAACCCCAAGCAGGGCGAAGAGATGATCGGCGCGCAGGCTGTGGTGGCCTCGCTCGAGGCCGAGGGCGTCGACCTGGTGTTCGGCTACCCGGGCGGCCAGGCCATCAAGATCTACGATGCGCTCTACGACAGTAAGCAGCTGCATCATGTGCTCGCCCGCCATGAACAGGGCGCGGTGCATGAGGCCGATGGCTATGCGCGCGCAACGGGCAACGTCGGCGTGGTCATCGTGACCTCCGGCCCCGGCGCCACCAACACGGTCACCGGCATTGCCACCGCCTATATGGACAGCGTGCCGCTCGTGGTCATCACCGGCCAGGTGCCGCGCGGCGTTATCGGCACCGACAGCTTCCAGGAGTCCGACATCGTCGGCATCACCATGCCCGTGGTCAAGCACTCCTTCCTGCTGCAGTCCACCGATGAGCTGACGACCACCTTCCGCGAAGCGTTCCACATCGCCGCATCCGGTCGTCCCGGCCCGGTGTTGATCGACATCCCTTCCGACATCCTGTCGGAGAAGATGATCTTCGACTATCCCGATAAGGTGAACCTGCCCTCGTATCGCCCCACTTACCGCGGCAATGCCAAGCAGATTCGCGCGGCGGTGCAGCGTATGCAGCGTGCCGAGCGCCCCGTGCTCTACGTCGGCGGCGGCGTGGTCAGCTCCGGTGCCGCCGATGAGCTGGTCAAGTTGGCCAACGCGCTGCAGCTGCCCGTGGTCACCACGCTTATGGGAAAGGGGGCGTTCCCTGCTTCCAACCCGCTCAACATCGGCCCGGTCGGCATGCACGGCTCGAAGTACGCCAACCTCGCAATGACCGAGTCTGACCTCATCATCGCCTGCGGTGCGCGCTTCTCCGACCGCGTGACGGGCAAGCTCTCCGAGTTCGCCCCGCATGCCGACGTCATCCATATCGATATCGACCCGGCCGAGATCGGCAAGATCCGCAAGGTGCAGATCCCCATCGTCGGCGACCTTCGCGGCGTGCTTGCTGGCATCAACGAGGCGGTTGCCAAGGCCGGCGCCAAGCCTATCACCGCACCCTGGCTCGCCCAGATCGCTGAGTGGCGCCGTCGCTTCCCGTTCTACCACTCCGACCTGGTGGAAGACCCCGGTCGCATCGTGCCTGAGACGGTCATGCAGAAGCTCTCGCGCAAGCTCGACCCTAAGCATTCCATCGTGGTGACCGAGGTCGGCCAGCATCAGATGTGGGCTGCGCAGTTCATCGACCGCGAGAAGCCGCGCACGTTCATCTCATCCGGCGGCTTGGGCACCATGGGCTTCGGCTTCCCGGCGGCCATCGGCGCTGCCTTCGGCTGCCCGGACGACCAGGTGGTCTGCGTTGCCGGCGACGGCTCGTTCCAGATGAACTCTCAGGAAATGGCCACGGCCGCCATCAACGGCGTGCCGGTGAAGGTGCTCATCCTGGACAACCGCGCCCTTGGCATGGTGCATCAGTGGCAGAAGCTGTTCTACAACGAGCGTTACAGCTTCACGGAGCTGTCGGCCAACCCCGACTTCTGCAAGCTGGCCGATGCCTACAGCTGGAAGTCGCGCCGCATCACCGCCCCCGAGGACGTCGACGCCGCGCTTGATGAGATGCTCGCCTGCGATGGCCCCTTCCTGCTCGACGTGGCCATCCCCGATGACCAGAACGTGTTCCCGATGGTCGCCCCCGGCGCTGCCATGTCCGACGTGCTCGGAGCCATCGACGTGGCCGTCGGCGCCGTGCGCACCGATGTGCCCGGCCAACCGGCGCCCGCGCCCGAACCGGAGAAAAGCCCTTGCGCTAAGATCGATGCGCAGTTCGGCGGCCGATGGGAAAGCAATCCCGAAGACAAAGGACCGCGCGAGGGCGAGGAGCTCGACGGCGCGGACGTGGAAGGGGAGTCACGATGAAGCATATCCTGTCCGTTTTGGTTGAGAACAAGCCCGGCGTGCTCTCGCGCGTCACGGGCATGGTCTCCCGCCGCGGTTTCAACATCGATTCGCTGTCGGTCGGTCCCACCGAAGATCCCACCATGTCGCGCATCACCATCATCGTGAAGGCCGACGAGCTGGCGTACGAGCAGCTCACCAAGCAGCTCAACAAGCTGGTGAGCGTGTTCAAGATCACCGACCTCACCGATACCTCCGCCATCGAGCGCGAGCTGGTGCTGTTCAAGGTCAACGCCGCGCCCGACCGCCGCAACGAGATCATCGAGATCGCCAACGTGTTCCGCGCCAAGATCGTCGACGTCGGCCGTTCTAGCCTCACCATCGAGGCGACGGGCGACGAGTCGAAGCTCAAGGGCATGGAGGACTTGTTCCGCGCATACGGCATCAAGGAGATCACGCGCACCGGCAAGATCGCCATGTCGCGTGCCTCCAAGGAATCGTAGGCGACATGGCTTCCCGCAGTACGCTGTGGCAGCGCAGGCTGCGCATGTGGGCGATGCCGTGATAGCCTAAGCGCCATATTCGGTACCTGCCGGTGGGCGACCCGCGTGCTGCGCCGCGCTAATCGTCAGGGTTCGAATGCGGCATGCTGCGCACGTGTTTCGCCGCTACCGGCAATATGTTGAAACGATTTCGCACACGCTATAGTTCCAGGTACATCAGCCAAGAAGAAAGGACATACCACCATGGCTGTTACGATTTACTACGAAAACGACGTCGATCCGAAGATCATCCAGGGCAAGAAGGTCGCCATCATCGGTTATGGCTCCCAGGGCCATGCCCATGCCCTCAACCTCATGGATTCCGGCGTCGACGTGCGCGTCGGCCTGCGCGAGGGTTCCAAGAGCTGGGCTAAGGCCGAAGAGGCCGGTCTGAAGGTCACCACCATGGACCAGGCCGCCGAGGAAGGCGACATCGTCATGATCCTCGTTCCCGACGAGCTGCAGCCCGAGGTGTACGAGCAGCACATCGCTTCCCACCTGAAGGCCGGCAACACCCTGGCCTTCGCCCACGGCTTCAACATCCACTACGGCTACATCAAGGCTCCCGAGGACGTCAACGTCGTCATGTGCGCCCCGAAGGGCCCGGGCCATATCGTCCGTCGTCAGTACACCGAGGGTTCCGGCGTGCCGGATCTGGCCTGCGTGTACCAGGACGCCACCGGTGACGCTTGGGATATCATCATGTCCTACTGCTGGGGCGTCGGCGGTGCCCGTTCCGGCATCATCAAGGCCACGTTCGCCCAGGAGACCGAGGAAGACCTCTTCGGCGAGCAGGCCGTCCTGTGCGGCGGTCTGGTGGAGCTGGTCAAGGCCGGTTTCGAGACCCTGACCGAGGCCGGTTACCCGCCCGAGCTGGCTTACTTCGAGTGCTACCATGAGATGAAGATGATCGTCGACCTCATGTACGAGTCCGGCATCCACTTCATGAACTACTCCATCTCCAACACCGCCGAGTACGGCGAGTACTACGCCGGCCCGAAGGTCATCAACGAGCAGTCCCGTGAGGCCATGAAGGAGATCCTGCATCGCATCCAGAACGGCGACTTCGCACGCGAGTTCGTTGCCGACTGCAAGAACGACCACAAGTGGCTCTTCGAGCAGCGCGAGGCAATCAACAGCCACGAGATCGAGAAGACCGGCGCCAAGATCCGCGGCATGTTCTCCTGGGTCAAGTCCGACGAGGCCGAATAAGGCGATCGCATTAGGCTCGGTTGCGTAACCTGCAAGGTTTTCAGCCGGCGCGCACATCGGTTTCCTCAAAGGGGCCGGGCACATCGCCCGGGCCCCTTTTCTTTGCGGCCATACCTCGAACTGTAGCGGATATCGGCAACGACTTCTTCTGCGCCCAGGAGGCAAGGCGCGGGCTGAAGCGCATTCGGCACGTAGCAGCTTGCCGTCTCGAAACGCCTTTCGCGCGTTCCGTTGACGCATCAGGTTTTCGCGCATTCGTTCGCGACTATCGGCCTTTCTCCGGATATTTGAAGCTCGGATGCGCCGCGCCGACGCGCGTTGTGTAGTATGAAGGCATATGCGAACACAACACGAAGGGTGGTTATAGCGCATGACGAAGAAGGTCCTGGTTACCGAGAAGCTGGCGCAGGCCGGTTTGGACCGCCTTGCGGAAAAGGGCTTGCAGGTCGATGTCAAGCTGAAGATGTCCACGGATGAGCTTATCGAGGCCATCCCCGACTACGATGCGCTTGTGGTGCGCTCCGCCACGCACGTCACGCGCGAGGTCATCGCCGCGGCTTCGAAGCTGCGCATCATCGGCCGTGCCGGCGTGGGCGTGGACAACGTCGATGTCGAGGCTGCGACCGAAGCCGGTATCATCGTGTGCAACGCCCCCACTTCCAATATCGTTTCGGCCGCTGAGCAGACCATGTGCCTCATGCTGGCCTGCGCGCGCAATACCGCCCAGGCCAACGCAAGCATGCATGCGGGGGAGTGGTCCCGCGGCAAGTTCTGCGGCAGCGAGCTGTATGAGAAGACGCTGGCCATCTTCGGCCTGGGCCGCATCGGCGGCCTGGTTGCCGAGCGCGCCCGTGCATTCGGCATGCACCTGGTGGGCTACGACCCGTACTGCAGCCCTGAGCGCGCCGAGCAGCTGGGCGTGGCTCTTTACGACAACATGGAGGAGCTTCTTCCCCTGGCAGATTTCATCACGGTGCATCTGCCGAAGACCGACGAGACCATCGGCATGTTCGGCCCCGAGCAGTACGCCGCAATGAAAGACGGCGTCATCCTGGTCAACGTGGCGCGCGGCGGCATCTACAACATCGACTCCCTGGCCGACTTCCTTGCGGCCGGCAAGATCGGCGCCGCGGGCATCGACGTGTTCGAGGACGAGCCCTGCAAGCAAAGCCCGCTGCATGAATTCCCCAACGCCATCCTCACGCCCCATCTGGGCGCTTACACCTACGAGGCGCAAAGGCGCGCGGGCGTGCAGATCGCCGATTACATCGCCGCCGGCCTTGAGGGCAGCGTCGTTCCCACCGCGCTCAACATGGCGCCCGTGCCGCCCGAGGTCATGGACGCCGTGGGTCCGTACGTGCCCGCTTGTCAGATGATGGGCAGCATGCTCGCCCAGCTCGGCGGGGAAGTGCCCAAGCGCCTGTCGCTCACCGCGTCCGGCAAGGCCGCTCCCGCCGATGCCACCATCCTGGTGGCCGGCACCCTTCAGGGCCTGCTTTCCTACAAGAACCTGGCAACGGTCGTCACGCCCGTCAACGCTGAGGCCGTCGCTCGTCGCCACGGCATCCGCGTGGACACCGGTGCGCACGCATCCGCCGGCGCGTACTCCTCTTCAGTGACGGTGGTCGCCGATGGCCGCGAGATCGGCTGCACGCTTTCCGGCGAGGACCAGCACGTGCGCCTCATTTCGCTTTTGGGCTACAAGGTCGACATCGCTCCCGGTCCGCAGGCGCTCATCTTCCAGTACGAGGACCGTCCCGGTCGCGTGGGCACCATCGGCTCCATCCTGGGCGATGCCGGCATCAACATCACCACCATGCAGATCGTCAACGACCCCGAGGCAGGTCAGGCCATCGTCTACATGAACATCGAAGGCGAACTTGATGACAGCGTGCTGGCCAAGCTGCGCGAGAACCTCGAGGACCTGAAGAACCTCTGGTACGTGAAGCTGTAGCCGAGCAACCGCATATCGTTATGCGCCCGCCGCGTGAAATCGCGGCGGGCGTTTTTGCGTTCAGACGGTCGAAAAGGCTTTTGCGCTCAGGAAGCCGAAAGGGCTTTTGCGTTCAGGCGGCCAACGCTTGCTCAGGTCTCGTCAACCGGGGACCTTCGCATTCCGGTGGCAAAAGGGTCGCTTGCGTTTCATCCAGTGATCGCGCCCTGCGATACGAGGGTGTTCTCCGGATGCTTTTCCGCGTCCTGTTGGCCCAATGCTCTTTCGCGTTCCACCATTCGAAAATCCTCTGCGTTTCCCACCCGTCATGCTCTACGCTGAAAGGATGTTCCGCAACTGCTCGATTCGGTCAAGTTTTAACATGTGGGTAACTTGTTGAACGGAGTTTTAACTCGACCGTTGCGCTAGGTGTATTAGAATGAGTTGCGTTTTTGTTAACAGAGCTGAAAGGAACGGAAATGACGCGCAAGATCGCAATTTTCGACACAACGCTGCGCGACGGCGAACAATCGCCCGGCGCTTCCATGAACACCGAGGAAAAGCTTGTTGTGGCGCGTCAGCTTCTACGTCTGAACGTCGACGTCATCGAAGCGGGCTTTCCGATTTCCAGTCCCGGCGACTTCGAGAGCGTTCGCCGAATCGCCGAGCTGGCAGGCGATGACGCCACGGTCGTGGGCTTGACCCGTGCGGTGGAAAAGGACATCGACCGCGCAGCCGAGGCATTGAAGTACGCTAAGCGCCCCCGTATCCATACGGGTATCGGCGTCAGCCCCAGCCATATCCATGACAAGCTCCGCATCACCGAGGACCAGTGCATCGAACGCGCCGTCGCGGCAGTATCCTATGCGAAGAAGTACGTCGAGGACGTGCAGTTCTACGCCGAGGATGCCGGCCGTGCCGACTATGCGTTCCTTGCAAAGGTCATCCAGGCGGTCGTCGATGCCGGCGCAACCGTTGTGAACATTCCCGACACCACGGGCTACAGCCTGCCCGGCGAGTTCGGCGAGCGCATCAAGTACCTTATGGAGAACGTGCGCGGCATCGAGAACATCACCGTCTCCGTCCATTGCCACAATGACCTGGGCATGGCAACGGCCCTGTCGCTGGCGGGCGTTGAAAACGGCGCAACCCAGATCGAGTGCACCATCAACGGCTTGGGCGAGCGTGCGGGTAACACTGCCATGGAGGAAGTGGTCATGGGCATCAAGATGCACGGTCAGGAGCTTGACGCCCACACCGACATCAACACCCGCGAGTTTCTCAAGGCTTCCCGCCTGGTTTCGTCCATCACCGGCATCAACGTGCAGGTGAACAAGGCTATCGTCGGCGCAAACGCGTTCGCGCATTCCTCCGGCATCCATCAGGACGGCGTGCTGAAGAAGCGCGATACCTATGAGATCATCGATCCGGAAGAGGTTGGCGCCGGCAAGTCCCAGATCGTGCTCACCGCGCGTTCGGGCCATGCTGCGTTGAAGCATCGCCTGGAGGAGCTCGGCTACGAGCTTGACAAGGAGAAGCTCGACAAGATGTACGATGCCTTCCTTGATCTGGCGGACAAGAAGAAGGAGATCTACGACGAGGATCTCGAGTCGCTCATGAACGAGAGCCATCGCAACGAGGCTGCGCTGTATTCGCTGGAGTCCGTGCAGATCTCCTGCGGCTTCCCGCTCAAGCCCACGGCTACCGTCACGCTGCGCAATCCCGCTGACCAGGTCGTCACCGCGTGCGATTTCGGCACCGGCCCGATCGACGCCGTATACAAGGCCGTTAACAAGATCGTGCAGGTGGACAACGATCTGACCGAGTTCTCGGTGCAGGCCGTCACGCGCGGCATCGACGCCTTGGGCGAGGTCACCATCCGCGTGACCGCTCCCGATGGCGAGGTGTACACGGGCCGCGGCGCCGATGGCGACATCGTCGTGTCCTCCACCAAGGCCTACCTGAACGCGTTGAACCGTCTTCTGAACGACAAAGCGGAGCATGCGAAATAGCGTGCGGCAAACCATGATCGGCTAGCACGGAAAACGGCCTGCGAACGAATGGTTCGCAGGCCGTTTTGGTCTAGGGTATACAGCGCGTAAGAAGCCGACCATGCATGCTCAGGCCGAGTCGCGCTTCTTACGATCGGTCAAGCGATGCGCCGATCACAGCACGCGTCGCAGCTGTTGCTTTTTGATCTCGCTCTCAAGCGAGGAATGCACGATGTTCTGAAACGGCTTGACGTCTGCGGTTATATCGGCGCAAGTGGGGTCGCACACCTTATGCTGGAGATAGGACAAGATCGCCCCCGTATAGAATTCCGACAAGAATCGGACGTTTCCCTCCGACAGATAGCGGTTCGACAGGATGAAGCGGATATCCGCCGCCATCGCGGGGACGTACAGGCGGTACAGGTAGGCCTGTAGGCTGTCGGGCCCGCTCATGCGCAACGTTTTGGCATAGTACGAACGGCGATACTGAAAGCATTCGGCAAGCATGTCGAAGAACACCGATCCGTCCAAGCTGCGCACGCCCACCTTCTTATGCACGTAATAGGGCAGGGAAGGGAAGGAATCGTCGCCCTCGGGCTCGAAGAGCAGGTCGTCGTCGGCGACATTGGCCTTCAACACATCGGCAAGATCGCGACGGAACACCCATCGGATCAGGTACTCCTTGCTTTCAAAATGATAGTAGAACGTTTTGCGGTTCTTCCCGGATGCTGCGACGATGTCGGAAACCGAGATCTTCTCTATCGGCTGATGCTCTGCCAGCTCGATGAACGAGTTCCCCAAAAGCCCCATAGTGTCTAACGAACCCATGGTGTGCATCCTTTCCTCGAAGCAACCGTCAAAACGCCGATAGGCCTTTTATGCGTTCTCTCTAGCTGATTTGCAGTATACAACAGATGGACAACGGGCAACAAATGGGGGGTTAAAGAAATAGCGTACATCTGTGCGATGTTTCGAGTAAAAAATCTGAAGTATGCAGAATATGCCCAGGTCAGCCAAATTATGAACGGAAGTTATCAGTTCACCCTCGATTTAATAGGTATTCACTATGACAGGCCAAAATGGACAAAAACCACTCAAAACAGAAATAGTGACCGGTTCCGGGTGTTTTGCAAGCGCGTATAGTTCAGCTCAAGGAAACCGGGCAAATCCCGGAGGTCCGGCAAAACTCGAGCCAAGGAGAGAAGATGGACTTCAATTTGACCGATGAGCAGCAGATGCTGCTCGAGAGCGTGGATGAGTTCTGCGAGCGCTACTTCACCGAGGACGTCGTGAAGAAGATGTACGAGGATCACGGCATGCCGCAGGAGATCGCCGAGGCTTATCGCGACGCTGGTTTCGGTTTGATGGGCATTCCCGAGGAGTACGGCGGAATCCCGATGGATCGCGTGACCATCGGTCTGATGATCGAGCGTCTGTACCAGAAGAGCGGCTGCATGCACATCCTGTATCAGAACTCCCTGTCCATGTTCGACATCATGGAGTTCGGTACCGAGGCTCAGAAGCAGGAGGCCATGGACCATTACATGGAGACCGGCTGGCCGATCGCTTCCCTTTCCATCTCCGAGCCCGGCGCCGGCTCCGACAACCAGGGCATGACCACCACCGCCACCAAGGGTGAGGATGGCAAGATCCACATCAACGGCACCAAGACCTGGGTCACCTCTGGTGAGACCGCTGGCGGCTTCATTGTCGTGTGCAAGGACGAGGATCCGGCTCGCGAGAACAAGAACATGTCCATGTACCTGGTTCCCTCCGATGCCAAGGGCGTCACCATCGAGCCGCTGAACAAGATCGGCATGCAGATCATGCCCTTCTCCATGATCCACTTCGACGACGTCGTCGTTGACGAGGACCAGCTGCTCGGCATCAAGGGCAAGGGCTTCTATCAGCTGATGAAGAATTTCGAGTGGGAGCGCTGCGTGCTTCTGGCAGAGCTGCTCGGCGAGGCTCAGGCTGCTATGGAGGATGCTTGCGCTTGGGTTAACGATCGTCAGCAGTTCGGCAAGGGCATCAAGACCTTCCAGCTGGTGCAGGAGCACATCGTCGAGATGCAGATCGAGCTCACCAACACCCGTAACTTCCTGTATCGTACCTGCTGGAAGCTGGACAACGGCATTCCGGTCAACAACGACGCAGCTATGCTGAAGCGCTACGGTGCTCCGGGCCTGACCGACTGCTGCTCCCGCGCTCTGCAGCTCATGGGCGGCCTCGGCTTCACCGACGAGACCCGCGTCTCCCGCCTCATGCTCGACTGCCGTGGCTTCCAGATCGGTGGCGGCACCGTCGAGATCATGGTGCACATCTCCGGCCGCGGTATCCTCAAGGAGTACGCAAAGGGCGTCGAGGATCCCGATCATCTGTGGACCCTGTAAAGCCGCGTAAGCTTCATCGCTTATCGGCTGCGTAAGCTCAACAGCTTGCCAACTTACAAAGACCCTGGTGCATTGCACCGGGGTCTTTTTGCTGTTATGGATCTGGCTATACGGTTTTGCTACGGAAACCGACGTCGTCGTCGAGTATGCGACCGCCTGCGGCTCGCGCGATCTTCAGGGTGGGTTCAGCAGGCTGTCGCACCTCGTAAGCTTTTTACCCGCGCAAACCGCTTCCAGCTTAGCGCGGCGAAGATGATGGCGGGGGGATACCTGTTTCGACGCACGAAAAAGCCCCCGGCGTGTCACGCCGGGGGCTCGATGACCTGCGCAAACAAGCGTTCTTCTTATGCCGTTCCCTTCTCCTCGGTTTCGGATTTCTTGAACTTGCCGCGACGACCATGGCAATTCATGCCGATAGCGCGGATGCTGCAGAAATCACGGTTGCGGCAGCGCGCACAGG
>ERZ857745.4745-NODE-4745-length-11622-cov-12.992306_pt1 | contig 11622 bp, 10 predicted proteins | sample MGYA00519699_ERZ857745 | MGnify/ENA primary metagenome ERZ857745 (study PRJEB31778, sample SAMEA3449357) | human gut metagenome | biome: human gut; feature: human-associated habitat; material: faeces | place: United Kingdom | collected 2010/2012 ...
TAAAAGAAGGAGAAATATTTGGACTTCTTGGTGCGAATGGTGCGGGTAAAACAACAACATTTAGAATGATTATGAATTTGCTTGAACCATCAAGTGGTAAAATTACATTAAATGGTAAGAAAATAGACTATAATATAACTGATGAAATAGGTTTTTTAACAGAAGAAAGAAGTTTATTATTAAAACTTACTGTAAAAGAATTAATGATTTATTATGGATCACTTAAATCAATGAAAAAAGATGAAATATTAAGTGAACTAAAAAAATGGCTTAAAAGATTTAAAATTGAAGAATATGAAAATAAAAAAATAAAGGAATTATCAAAAGGTAATAAACAAAAAATTCAGTTTATTTCTTCAATAATTCACAAACCAAAATTATTAATATTAGATGAACCTTTTAGTGGACTTGATCCTATAAATGTAGATATGTTCATAGATGTTATTAATGAATTAAAAGGAAATGGTACAATTATTATATTTTCATCTCATCAAATGAATCATGTTGAACTATTTTGTGAAAAATTACTTATATTGGATCATGGTAAAACAATAATAGAAGGTAATTTAAAAGATATAAAAAATAGTTATGATGAAAGAAAAATTCTTATAAAAGCTGATATATCTAAATCTGAATTAAGTGAACTTGAAGGAGTTAAAAATGTAACTATAAAAGGTGATGAAATAGAAGTAAAAATAGAAAATAAAAAATACGCTAAATCTATTTTTGAATACGTTGCTAAATGTAAAAATGTAACAAAGTTTGAAGTCGTAGAGTTATCACTTCATGAAATATTTACAAAAGAGGTAGGTGTTGTTCGTGAAAAATAAATTTTGGTTTCTAACAAAAATGAGTTTAGAAAAAAAGATAAAAAGTAAAACATTTATTATTGTAAATATTCTTTTATTTATAGTACTTGCTACATTAATGAATATTGATAAAATAGTATTATTTTTTGGTGGTAATTTTGACAAACAAAATAATATTATGATAGTAGATAATACAAACAAAACATATGAAATATTTAAAAACACCATGGAAAAAGAAGAAACAATTATAGATACAGGATTAAAATATAAAATAACAAAAATAGATGATGAAAAAAAGGCTAGAAAAAAAGTAAAAAAAGATGAAGATATTGTAATTGTAATAAATGAAGATGATGATAATATTATTAAAACAACAATGATAACATATGGATATATAAATTCTAATTTATATCAATTAATAAATTCTTCTATAACAATAGCTAAACAAAATCTTGCTATGGAAGAGGTTGGTATAAGCCCAGATGATTTGAATAAAATAAGCAAAAGTGTTGAAATAAAAAGGGAATATGTTGAGAAAAATAAAAGTGAAGAAGAAGAAAAAAATGAATTTGTAATGGGAGTTGTAACTCCAATTGTTATTCTTCCATTCTTTATGCTTATAACTCTTGTAGTTCAAATGGTTGGAGCTGAAATAAATGAAGAAAAATCAACAAGAAGTATGGAAATAATAATATCTAATGTATCAACTAAAGTACATTTCTTCTCTAAGATATTAGCAACAAATTTATTTATAGTAATGCAGTGCCTATTACTTGGAGTTTATTCATTAATTGGTATGCTTTTAAGAGGTGGCAAAAGTTTAGAAAGTATTCAAAATATAGATGCTATTTCACAGGTTACAAGTGGAATGGATATAAATGGAATATTAAATAGTGTCATATCAGATATACCAATGGTAATAATATTAATGATTATCACATTATTTGGTTATTCATTAATTGCGGGAATACTTGCATCAATGACAACAAATATGGAAGATTTTCAACAACTTCAAACTCCAATATTTGTAGTATCATTAGTAGGTTTTTATTTAGCAATAATGAATTCTATGTTTGATGGTGCATTATTTATAAGAATACTTTCTTATGTACCTTTTATATCAGCTATATTATCTCCATCATTATTGGTAACTGGTGTTATTGGATTTAAAGATATTTTATTATCAATTTTATTAATGGTTGTTGTAATTTATTTATTAATAAAATATGGACTTAAAATATATAAAGAAGGTATACTTAATTATTCAAGTAATAAATTATGGAAAAAAATGTTAAAAGCATTAAAACATTAAAAATTAAAGTTCACAATAGAACTTTTTTTTGTTATAATTAATTCAGTGCCTTCGTAGCTCAGTAGGATAGAGCAACCCCCTCCTAAGGGGTAGGTCGGCAGTTCGATTCTGCCCGAGGGCACCATTGGCGAATCTGTTCGAACTATTCGAACTTTGATATATAGAATCAATCGAAATGATTGATTTTTTTCGTTTTAGAAAAAAATCATAAGAAAGGTTGGTGTCTATGATAAATATTATCAAAAAAGAAATTGATGTAGAAGAATCATTAATAAAGAGATTAGAAATTATATGTGATTTTTGTAATACTACCCCTGAGATTATAAATGGTAGTATTAGAAAAGTAGATAAGACTAATTTATCTTATATTGAGCCCATAAAATAATAATCAAAAATAATGTATTTCTTGCTTTTAACTACTCTAATGAAATCTATATCAATAATTTAAGTAGAAAAATTAAGATAAATGAATTAGAAAACTACATAAAAAGCCAAAATTAAGGGCATTTAGTCCTTAAATACTTATTAATTAAAAAGTCAAGTGAAATTATTCATTATGATGAAACAAGCCCACATCTTCATATCGTAGGTGTACCAATTAAAGTTGGTGGTAAAAATGGTATGAGTAAACAAGTTGGTAAAAGTGATGTTTTTACAAAAGAATCACTTCGCAAATTACAAGATAAAATGAGAATTTTATGTATTGAATCATTTAATAAAGAATATAATCTTACTAACTCTTTAAAGAAAAAACAAAAAGGTAGAAATAGAGATTATCATATAACTGAAATGGATAATTATATGGAAATGAAAGAACAACCAGAAAAGAATCAAGAAAATTTAGAAAAAGCAAATAAAAAATCTCTTGAACTAGATAATAAGTCAAAAGAAGTTAAAGAAATTATAAATGATTTAAAACCAACACTAATTAAGAAAGATAATTATATTTTGAAACAAGAAGATAAAGATAAAATTGAAAAGTATATCAATCAAGTAGATAAAACAAATGATGAATATAAAAATATTCAAACACTTTCAATTACTCTTAATAATGTAGATAAAGAGATACAAGAAAATCATAAACAAATCAAAACTCTTACTGAAAATAATGAGGCACTACAATTAAGAGTTGATACATTAACTCGAAATAATAAAGTTAAAGATGAACAAATCAAAGATTTAAAAGAAGAAAACCTTTCTTTAAGACAATCACTATCATTTTGGAAAGACAAATTCTTAAAAATAATATCATTCATCAAAGATAAACTATTTGGAAAAGAAAAAGAACGAGAAAAATATATGGATGTTGCAGAAGATTTATATTCAAAGAAAATTATTGAAGAAGATACCTTTGAAGACTTAAAAGATACTTATGAATTTAGTAAAAATCACGATTATGAGAGAGAAAAAGACGATTTTGAAATGGAAATATAAGAATAGGCACCACTCAAATTTGACAATTTTGCAAAAATATTCTAGAATATAGAGCAATTAAAGGAGAAATAACTATGCATATAAAAGTGAAAAATCAAAGTCATTTTTTGAATCTTATGGAAGATTCAATTTTAGCAACAGCGTATTTTCATAATAAAGATATAGATGAATTTAATAATCAACGATTATTAGAATTACAAAATGATTACAAAAAAGCGAAAGCAAAATATAATCAAAAATCATCTCTATTATCTATTACTTCATTTTTAGGGCTTGATACTAAAACTTATAATTTATCAAAAAAAGTGGAACAAGAACATAAAAAAATGATGAGTTGCCTTAATAAAATAGATACTTTTGAATCAAATTTAGCTTATCTACTTATATCTGGTATTATTAATCTTGAAAAAAGCAAACAATTAGGATTTAATAGTGATTATGTTAGAAAATTGCTTGAAAAACATAAAAAACTAGCAGAAAATCCTTATGTAGAATATTATCATGATGAAAAAACAGGAACAACAGCAATGCAAACAGAAAGTGGTAAATTACTTATTTTACCTTATACACCACATTCAGTAGGTAAACAAATAAAATAAAAAAGAGCTAATGTGCCTTTCATTAGTGAAAAAGAAAGACCAAGATTATAGATTTTATTCAAGATGTAGATAGAATTTATTAAAAAAATTAGCAAAAATATTGCTAGTTTTTTCTTTATTTGTTAAAATGTATTTAGAGATTGATTCTTATATCAATCGTCTTTGCGAGAAAGTTGTAGATTACTACGACACCCGCACCAGATTGATAGGAAACTTGGACACGTCCTGAGTTTAAGTAATAGATTACTAACAGAAATGTTAGTTTTTTTCTGCTTAAATTGAAAGTATGAGTGATAATTATGTTTGAGATAGAAACTAAAAATTTGAAAATAAGTGATGAACTTAATAGAAAGATAGACATGATATGTCGGTTTGCTTGTGTTAAATATGAATTTATGCCTGGTAATATTAAATCAGTTAAAAATACTAATATTGCCTATGTAAAACCTCATATTTTAAAAGTTAAAGGAAATGATTACTTAATACTAGAAGAATGTGAAGAAGTCTTTATAAATGGATATAATGAGAAAATAAAACTACGATTTTGAATTATGATGTAAAGTTGTTGCTAATTGTGATTGATTTTACTGTAAATATGATATAATAAAGAAGATAGGAGTTGATAAAATGGCTTTAGATAAACCAAAATATGGATGGGAAGGAATTAGTAATGGTGGAGAGATATATGGTACTCAAACTAATTCACAAACATCTTATCAATCTGAATTAGAACAAGATTATATAAAAACAGTCGAAAGACTTGCATTACAAAAAATGAAAAATGATATTACATTTGAAGGATTTTTAAATTCGGCTATAAGAAGATTTACTTCTTTAGGTTTAGAAGTAAACAAAGATGATATGATGAAAGATATACAAAAAGAAATTTCTAAACAATCAATAGGATTTGGAATAGAAGATGATTTTATTATTGATGCACCTAATGAAAATATTAGTTCACAAATTGATAATTTAAAATCAAATTTAGGTGATATTTTCGGTGGTAAAATAAATTTTTCAATTGAACAACCAATACAAAGTTCAGGTAGTATTCCAAGAGAACCTGCAATTCAAAGTAGAGATGATTATCAAGAAATGATGAGTGAATTATCTTCATCAGTTACACCTGTTCAACAAAATCAAAAAATTCATGAAGAATTGGAAATGGAAAAACAAAAGATATCTGATTTATTGGAAAGAACTGCAAATACTCTAAATGAACCAACAGTTGTACATTTAGGAAGTGAATCACAACAACCACAAAATATTTGGAATGATTTAAACGCCATTGATATTAATTCGGAAGAATATTTAGATAAACTTGAAAAAATATATGAAATTCAAGTTGAAAGATTAGCAATTTTAAAATCAAATAATTCACCTGAATTTGAAGCACAGTTAAATTTTGCTGTACAAAATATATTGAATAGAACTGATAGAATGCCAAATGCACGAGAACAACTTTTATATGATGTAGATTTTTATCTTTCGCATTCAATGACTAATTCAGTTAGTAATAAAAATAATAAAGATGAATTAATTTTTAATATAATTCAATATATGTATCCTAATGGTACAGAATATGTTCCAGTTAATGATATTAAAAGACAATTAGAAACCTATTCTGAAGAGAAATTAGAAGAAATGATTGGTCAATATGAAGCACAAATTCAAGAATTGAATTCTGGTGGAATGCACAGATAATTTAAAGAAATGGACTTTCCATTTCTTTTAGTTTGTGATAATATGTATTTAGTTAGTAAGTTTATTACTTACTATCATCTTTTAGCCTAGGAGTTGTTAGACATGCTCCTTACTGGCACCACTAGAAAAATTTTATTGAGTGTATGTTCAATTTTAAATAAAAATCAATTTTAGAAATGAAATTGATTTTTTTCTTGTTTAGAAAAAAGTCGTTCCAAGAAAGGATTGATTAAAATGGTTAATGTTATCAAGCAAGAAGTTAGAATGGAAGAATCATTAGAATCAAGATTAAAGATCATATGTGATTTTTGTAATACTACTCCAACAATAATAAACGGAAGTATTAGAAGAGTAGAATATACAAATCTTACTTATATTGAACCACATAGAATTATAATTAATGATATAATCTTTCTAGCTTTTAATTATTTTAATGAAATATTTATTGAAAACTTAAATAATAAAATTAAATTATCTTAATCAGAAAATTATTTAAAAAATATTTTAAAAGCATGTTATAATATTTAAAAACAAATGGAGGATTAAAATTTATGAAAAAATATAATATATATAGTTTGTATGTAGTAGAAGTTCAAAATGGTAATGATACTCAATATTTAATTTGCAAACATAATGAATTAAGTAATACCTATGTAGAAATCTTCACAAATGAAAAAGTAAAAGTTACAAATAATTCAAGTGTAGAACAGCTTTCTAATTATTATTCAGTTTTAGCACAGTGTAATTATACCACTGGAAAACCATTGATGTTAGATAAAAAAGAAATATTAAGAAAATACATAACAATTAATAGTAAAGTAAGTTTGGAAAAAAGTGAGGCACTTTTTCAAAATGGCAATAATGCAATTAACGTACAACAAAGAGTATTAAGAAAAAATGTGAATAATTAAAAAAATAAGGACTAGTAGAGACTTATAAGAATAGGATTTATTTTGTTCTTTTTCTATATATAGAAGTGAGGTGGATATAAAGATGAAAGTTAGAACAACAAATGCTTTGATGAAATATTTAAGGGAAAAACATAATATTTCCATTGAGGGTACTAAAGATAAAAAGAATTTGAGAAATATAGGTTATTATCATGGCTATAAAGGTTATAGATATATTAATAATCCACAAAATAGAATAAATTTATCTAGTTTTGATGAAATATTTTCAATAGTTGATTTTGATTCTAAATTAAAAAGCTTATTATATCCACAAATAATGCAAATAGAAACGATTTCAAAAAATATTGTACTTCAAATATTAGTTGAAGAATATAAAACTGATGAATTTAATGTTATTTATGAAAATGGTATGACTGATTATAGAAATAGTAATACTAGTGAAGAATATAAAAAGAAAATGAAACAAAGATTATCAGTACAAAATAATATTTATTCTTCATTATCTAGAAGTTATAATAATGAAAATAAAATTGTTAGTCATTTTTATTCAAGAGATAGACACGTTCCAATTTGGGGTATTTTTGAAATAATTACATTAGGAACGTTTGCAGATTTAATTAAAAGTTTAGAATTTAAAGTTAGAAACAAAATTGATAAAAAAATGAATATAAATATTGCATTCGATACTAATGCTAAATTTCCTGAAAAGATTATGTATTTAATTAAATCATTAAGAAATTCAATCGCACATAATGATGTAGTTTTTGATGTAAGATTTAAAGATGGAAAAATTGATACCAAGTTATGCAAATATCTAGAAAATGAAATTGGTTGTACTGGAATAGACTTTAATACAATTACTGATTATGTCCTTATTATTTCAGTGTTATTAAAAAAGTATGGAATAACTAAAACAGAAATTAATAAATTTATAAATGATTATGAAAAGATAATTGAAGAGTTCAGAAATAAAATTTCTATTAGTATTTATAATAAAATTATATATTCAGATACAAAGAATAAATTATCGGCTTTACGAAATTTCATAAAAAATTAATCAAATTATTGTATAATCTTTGTAATTATGGTATATTATAAATGTGAATGGCGATGGTGTATCTTCGGATCCCATCTGAGCAAGTTGGATGCGTCTGGCTTGCTTTTTTGTTGTAAATAATGCAATATTATATATGAAATGTGCCTAGAAAACTTTAGAAGATCTAGGTCTTTTTCATTTTTATAAAAATTATTTATAAAAGTAGTAAAAGTCATGGTATAATGGTTGTAGAATTAAATTGTTTATTTTGTGTAATGGTTTTTGGGATATCTTAACTACCACGCCATATATGATATGAATTTTACTTGGACTTTTTTATTAAGTTCAATTTTTTTTAATAAAATATTAAATTTTAAGTTCTTTTAAAAAAATAAATAAAAAATATAAAGTATATAGTATAATAATTATATAAAATAGGAAGTGATATTTTGAATTACAATTATAAATTATTAAAATTTATTGATGATTTTGAAAAAATGTTAAAACAAGATAAATATATAAATAAAAAAATAGTAGATGAACTTTTTGATAACAATAAATTTTTATTAAAATTAGATAATATTAATGGACAAGTTGATAAAAATTTATATAGTAAGAGTATTAAGATTGTTAATGATGGATATAGAGTGATTGAGTTACATAACAAAAATTTTATTGATAAGAAACTTATCGAATATAAAGATTATTTTGATAATATGTTTAAAAAATTTGATTCAAATATTGTATTAGACGAAGAACAAAGAAGAGCGATATTAACTGATGAAGATTATTCATTAGTAATCGCAGGTGCAGGTTCAGGTAAAACAACTACAATGGCCGCTAAAGTAAAATATTTAGTTGATAAATGTAATATTGATCCTAAAAAAATAATTTTGCTTGCATTTACAAATAAAGCTGCATTAGAACTTAGTGAAAGAATAAATCATGATTTTAAAATTAATGTTGAAGTGCTTACATTTCATAAACTTGGAATGAAATTTTTATGAAATATGTTTAATAAACCACTTAAGATTGCTTCTGAGTACAGGATGAGGGAACTTATTCAAAAATATATTGAAAAAAAGGTTTTTTCAGATAAAGAAATGCTTAAGAAATTTATTACTTACTTTGATAAATATGTTCATTTTAACGATGATGTATTAGATTATAATAGTTTTGATGAATATTTTAGATCTTATGTTGGTAAAATCTATTTAAAAAATAAAGAAAATTTGTATGAATATAATAATAAAATTATAAAACAAAGATTAGATAATTTAATGACAATAAATGGTGAATTTGTTAAATCAAGATCAGAATGTGAAATTGCAAATTATTTATTTAAAAAGGGATATACATATGAATACGAAAAGATGTACCCATATAAAGTTGATGATAATAGATCTTATTCTCCAGATTTTACTGTTCATGCTCCTGGATATGATTTCTATATAGAATATTATGGACTTTCAAAATATGAACAAAATGGTAGAGTATCGATAGATGATGTGAGTTTATATAATAAATTAATAGAGAAAAAAAGAGAACTTCATAAAAAATATAAAACATATTTAATAGAATTATATAGTGAATATGAAGATAAAACTGATTATTTAAGTGAATTAAAAAATGAGATAAAGAAACAAAATATAAAAACAATTAAAAGAACAGATAAAGATATATTTTATAGATTAATGAATACTTCAAAAACTATTCAATATTTTAAATTTATAGATATAGTATGTACATTTATAAATAGATTTAAAAATAGTGGATATGACAAGAATGATTTTGATGAATTATTAAACAAAGAAGTAGATGAAAAAACAATTTTACAATTAAAATTTATAAAACCAATATATGAATATTATGATAAAACTATTCATAGAAATATGGAAGTAGATTTTAATGATATGATAAATTATGCATATAAATCTGTAAGACGGGTTAAAGAAAAGAATTCATTTTTAAATTATAATTATTTAATTATTGATGAATATCAAGATATATCAATGCAAAGATATAATTTTATAAAAGAGTTATCAGATATTTTTTCATCAAAAATAGTTGCTGTTGGTGATGACTGGCAAGCGATATATGGATTTTCTGGTTCAGATGTAGATTTATTTACAAATTTTAATTTCTTAATGGGATATTCAGAAATACTAAAAATAACAAAAACATATCGTAATAGTCAGGAACTTGTTGATGTAGCTGGTGAATTTGTTAGTAAAAATACACAACAATTTCAAAAAAAACTGCAATCAATTAAACATTTAAATAAGCCAATAAAAATAGTGTATTACAGTACTTTATTAGAAAATGATAAAAAGGAAACTGTAATATCTATTATACAAAGAATAATTAAAAATGATAAAAAAGGTAATATATTAATTCTTGGTAGATATAATGAAGACATAGAATTTTTAATTGATAATAAAATCTTTAGAAAAGGTACTAACGATTCTATAGTATATATACCAAATAGTAATGTAAAAATTGATTTTTTAACTATTCATTCATCTAAGGGACTTGGATATGATAATGTAATTTTAATTAATGCAATCAATGGTTCTCATGGTTTCCCAAGTAAAATTAAAGATGAACCTATTATAGACGTTTTAAATAAACAAAGCAAAGAAAAAATAGAATATCCAGAAGAAAGAAGATTGTTTTATGTTGCACTTACTAGAACGAAAAATAGTATATATATATTAACTCCACTTGCACCATATAGTAAAAGATCATCGTTTGTTAATGAAATAATCTCAAATAAAAATGTTGGAGAATTATATTAGGCAATTATTATTTTAATTGTCTTTTTTTGTTATTTATTCCTTCTCTTTATAATATTATTAATTAGGAGGAAGTTAAATGAAGAAAGTATGGAAAAATTATAAAGGAACAATACTTTTATTATTAGGAGTTATAATAGGTGGGATATTAGGTCTTATCTTTAAAGAAAAAGTAACAGTACTTAAACCACTTGGTGATTTATATATGAATTTAATGTTTATTATTATTGTTCCACTTATATTTTTAACAATAACAGTATCTATCGCTAAAATAAAAGAACCAAAAAGATTAGGGAAAGTACTTATTACAATATTTTTAACATTTTTAGTTACATCCATAGTTGCAGCTCTTGTTGGTCTTGTTGTAACTAGTTCTATAAAACTTGTAGACACTAAGGATTCTAGTAAAATAATAGATGTATTGGGTAATGAAAGCACAAAAAATAGTGAAAAAATAAGTATATTATCTAGAACAGTGGAAGCCATAAGTGTTAATGATTTTTCATTATTATTAACAAAAGAAAATATAATAGCACTTGTAATATTTTCAATATTAATAGGTCTTGCTATATCAAAGGTAAGAAAAGATGCAGAACCAGCAGTAAAAGTATTAGAATCTTTTAACAAAATAATATTTAAATTTATTGATTTCACATTTTATTATGCTCCAATAGGGTTAGGAGCTTATTTTGCAAATCTTGTTGGAACATTTGGTGCAGAAATTGCTGTAGGTTATGCAAAAACTTTTGTAATATATACTTTAACTGCAATAATATTCTATTTTGTTATATATAGTTTATATGCATTTATTTCAGGTGGTAAAAAGGGATTTAAATTATTCTGGAAAAATATATTACCTCCAACATTAGCATCTGTATCAACATGTTCGTCGGCAGCATCAATACCAGTAAATATAACAAGTGCAAAAAATATTGGCGTATCAGATGATATAGCTGAAACAATGATTCCACTTGGAACAAGTTTCCATAAAGATGGTTCTGTTATTGGTAGTGTATTTAAAA
>ERZ857745.4746-NODE-4746-length-11615-cov-6.080796_pt1 | contig 11615 bp, 7 predicted proteins | sample MGYA00519699_ERZ857745 | MGnify/ENA primary metagenome ERZ857745 (study PRJEB31778, sample SAMEA3449357) | human gut metagenome | biome: human gut; feature: human-associated habitat; material: faeces | place: United Kingdom | collected 2010/2012 ...
TATTCTCTACGGTCAACAAATACCGCTTTCGTTGTACCTTTGAACACGCCACATTGCGTTGCAACATGAAGTCCTCCGTTGCCGGTTAAAATAGCAAAGGCATTTCCTATTTTCTGTATATATTATACACTTGCGTTTATAGGCTGTATATGCCTTTTTTATGAAACTAAAATATATGCTATGATATCTTATACGACAAGTTTCAACGTTTCAAAATATTCACCAAAACTTGGGAACAGCGTAAGTTGGGGGAAGTTGTAGAGATTAAAGACAGTGCAAGAATTCCGAATACCGAATGGACAGAATCAGGAGTACCTTATATTAGGGCGAGTGATATTACAAATGAAGATATGAATGGAGTGCTTTTCATTTCCAGAGAAAGATACGAATTTTACAAGAATAGAACTGGATCTCCTGCACAAGGAGATGTTCTTTTTAATGGTGGTGGCGAAATAGGAAAAACTATGCTAAACACTGATAATGAGCCTATTTATGTACAAGGTGGTGCTGTTTTATACGCAAGGACGTCTGTTTCAAAAGTACTAAATGGACAATATCTCAAAGTGTATTTTGAAACACCTTCTGCAAAGAATTATATTGGTGCAGCATCAGCAGGTGGAACTATGAAGCATTTTACCTTGAAACCATCACAAGAGATGCCTATTAAGATTTCAACGATGCAAGAACAACAGAAAATTGGAGACTACTTTAGCAATCTTGACAACCTCATCACTCTTCATCAACGTAAGCCATTTTCGAAAAATTCTAACTTAATCCTGACAGTGATCGCATCACTAAATCTACATCCCTGTTTTCCAATTCCTGTATAATATGCAAATATGTTTTTTGCGTTGTATTCATGCTCGAATGACCAAGTCGTCTTGCAACACTGGCTATGGATACACCTGCAAATAATAACAATGATGCATGCGTATGTCGAAGACCATGTATGGAAATCACTGGCACCTCCGCTTTTTGGCAGTACCTCTCCAGCACGTCATTTACAGTTGAATTATAAACCTTTCCTTTTACAAATATCGGCTCTTCAGCTGGCAGTTCCTTCGTCAGTTCTGAAAACTGGATCACTGTTTGCCAGTCGATCTGTACCTTTCTGACAGAGGATTTATTTTTTGTCGGTAAAAAGCCACTATTCCGCTTGTAATCCCAGGTCTTATTAACATGAACGGACTGATGAGCAAAATCAAAGTCTTTTGGGGTCAAGGCCAGTGCTTCTGAAAATCTCAAACCAGTCTTAGCTACCAGCATGATAAACCATTCCCAGCTGACTTCAGATTTAAGCTCAAGTTTATCGAGCAGCGTATGTAGCTCAAACTGGTTTATATACTTTATCTTTTTAGCACGAGGAGCCTTACCTTTAATGATTGCTTTTCTCGTAGGATCACGTTCCAGTAGCCCCTCATCAACAGCATCCAGAATTGCCCCTTTTAACTGGTGATGAAAATCCATTGTTGTCTGACGCTCATGATACTCTGCATAATCATTAAGCAACTGCTGATATGAAATCCTATTCAATTCACAAAGTTTCAGATCAGGCGCAAGTTTTCCAATCCACTGGTATGTCAGATGATATTTGTCCAATGTTACATCTCTTACCGCACCTTTTTTATATACTGCAATCCACTTTTCATAGTAATCATAAAATGCGTCTGTTTTCTTTATTTCATTTAACATCAAATTCCTCCAATCATTCATATTAACGGCTTACGCTGATGAAGGGTGATAAGGTGGTCGAGCTGCTTGAAAAAAACACCTATCTGTTCCTGCTCGCTGGTATTGTATGTTGTAATGCAGTTGGTATCTGCCAAAATACTATAATATCTTTTATAGCCTTCACTTTGTGGCTTGTACCTCTCTAACAACGATAGCAAATAATATCCATCGGTATCTTGCTGTCCTTTAACTATGCGAACACCGTCCGTTGCAACAAAAAACGGGTGTTGAGGTTTATAAAGTGACAAAGTATGGTCGCCAAAAATCACCACATCCTTATAATCACCGCAAGGCGTTCCATTGGCAAACCCAATGACGGGTTCATTGCCCTGTTGAATAATTTCATATTTTCCGTCCGGTTCAGGCTCTTTGAGAAATTGCTTAAACGGAAGTGTTTGGAGTAAATCTCCCAACTTACGCTGTTCCCAAGTTTTAGTTCCTCGTAAATTGTTCCAGACATATCAGCCTGAACTTGTTTTGCCCCTATAATACGATGATCTGATATGCTGCTTGCTGATCAACACTTTTATGGTACAAAAAAAGGGCCAAATCAGCCCTTTTTAATGTGAACACATATATACCAATTTTATAGTTATCGGTTAAACCTCAAATCCTCCGGTTAGTATGAAAGTCCTAAGTACTTTGTCCAACCTGATATTTACCTTCGGCGGATTGAGTTTAATGCCCTCTTTCTCTTCAAAATATGCCTTTGCCTTTGCCTTGTCTGCAGTTTTCTTAACTTCGTCAAATCGTCCGAACTCATTGATATTTGATTCTGTCAGATTCATACCCATCATAGTTCTTAACTTTTCTTCATTGATCCCAAAGGTTTCAGCAAAACGATGTATCTGGTCATCTTTCGCCCGATACTGATAATCATTTATATAGTCCTGCAGTCTCACACCTTCCTCTACAAAAACATTGCCGTTCTTCACATCATGAAGAAAAATATTAGCATACTTCTGTTCTTCCTGACTTAACGCTGCAAAAGATTTATGCAGTTCTGTAAGCGCCCTATCAACTGCTTCAGGGGATGACCCCTGATCTAATTCCTTTAAATATTTTTCAAATCGCCCATTCATATAATCAGCATCAATCTTCCCTGTATCGATCTCCGTGATATACCCGACAAGATCATAAGGAACATCGCCATCAGTACCATTATCACCTTCACCCCGAGGAATTTCCTTGTATCTCTGCACTAAAATCATATACAGTGATTCATTAAATACCACCTCAATAGTCTGTGGCTCTCCGGATTCCTGGTCTACATAATCATATGTATCCTGTCCCCACTTGAATCCCTGTATTTTGGCTGCTTCTAAATGCTCATTAAATGTCTTGAACAGCGATACGAATTTCGCAATTACTGTATGATCCTCAGGCAGCTTCTGGAAATCATCAATACCTGCGTTTATAAACAATCCTTTTATGTCTGAAAAGGCATCATTCATAGCTTTCAGGTTTTCAGGCAATCTGTCAGCAAACAGTCCTACCGGTTTATCTCCAGAATAAAGTTTGACCGCACGCTCTATATTTCTTTCCATAGTGTGAGGCTTGCGATAGTACTTTATTGTACCAAAAGGCTTATCCGGACCAAAAAGACGGTTGGTTCTGGAAAATGCCTGTATTATATTTTCATACTCGAGCATCTTATCAAGATAAAGTGTATTGATCCATTTCGAATCAAATCCTGTAAGCATCTGATCCACAACAATAAGAAGATCCAACTGCTTGTCCGGAGTTTTATCAATACGCTTGTAATGCTCCTTATGTGCAAGCCTTAAAGCGATATCTTTTTTAAATCTTGCATGTGTTGCCAGTGTGAAATCCTGTTCATATCTCTCATTATAATCTTCTATTATTTCCACAAGCCCGTCTTCTTTAAAAACGAATCCATCTGTATTATCTATATTCGGGTCAAACAGGCAGGTAACTTTTAACTCCGGCTTCTTTTTCTTTATTAGCCTGTAATATGTAATAGCCTCAGGTATGCTGCTTGTTGCGAAAATAGCATGGAACTTGGAGCACTGGCTCAGAATATCCCAGCTATCCAGGATATCCTCCACCACCTTGTCCTGATGCTCTTTTGTCATATACTGAATCTTAGGAATATAGTCTTCTATCCCCTTCACATATTTTCCATCCGCTTCAACATATCCAGCCATCGGCATTTTCGAGGAATCCAGATACTCTAAAAACTTAGCTTTTTTAGATGAATCACTCATAGCCTCCTGTTCTGTTTCTGCTTTTACTTTTTCAAGACCAACAGCAACTCTGATATCCTTATCTTTGTATGTCAGAACCTTGTATGGATCGAATCCCAGAACATTACCATCTCTTATGCCATCAGCTATGCTGTATCTATGCAGTTCGTCTCCGAATACATCTGTTGTGGTGTTCTTTTTTTTCTGATTTTCATCGTGTATCGGAGTCCCCGTAAATCCAAAAAATATTGCATTTGGAAAGGTGTTTTTAATCGTTATCAGCATATCTCCAAATGTAGAGCGATGAGCCTCATCTACAATAAATACGATCCGTTTGTCATTGATAACTTCAAGATCATATTTGTTAAGTCCGCCTTCTTCATCATGTATATTACTCATTTTCTGTATCGATGTTACAATAAGAACTTCATGTGAATCAGTGCTTTTGAGTTTTGCAATAAGCACTTTTGTGTTCTCCGTTGCCTGAACACTCTCATTGTCATCTGCAAATCCTCGATATTCTTTCAAAGACTGCGTCCCCAGCTCGATACGGTCTGTCAGAAAAACCACTTTGTCTGCATCATTGGAATTTGCAATAAGCTGTGCTGATTTAAAACTCGTCATCGTTTTTCCCGAACCTGTAGTATGCCAGATATATCCTCCAAGCTGATTTCTGTCACTCCATTTCATTTTGGATACTTTGTCTGATATCGCACTTGCGGCATAGTACTGATAGCTTCTCATGACTTTCAGAACACCATCAGAATCGTCCGCTACCGTATAAAAACCTATCATCTGATGGGCCATCGGTATCGATAATAATGAAGATGCAATGTCTTTCCAGTTATTTATAGGTTCATTATTGAAATCAGCCCAGTGGAAATAATAGATCGGATTGAATTTGCCGTCCGGTCCCGGATTCGCAAAATACTTCGTCTCATCCGGATTCATTGCAACAAATATCTGGATCAGTGAAAACAGACCTGTGAATATGCCCTCATAAGCATATTTCTCTATCTGTGTGCATGCCTGACTTATCGGAACGCCGCTTCTTTTCAGTTCAATATGTATCACCGGCATACCATTGATCAGGAGCATAAGATCACCTCTGCGATCATTAAGCACCTTTGATTTTGTTGGGAACTTCGGTTGCTGCACGATCTGATATCGACTTTGTCCCGCTGCAATTTCCATACGATCATAAATTTTCAAGCTGACCTCTTTACCGTAATGAAGTTTATCATCCGGATTATCACGCTTTATCGATACGGTTTTACCATTTATGAAACCATTCAGCTTCAGCGGTGTTTTCAATGTATTGATCTGCTCAATGATCTGCTGCATTTCACCATCAGTAAGAGGATTGTCATTCAGACGATCGATTCCACGGTTATTATCATAAAGAATTTTAGCCCAGTTATTGATCAGATCCTGTTCCGTTGGATTCTTTAAAACCTCATGCTCCCATCCTTTTTCCGATAATACTTTTATGAGTGCTTCTTCAAATTCAGATTCATATCTAAATGTCATATAAATAATCTCCTTCCACGGAATCTATATAAATTGCAAATTTTTTATTTCGAAGATAACCGAAAAACGCCTTCGCTTACGCTGATGAAGGGTGATAAGACGGTCGAGCTGAGTTAAATGTTCTCCGATTTTTCTCTGTTCCTCTATATATGGTAGTGGGATAGGCATTTCAAAAAATACGGAGTCTTTAATTGAAAATCTATCCGACCTTGCACCTGAATCACCATTGAAATTCATAAACGAATGCCAATACTTGCTCTTAAAGAAATATTCAAGATAAGTTGTATCAACATCGTGAGGTCTAAATACCGTGTAAAGTGGTGACATTACGCCAATTCTACCTAATTTATTTCGGTTTATTGGTCCGACAGGTGCAGATGTTGAAATTCGAGGATTATAAACGAAATCCTCGTTCCTGACGATATAATATCCGCCTAGGCTACTCATCTTTGCAATATCGTGGTCGAAAAAATCTCGTTGACTTACTATTCCGAACTCCGCTGAATTGGTGAAAGTTTCTATATATTGTAGTCCTGCATTTTTCTCTGTAACTTTGTCTGCTATCTCATTTAGCTTACGCTGTTCCCAAGCATCAGTAAATCCTTTGAAACGAATCTCCGGTACGTCGTTGCCATTTTTAGGAAACATTTTTTCCAGCATCGATTTCTTTATATTCAACAGCTTATCATACTTACGCTGATGAAGGGTGATGAGGTTGTCGAGTCTGCGAAAAACGCTCACTATACGGTCCTGTTCTGCTCTTGAAGGATACGCTATCGACACTTCTTGAATGTCAGAATTATGGATATGAACGACCGATTTTCCCTGAGCCTTTTTAGCAAGCTCCTTTTGCGGTTCTCCATTGGAAAGTGCAAGGGCTAAAAATTCAGGAGCTATAAAACCAAAAGGTCTCAAAACATTGAGATCACCACCTAATAAAACTCCTGATTTTTCAACGGCTGACGCTCTCGCGATATCCTCGGCAGTTTCTCCTGATGCAGGGACTATAACTTCATTACCTTGGCTATAAACTGCGCCACTTCTTGGTTGCGCAAAAGTGTCAATCTCATTGATGGAAAACTGATATTTTGTGTATAACCTACCATATAAAATAATAGGGGTTCCAACCTCTGTTAAATCATTCTTAGAGTACCCGTTTCCCTTTGAATATTCGGCTAATTCTATGGCCTCACGCTGTTCCCAAGCTTCTGTAAATCCTTTGAATCTGATACGTGGTTTTTTCATTGTTTCTGACATTTTACTCACCCTGCAGCAGCGCTTTTAGTGCACTGAGTCCTTTCATATCAAATTCATCGCCTTCAAGATCATCAATCATGCTGCATAACTGGCTCTCTGTTTCATTTATCTGCGTTTCCAGCTCATTGTACGTCGTTTCATACTTTCTGGACAAACTCTGGATTTTGTTGATAAGATTATCTATAATGCTATCCGGCAGTCCACAAAGGTTATCCATAAGGCTTTTTATCCACTTTATTTCCAACAACGAATATATCTGTTCATCTGAAAGCTGCTCGATAGTCTCTTTAGTCTTTTCATGAAGCAATGCAGTTTCTTTTTTAATTTCCTTCTTCAATCTTTTTTCTTCGCTCTGAGCATTATCAGCTCGCTGCAACTTTTCCATAAAAGCTACCATTTCTGATGTCTTCTCTTCTTTTTTCAGTGATTTCAATTTTTTCGTTACTTCTTTAAATACAAATGCATCATTAGAATCATTCAAAACATCAGTTTCTTTTTCTTCCTCTGTCATTTCTTCAATGATCGATTCGTATTCAGATGGAATCTCTGCAAGCCGAGACTCTTTCATTTTAAGTTCACGGTTTTCATCTTTAAGAATAGTATCCTGAACAAGTGTAAATGGAATCACGTGGCCTATCCAACCTTCCTGTATTTCCTGGTCTTTACCATCCTTTTTCTTAAGCACCATATTAGGATCCACTTTCCTTAATGCCTCAAAACCTTCTGTCTGTATGATTTCCAGATCAATAGAAATTTTATCCCATTCATTATCGAGAAGCTGATATGCCTCATATTTATCGATCAAAGGTATATCTTCAAGTCTTCTGAAGATATCTTCGCTTATTATGTTCTCTTCTTTGGTCACTGCAAGAGTTTCCATGTTGTCGATCAACTCATGCTTCAGATAGTCATTAAAGCTACTGAATGCATCTGTAAACTTATTGTTAAAAGCTGCAACATCGTGCTGATTTTTTATAGCCTCTTTTATATCATCCTTTTTAAGTTCAAGGTATGGAGATTCGCTGTTTTGGAACAGTTCATTCTTTAAATCAGGAAATGCATCCCAGTACTCCTGGAATGTCTCGATCTCAGATGCAGGTATCCCTCCAAACATAGATGCATAGACATCCCAACTTTCGGCACTTTCCGAAGAATCCACATACCGAGGTATATTCAGATTGTATTCGTTTGCTCTGATTTCCTCACGATCAACGACTTTTGCGTATTTCTCAACTGATTCACGCCTGATTACTGTGTCCGAAATACGTTTTATATCCGATGCTCTTAGTTTATTGTTTTTGCCTTCCTTTACAAATCCCTTCGATGCATCAATGATCAGTACATCTGTGTTTTCTCTACGCTGCTTTAATACCATGATTATCGTCGGGATGCCTGTTCCAAAGAAAATATTTGCAGGCAGACCTATTATAGTGTCGATATGGTTGTTTTCAATAAGATTTTTTCTTATCTCTCCTTCTTCTCCACCTCTGAAAAGTACTCCGTGAGGAAGAACAATAGTCATGATACCATCCGGTTTGATGTGATACAGATCATGCAGCAGGAACGCATAGTCTGCTTTTCCCTTTGGTGCAAGTCCAAACCTGTTATATCTTGGATCATGCTCCTTACCTGATGGATCCCAAGCCTGACTGTATGGTGGATTTGAAACTACTGCATCCACATATAACGGATCGTAAGTATTCGTTGGATCATTATCTTCAAAGTACGGCCAGTCATCCTCAAGCGTATCTCCATTTCTTGTTACGATATTATCCGGTTTGATCCCGCGCATAACAAGATTCATACGCGTCAGGTTATATGTATTTTCTTTAAGTTCCTGTGCATAATACTTGATATTATTATCATCTTCGATATATTTTGCAATACAATGTCCTATATTGATAAGGAGCGATCCAGATCCACTTGTCGGGTCATATATTTTAATTTCATTTTTATCCTTTAAATGATTCGCTACGATTTCAGACATCAGCAGAGAAACTTCATGAGGAGTATAAAATTCTCCGGCTTTTTTACCTGCATTTGCAGCAAATTTTTCAATCAGATATTCATAAATAAAGCCGAGGACATCATAGTCCTGTTTGCCATCCATAGGGATTTCTTTTATCAGCTGCAGCAGGCCACTTATCGCTTTTGTCTGCGTACCTGAACTGTCTCCCAATTTGCTTAAACCTGTTTCCAGTGTACGGAAAACATTTTCAAATACTTTTTTATGCGAGTTGTGTATCAAGCGGCTGAAAGCAGACAGTGCATCTCTTACATTCGAAACATCAAAGTCTCTTCCCATTTCCAGCCATGTTGAAAACAGATTTTCATAGGCTATAAAATAGCCAATATTCTGCTGTATGTATTCAACTGTTTCAGGATCTTCTTCGGATACAGCTTTAATATCATCTTCTGCAAAATCATTTTCCTTTAAAAACTTTACCTCCTGATCGGACAGATATTTATAAAATATAAAACCTAATATATAGTCCTTGTATTCATTGGCTTCTATTTTTGAACGCATCTTATTTGCAGATTCCCATATTTTATTTGCAAGCTGCTGTTTATTCATAACGATATTCCTCCATATTATTTAAGGTGATCAACACTTCACCTTATTACTAACGATATTACTTTCACTTTACCGAAATCGCCTTGTCTACCATTTCTTTATATTCCTCCACTGCTTCCTCCGGCCCAATGATTCTTATCCCTCCGCCAAACTGGAATACCCAGCCATAAAAGGTCGGGCTCAGATCTACTGGGACTTTTGCGAGAAACTTATCTTCTGAAAGTTCCTCGGTTTCTACATCAAGACCGAAGCGGTCGATCACGTATTTCATCAGTGACGTGTCACATTCGAGTTCCACTGTGGTTTCTTCGCCGCTGAACATCTGAAAGACCTTATTAGAGTATGCTGACACATTGAAATCCTCAGGTTTTGGCACGGCATCATCATCCATTATAGTAGGTGTTTTCATCCTGTCTATACGGAATGCCGTGACTCGCTCCCTCTTGTCTGAATATCCGATGACATAGTAGTAATCTTCATTCCAGTAAAGTACATAAGGACTGAGTATATAGACTTCACCGTCGTTTCTCAGGATCTTCTCTTTCCTGCCGTTGTACTCCGTATACTGGAAGCTGATCTTCTTTTTCCGGTTTATCGCTTCTGTGATCGTGTCGATTATGTAATACAGTCCTTTGTTATCGGCTTTCGTTTTACCGATGGCACGCACATGCCTTTTCAGCTGCTCGCGCTGCTGCATCCCCGCCAGTGACATGATCTTTTTCGTGAGCCGTTTGCTTTTCGTCTCCGATATGAACCTTGCTGATGACACTGCATCCAGTAGCATTTTCAGCTCCGGTATCTCGAATGTACGCTCTCCCCAGAAGTATTTATTAGGAGAGCTTTTGACTACCACGATATCGTATCCCATCGATATCAGCAGTCTGAGATCACTGCGAAGTGTCTTCCTGTCTATCAGAAACCCTTTCCCTGCTAAATAGTCTATGATTTCCACTGTGCTGACAGGATGGCTTTCATCCGTCGTTTTATATAACAGCTCCAGTATCAGGAGCATTCTTTTCTTCGTGCTGCTGGTATCCATTCCAAATCTCCCCAAACTTTGCATTTTCAAGCTGCCCGGCTGTTATCTCCTATAAAGAAAATTATACCATAGACTGATGATCTATACAAATCAAAACGCCTCAAAACCCAGGCAAACAGGGGAACTGATTCCCCATCTTCGCCCAATATCATCTTTTCATCCCAAAACGCCCTGCTCGAATGCTTTTTTGCATTTTCTCCAGATATTCCCTTGATATCATGATCCCGTGCATCATGACGTCATTGTTCTTTTTGGTTAAAATAAAACAGCAGTCGTTTTTCTTCGACTACTGTCTTATTCGATGTGAATATTATTCTGTTTTTCTAATGTTTGAGACAGCCCATATCGATTATCTCAAACTTATTTATAACACATTACTTAAATAAGTTTTTTCTCACTATCTCTTCTTAAGAATCCATTCCACATGCATAGGCTCTTTCAATCAATGCACGGTCATTAACCACTGCATCATAGAAGCGGAATCCACCAGAGAAGTTATACGTTTCATAACCATTCCCTTCCAGAATACGACTGGCTATATAACTGCGCAGTCCACTCTGACAGATCAGATAAACCGGCTTTCCCTTTTCGATCTCTTTGATACGTTCCCTCAGTTCATCTACAGGAATGTTTTTAAATCCCTCAATACACCCTCTGCTGAATTCATCTGCAGTTCTTACATCCACCAGCACAGCATTTCCATCTTTGGAAATCGTATCTACATCTTCCAGATGCCACTGTTTCAAGATTCCTTTTTCTATGTTGTCTACCATGAATCCAACCATATTTACAGGATCTTTTGCAGAGGAGTAAGGTGGTGCATATGCAAGATCAAGATCTTTCAGCTGGCTTGCCTTCAGCCTTGCATGAATCGCTGTTGCCAGCACATCAATACGTTTATCAACCCCTTCATATCCAATGATCTGAGCACCGAGCAAGCGATAAGTCTCTTTTTCAAAAACCACCTTCATGGTCATCACTTTGCCACCAGGATAATAGCTGGCATGACTCATAGGGGAAAGAATTACTGTATCTACATCTAATCCCGACTTTTGGGCATTGGTTTCATTAATACCTGTAGTGGCTGCTGTCATATCAAATATTTTTATTACTGAACTTCCTTGACTGCCCAAGTAACAACTATCACCACCACAAATATTGTCAGCGATGATCCTTCCCTGTTTATTTGCAGGTCCCGCTAAAGAAATTAACGCATCATCACCAGTAACATAATGTTTTACCTGAACTGCATCACCTGCAGCATAAATATCCGGTA
>ERZ857745.4747-NODE-4747-length-11614-cov-25.765464_pt1 | contig 11614 bp, 11 predicted proteins | sample MGYA00519699_ERZ857745 | MGnify/ENA primary metagenome ERZ857745 (study PRJEB31778, sample SAMEA3449357) | human gut metagenome | biome: human gut; feature: human-associated habitat; material: faeces | place: United Kingdom | collected 2010/2012 ...
CCAGCACGGCGGCCTTGACGCCCTTCTTGGCCAGCAGGATGATGACAAACAGACCGATGAACATGGTGACGACCGTCAGCACCATCTGGCTGTACTCGGCACCCATGTGATCCTTGATCACGCTGGGGGTCATGGCGCCGAAGAAGTCGCGCATGACATAGAAGGGGGAGGTATAGCCGTTGCCCTCGGCATAGATGCCCACGTTGGAGCCCAGGCCGATGTTCATCAGCATAAGGCCGATGGCGGGACCGATACCCAGACGGACACCCAGAGGGATAGCGGTGACGATCTTATCACGAATGTTAAAAATGCTCAGCAGAAGGAAAACGATGCCCTCCACCAGAATGATGCACAGCACCGCCTGGAAGGCGCTGGTGTAGTCGGTGTTCAGCATGGCGGCCACATTGCCGGCGATGACGGCAAAGAAGCTGTTGAGCCCCATACCGGGCGCCATGACAAAGGGCTTGTTGGCCAGGAAGGCCATGACCACGGTGCCGATGGCGCTGGCGATGCAGGTGGCCAGGAACACACCGTTCCACAGGGGTGTGCCCACGGCAAAGTTGGTCAGCAGGTTGGGGTTCAGGGCGATGATGTAGGCCATCGTCATGAATGTGGTGAGACCGGCCAGGATCTCCGTTTTGACGGAGGTGCCGTTCTCTTTCAGATGAAAGATACGATCCATGTGATTCTCTCCTTTGTAAAATGCTGCACGCCCTCCGGCGCAAGCATCATCTTAACGCTTTTTAACAGGAAAAACAAGACTTTTTGTCAGACCTGCTGAATTTTTTTCAGATGCCAGTCAAAAAAGCGCCCCCGGCGTGGCCGAGGGCAAGGAGGCGCCCGCCTCCTTCTGTTCTCAGGGGACTGTGTCAGCCGGGGTATAACTGACATGATTCTGATGGGATAGCCGCATGGGGTACCGACCGGGGCAGGTCAGCTTTCCGTCCGCATCCGGGGGCGCATGACAGGGGCGCTTTTTTCAGGAAAGCTTATTGGGCCGCGCGATCGGCCTGAATGAGCCGCTTCAGGGCCTCCACTCCCACCTGAACGGCGGAGGTGGTGTCCTCGCTCATATCCTGGTCCAGACCTGCCTTTTCCCGCTCCTGGTTCCAGACCACATGGAAGCAGCTGCCGCAGCGGCAGTTCAGGGCATCAGCCACCACAAAGAGGGCGGCGGACTCCATTTCACTGGCCTTGACGTGCAGGCGCTTCCAGGCCTCCCATTTGTTGAGCAGCTCATAGGATACCGGCATACGCTCGGGGCTGTGCTGGCCGTAGAACGCGTCCTTGCACTGGACGACGCCTACCTGGGTACGCTTGCCCAGCGCCCTGGCCGCCTGGACCAGCGCGGTGGTGACCTCGAAGTTCGCCACCGCGGGGTACTCGATGGGAGCATATTCCCGGCTGGTATGCTCAAAGCGGATCGCGCCGGTGGCGACCACCACGTCGCCGCTGCGGACATCCAGCTCGATTCCGCCGCAGGTCCCTACGCGGATAAACGTGTCAGCGCCGATGTTGTGCAGCTCCTCCATGGCGATGGAGGCGGAGGGCCCGCCGATACCGGTGGAGCAGACGGAGACCTTCTCCCCCAGCAGCGTACCGGTATAGATGGTGTACTCGCGGTTCTGAGAAACAAAATGCGCGTCGTCGAACAGCTCCGCGATCTTTTCACAGCGGCCGGGGTCGCCGGGAAGAATAACATAGCGGCCCACGTCGCCTTCGGCGCAGTGGATATGATACTGCTTTTCCAGCTTCTGCATGATACATCGTCCTCCATCTATGTTCAAGTCGTTATGTCCTAAGCAAATAACACGGTTCGTAATCAAACATTTACCCATCGCTGAGGTAGAAAAAATCATATCATGGTTTTTCGGAAAATGCAATACTTCCGCCACAAAAGATACGGCTTCTCCTGTACAAATGATGCAAAAGGCAAAAAGTGTCGGGGCTATAAAACCGCCCGCGGCAAAACCTACGTTTGGCGGCGGCTGTTCTCCGCGCATGTGCGCGTGTTTTTGCGCGGGCCAGCCGGCGCATATGGGAAAAGGAGGAAAAAGATATGACAGATCGACTCGCTGCACTGGCGGCGGCAGTGATGCTGGCGGTGACGCTGGCGGCCTGCGGCGCGGCAGACGACAAGACAAACGGCATCGCGCCGGACACCACACCCAACGGCAGCATCACCACGCAGCCGGACACCAACGGCACGGACACCGGCAGCGCCAAAGATGACCTGAACGGCGGCCACAACGAAAGCGGCCGGGCGGATGAGGACGGGCAGATGGACGGCACCGTGGAGACGCGGCGGTACGACCGGGCACTGGCCGCATCGCTGAGCCAGCTGATCCTGAATCGGATCGGCGAATGACAGAAAGCGCGGCGGGCACAGGATGTCCGCCGCGCGGTTTTTACCGGCAGGACTTGCATTTTTCAAAAAATGGGATATTATATAGGTGAAAAACGTCCCCGCCCCCTTTTTTCGTCCTCTGAACGGCGAACGCGGGGCACGGAACAAAATTTACGCCGCAGCGGGCGGCAGAGAAAAGAAGGTTTTTACTATGACAAAGATCGACATCGTTTCCGGATTTTTGGGCGCAGGCAAAACGACCCTTATCAAGAAGCTGCTGGCCGAGGCCTTCCCCGGCGAGAAGCTGGTACTGATCGAAAACGAGTTCGGTGAGATCAGCATTGACGGTGGGTTCCTGAAGGACTCCGGCGTGCAGATCAGTGAAATGTCCTCCGGGTGCATCTGCTGCTCTCTGGTGGGCGACTTCAACAAGGCGCTGAAGGACGTACATGAGCAGTTCCACCCTGACCGCATCCTCATCGAGCCCAGTGGCGTGGGCAAGCTCAGCGACGTGATCGTGGCGGTGGAGAACACCGTGAAGGACGTACCGGACATGAAGCTGAACAGCTTTGTGACCGTAGCGGACGCCACAAAGGTCAAGATATACATGAAGAACTTCGGCGAGTTCTACAACAACCAGATCGAGTCCGCCGGCACCATCATCCTCTCCCGCACCCAACGGCTGAGTCAGGAGAAGCTGGAGGCCGCCGTGGCGCTGCTGCGGGAGAAGAACCCCAATGCCGCCATTCTCACCACACCCTGGGACCAGCTGGACGGCATGACCATCCTCAGCGCCATCGAGAAGGTCTCTCTGGCGGACGAGCTGCTGGCGCATATGCGCGCTGAGCACGAGGCGGATGAGGCAGAGCACGAGCATGAGCACCACCATCACCACCATGACCATGACGAGGATGAGCACGATCATGACCACTGCTGCCATCACCATGACCATGATGATGACGATGACGACGACCATGAGCACTGCTGCCATCATCACCACGATGAGGACGAGCATGACCACGATCATCACCACCATCACCACGACGGCGAGGAATGCGATGATCCCCACTGCGGCTGCCACCATCACCATCATCACGCCGACGAGGTATTCACCAGCTGGGGCACGGAGACGGTGAAGGCCTACTCCGAAGCGGAGCTGGAGCACATCCTGACGGCGCTGGACAGCGGCGAATACGGCGCGATCCTGCGGGCCAAGGGTATCGTGGCTGCCGCCGACGGCGGCCAGTGGCTGCACTATGACTTTGTGCCCGAGGAGCACCAGGTGCGGCGCGGTCCGGCGGACTACACCGGCCGTATCTGTGTGATCGGCTCCCAGCTGAAAGAGGATAAGCTCTCTCAGCTGTTCGGACTGTAAGGAGTGGCTGACATGGATATTCCTGTTTATCTCATCGCCGGATTTCTGGACGCCGGCAAGACCGAGTTCATCAACGGCATCCTGCGGGACGGCTTTGCCGCCGAGGACCGGACGCTGCTGCTGTGCTGCGAGGAGGGCGAAAACGGCTATGACCCCAAGGTACTGGGCAACGTATTCACCTATACCGTGGAGGACGAGGCGCAGCTGACACCGGACTTTCTGAAAAAGCTGGAAAAGCAGTACCGGCCCAAGCAAGTCATCGTGGAGTACAACGGCATGTGGAGCATGGAGAAGCTGTACCGCGAAGGACTGCCCGCCAACTGGATACTCTATCAGATCATGTGCCTGGTGGACGCCACGACCTTCGAGATGTATTTGAAGAACATGGGGCAGCTGATGATGGAGAAGATCACCAACTGCGATATGCTGATCTTCAACCGCTGCAATGAGCAGCTGCGCGCCCAGCTTCGCAGCCGCAACCTGCGGATGGCCAACCGCCGGGCGGATATCTACCTGGAAAACGAGGACGGCACCAGCGAGGAGTACGTCACGCCGGAGATGTCGCCCTTCGACCTGACCGGCGGCAAGCTGGAGGTGCCGGACGAGGACTACGGCATCTGGTATGTGGACATGATGGACAACCCGGGACGCTACGAGGGCGTGGAGGTGTCCTTCAAGGCGCTGATGTGCCACTCCAAAAAGTTCAAGGGCGTGCACTGCCCGGGGCGCTTCGCCATGGTGTGCTGCGACAAGGATATGCAGTTCCTGGCCCTGGTGTGCCGCGGCGAAGGGCTGGAGCAGTATAAGGACAAGCAGTGGGTGAAGATACACGCCACAGTGAAGAAGGAGGCCTGTGAAGCCTATCAGGGTGAGGGCCCCGTGCTGTACGTCACCTCCATCGCCGCCACCACCAAGCCGGACCCGGAGATGGTGTCCTTCTGATCGCGATCCGTATATTTTCACCGCACAATTGCAGCGTGTATAGAAAAAGACCCGCCGATGGCGGGTCTTTTCAACTTGTTTCGGCCTCAGCGGACCAACTGAATGGCGGCGGGGAGGTTTTCGATCTCCACGCGGGGCGCACTGGGGCAGTATTCACCGTCCAGGGACCAGGGGAGGTTCTCCTCCGTGGTCAGGGTGACGCGCCGGACATGGCGCAGTATCACGCCGGGATAGTCGTACTGCATACGGGTCATGGCGGTAATGAGGTTCTGCAGATCCAGTGCCGTCTTTGGCATACGGAGCAGCAGCAGTTCGAATTTTCCGTCGTCCATCCGTACACGGGAGGGATCCAGCTTCACCAGGCCGCCCAGGGAGGTGGAATTGCACACGGCGCCGAAAATGAACTCGCCCTCAAAGCGCTCACCATCGGCATCCACCGCGCAGCGGTAGGGCCGCAGGGAGTCCAGATCGCCCAGCCCCTCCAGAATGTAGGCAAAATGGCCCAGGGCGTTCTTGGCCGCCTGGGTGGCGGAGTAGGAGGACCGGGTAAAGGCCCCAAAGGAGGCCACATAGGCGAAATAGCGGTCGTTATGCCGCCCCACGTCCAGGGGGCAGGGCGTGCCGGTGGCGGCCGCCTCTGCCGCGGCGGGCAGCATGGTGTGAAGATGCAGGCTCATGGCAAAGTCGTTGGTGCTGCCGCAGGGCAGATAGCCCAGCAGGGGCCGCTGCTCCAGCTGCATAAGCCCGGAGAGCGTCTCGTTCAGCGTGCCGTCGCCTCCGGCACAGACCACCATGTCGTACTGCCCGCCCCACCGGGCGGCGATATCGCGGGCCTGGCCGCCCGCCTCGGTGATATAGACCCGTACCAGATAGCCGGCACGGGAGAACTGCGCCACGGCATCGAACAGCGGGGCGCGGGATTTTGTCTTTCCCGCACGGGGATTGACGATAAACAAGAGCTTTTTCATAGGGACACCCTTCCATACCATCGTAATTCTCGCATTTTGCGCGGGGTTGTCCGAGTATGATACCACAGTTGCGGCGGGATTGCAATACACATTCCGCCGCGGGTGTTTGTGTTCGAAAATTGTTGCAAAACGCCGCGCATACGGGTATGATAGAAAAAACAGCAGTGGGAGGTCCTGCCATGAAGCGAACGCAGTATTTCAAATGGGGACTGACGGCCTTTTTGACCGTATGTGCCGTTCTGGTGTTCTACGACACCTTCTATCAGGCGGGAACGCTGCAGCAGTTCGTGTCCAAGCTGGCATCCATCCTGGCGCCGGTGCTGTACGGCTTTGCCATCGCCTATCTGCTGACGCCCATCATGTCCTGGCTGGAACGGACCATCGCGGCGCTGTGGAAAAAGCTCTTCAAAAAAGAGCTGAAGCAGCCGTCAGGCGCGCTGCGGCTGGTGAGCATCCTGCTGACCGAGGCCGTGGTCATCTTCCTGCTGTATCTGCTGATGAGCGTGCTGGTGCCCCAGGTGCTGGACAGCGTGACCACCCTCATCAACAACGCAGAGTCCTACTACCGCAAGGTCTATCGCTGGGCCAACGACCTGCTGGAGAGCGACAGTGGGATCGGTGTCTGGCTGGCGGGGCTCATCACCGAGCGCTATACCGACGGCATGGCCTTTTTGACCGACAAGGTGCTGCCCTGGGCCCAGAAGGCCATTGTGCCGCTGACCAACGGTATCTGGAGCGGCATCCGCGGGGCAGTGGGCTTTGCCTTTGACCTGATCGTGGGCATCATCGTGTCCATCTATCTGATGGGCATGAAGGAGAAGAGCCTGGCTCGCTGCTGCAAGGCGGTCTACGCCGCGCTGCCGGAGGAAAATGCCGACGCGGTCATGCGCGGCACCCGGCGGGTGAACGCCATCTTCTCCGGCTTTGTCCGCGGCAAGCTGCTGGACTCCCTCATCATCGGCATCCTGTGCTTTATCTGCTGCTCCATCCTGAAAATGCCCTACACCCCGCTGGTCAGCGTGGTGGTGGGCGTGACCAACGTGATCCCCTTCTTCGGGCCCTTCCTGGGTGCGGTGCCGTCGGCATTCCTGATCCTGCTGGTCAGCCCCAAGCAATGTCTGGTGTTCGTGATCTTCATCGTGATCCTCCAGCAATTTGACGGCAACATCCTGGGGCCCAAAATTCTGGGCGACGCCACGGGCATCTCCAGCTTCTGGGTCATCGTGGCCATCCTGGTGGGCGGCGGCTTCGCCGGCGTGCTGGGTATGTTCATCGGCGTGCCGGTGTTCGCCTGCATACAGGAGCTGCTGAAATTCCTGATGGACCGCCGGCTGCGGAAGCGGAATATGCCCACGGAGGCCTACGCCTATGTGGGTCGGGCCAAGGGTTCCCCGCCGGAGGATACGCCCGCGCCCGAACCCGAAGACCCCGCGTGATATAGCAGGCAGGCGGGCACGCAGCCCGCCTGCCTTTTCTTTGAAAGGAGCACCTCCATGACAAAAGACCTCTATGATAAACTAATGGTCTTCGGCAACGACCGGGAGCCGTTTCTCGCCCACAACTTTATGCGGACCACCGACCTGGACGACGGTACCGCCACCGTGACGCTGCCCATGCACACCGAAAGCCTGAACCGCTGGGGCGGCGCCCACGGCGGCATCCTGTTCTCGCTGTGCGATGTGGCCATGGGCATGGCCATCATGACCCTGCGGCAGGAGATGGTGGTCACGGTGAACGCCACCATCGATTACCTGTCCGCCGCGGCCGCCGGCAGCACCCTGACCGCCGTGGGCAAGGTGGACCGCCTGGGCGGCAAGCTGGCCTTCTGCTCCGCCGAAATGACCGACGAGACCGGCAAGGTCATCGTCCGCGCCCACTGCGTCATGTGCTTCACCGGCAGGGCGCTGCCCCTGTGAGCCGCCGCGCCCTGTGCCGCTGGTGTATTGCGCTGGCGGTGTTCTTTGCCGCGTATTTCGCCCTGCGCACCAGCCGCGCCGCCATGACTGCCCTGTGGTACGGCGCCGTGCTGCCGGCGGAGCAGTGGCTGGGGCGGCTGTGTGGGAGGTTGACGCTCTCCGTAGGTGAGGTCCTGATCTTGACGGCGGTGTTCTGCGCCATACTGTGGCTGGCCAATGTGCCCCGGCGCATCATCGCCGCGCGGGGCCGCCGTTGGGGCATGGCCCTGCGCCTGACGCTCACCGCCCTCTGCGCCGTGCTGACGGTGTACGCCGGCTTTTGCCTCACCTGGGGCATCGGGTACAATACCGACAGCTTCCAGGAGAAAAGCGGCATCCATGCCCGGCCTTCCACGGCGGAGACGCTGGCGGAGGTAACGGCCTATTTTGCCGGCAATCTGGCCGCCTGCGCCGATGACGTCCCCAGAGATGAAAGCGGTGTCTGCACGCTGGACCGGCAGGCGGTGCTGAACCGGAGCGCCTCCGCGCTGGATGTGCTCTGCGGCGAGTTCCCGTTCCTGCGGGCGGAAACGGGCGGTGCCAAGGGCTTCGCCTGCTCCCGGGCGCTGAGTGCCCTGCGCTTCACCGGGTTCTACTTCCCCTTCACCGGCGAACCGAACGTCAACATGGACAGTCCGGCGGCCTTTCTGCCGGCCACTGTATGCCATGAGCTGGCGCACCAGCGGGGCATCACGGCGGAGGAGGAGTGCAATTTCATCGGCATACTGGCCGCTGTCCGGTCAGAGGATGCGGGATACCGCTACTCCGGCTGGCTGACGGGGTTCGGGTATCTGTCCAACGCCCTGTACAGCGCCGACCGGGAGGCGTGGCAGACCATACGGGACGCACTGCCGGACACGGTGGTGGCTGACCTGCGGGCGGACAACGCCTACTGGGCGCAGTTCCGGGGCGTCGTCTCAAAGGTCTCGGACACCGTGTATGACGGCTTTCTCAAGAGCAACGGCGACACGGACGGCAGCAAGAGCTACGGCGTGGTCACGGACCTGCTGATGGCCTATTTCGGATAAAAAAATCTCCCCTCCGGGGAGATTTTTTATTGGCCCGTTTGGTCCGGCGAAGCCGCCGGTCTTTCTATTGGGATCATTCCACAGTAAGCTTCTGCAGCACGATAATATGATACAGCTCTTCCGCATTGGACGCATCGGCAGATTGCCCCCAGTGCGTTTGCAGCCCTATCCGAAGCGTCTCCCCGTCCGGCGTATGCCAGAGCAGCGCCGATGCGTAGACATTGCCGTTTTCATCGGATCGCATTTCGACCTCTACATCCGTTCCCGGCTGCGCCCTCCCGTTGACAACGGGAAATGTCGTCTCATAGCGCCCGTCTCCGGTGCGGAGGGTGACCTCGCCGTTTTCCAGACATACGCTCCCATATATCATGCCGTCCCGGTAGTCATCGGCGACATACACAGCGTCTCCCTCACTGATCCATACGCTTTTGCAGATACCCTGCGTATAGGCCGCCCGATACTGTCTGACACCATGGATATCCGTGGGCCATCTTACTCCGTCCACGGTCCACTTTTCTTTCCACGTTGAAAATTTCAGATTGTTAAGGCCCTCCGCCCTGCTGTCGCATTCAAGCCAGTGGTAGGTATATTCATCGCCGTGCCTTTGAGTATACCGCCATGACGTATCATCCCAATCAACAGAGGGATCTCCACTCTCATACTTGCTGTACCAGATATGCAGGTTTCTCCCCAGCTTAAAGATATCCACCGCATCATTAATGGCACCCAGCGTTTTCCCGTCATAATCGATGTCCCGGTAGTAGGTATAAAGCTCGTCCTTGCGCACCATATCGCTGTAGGAAGCGTCGTAGGGCAGCAGCACGTCGTAGTAATACGGTTCTATGACCTCCTCGCAGAGCTGCCGCATCATGGGATCCAGCGCCAGCGCCTCCAGACCGGGGATGTCCTCCTCCAGCAGCGCCTCGCTGACTGCGTCCAGATAGGCGCACTGCTCCGCCGTCAGCGCGGCGCGGGGCGTGTTGTCCGTCACGGCGGCGCCCCAGCACGACAGGCCGATGGCCACCGCCGCGGCCCCGGCCACCAGCATGGCCGGAAGACTGCGGCGCTTCTTCTGCGGCGGCGCGGTGTCGTCGCGGGATATCTCGTTCCCCGGCGCGGCCCACTCCCGCGGCGGCGCGGAGAACTCCGGCCTCGGCGGAGAAAATTCCGCGGGTGCCGGTGAAAATTCCTTGTCGTTCATGGCTTACTCCCGATCCAGCTCCACCCTGTGGACGGGGCAGGAGAGTCCCTCCTCCTCAAAGGCCATGAACAGCGTGCGGTTCAGCAGGCGCTGCGCCTTGTAAATGTTCTCCTCGTGTGTCTCACCCGCCACGCGGATCACAACGGCGCGATTTTCATAGTCCAGCGACTGTACGCCCAGATAGGCCGGGGCCTTGCTGAACAGGTCGGGATGCTCCCGATGCAGCTTCGGCAGTACCTCGCCCAGCACCTTCTCCGCCCGCGCCAGACTCTCCTTGTCATAGGGGACCGCCATGTCGCACACGGCGAAGGACAGGTCGTTAGATCGGTTGATCAGACTGCGGATATCGGAGTTGTTGATGATCTTCACGTTTCCGCCGGAGTCCATGATCTGCGTGGTACGGATGCCGATTTGTGTGACCGTGCCGCGGAAGTCGCCCACCACGATGATGTCGCCCACCTCGTACTGGTGCTCAAACAGCATGAATGTACCGGTGATCACGTCGGCGATCAAGCTCTCCGCACCGAAGCCGATGATCAGCGCCAGCACGCCGGCGCCGGCCAGCAGCGCCCGCACATCCACACCCACGATAGACAGCGCCCACAGCAGCCCCACGATGATCAGCAGATATCGGATAGCGCTGTCCGCCAGCGTGAACACGGTCTTGCCGTGGTTGCTGCTGGGCGACACTCTCTGAAATACGGCTCTGGCCGCCGCCGAAAACAGCACCAACCCGGAAAACAGTATGATCAGCTGTGTGCCGATGTTCCAGATCTGCGTAAACAGGCCCGCGGGCACGGGCACCGCCGCCCGCGCTGCCAGGGCCGCCGCCAGCAGCACAGCGGCCAACCACGGCAGCACCTTTCCCGGTTTCTTTTTCATCTCGTTTTTTTCGTTTTCCATGATGTATTTCTCCCGTTTTTTATCCATATGATAAGCAGAAATTTAACAAAATTTCTACATACACAGAATACACCGCCTTGTCGAATGTGTCAATATATCGCGTGAAATATCAGAATATTTTGTCCTTTTGCGCGAAAAGCACCCGCCCTGCGTTATGCAGGGCGGGTGCTTTTCTATCACGGTTTACAGGCCCAGGCCGGGGATGTTCAGCCCGCCGGTGAGTGAGCTCATGGAGCTGTTCATGGCATCATCTGTCTGCCGAAGTGCCTCATTTACCGCAGAAATGACAAGATCCTGCAACATTTCCGCGTCCTCCGGGTCGATGACGTCGGGCTTGATGGTCAGCTTGGTCAGCTCCTTTTTGCCGGTGACCACTGCCGTTACCGCGCCGCCGCCCACAGAGGCGGTGAACTCCGTTTTTTCAACTTCTTCCTGCGCTTTTGCCATATCCTGCTGCATTTTCAGCAGTTTTTGCTGCATCTGCGCCTGCTGCTGCATCATCCCGGCGCCGCCGGTAAAGCCCCTGCGGGCGCTGTATCCCTTTGCCATATTCGTTTCTCCTTTATATCGATCTGTTCATTTTGCCAGTGTAAACTATCGGACATCTTATGTGCAGCACCGGTTTACCCATGTGTAATACCGATGCGCTCTTTGTGTAACATTGGTGTGCTCCATGTGAGACACCGGTGCGCTCAGCATAAACTGTCGGCTTATTTGATGCGAAAATTGTCCAGCTGTTTGGCGTTTTCCACCAACTCGTCCAGCTTGTCCCTGTGGGGAGCCGGCACCTCCCAGGGCGGCAGGTCCGGCGGGGCGGGCGGCGCCTCCTCCGGCAGGGGCGGGCGCTCATAGTCGTCCGCCGATGGGGCGGGCGTAGGCCGGGGCGCGGGGCGGA
>ERZ857745.4750-NODE-4750-length-11610-cov-4.331026_pt1 | contig 11610 bp, 8 predicted proteins | sample MGYA00519699_ERZ857745 | MGnify/ENA primary metagenome ERZ857745 (study PRJEB31778, sample SAMEA3449357) | human gut metagenome | biome: human gut; feature: human-associated habitat; material: faeces | place: United Kingdom | collected 2010/2012 ...
TAAGTTCCTCCGAGTCTATTATGGCAAGGTCACAGAGCTCTACCGCAGCTTGCCGGCAATAGAATGAGCTGAGATCTCCAATGCTTTATTTGAGGCGGCCAAGTGTTCCGTTTTGCCGCCTCTGCTTTGCTATACTCTTTTTCTGCCGATAACTTTTTTTAATTAGGGCTTGACTTTTTAGCAGGTTTACGGCCTGCGCTATTCCGGCGGCAGCGTCGGCGGGGAAGTGTATGAGGATATCCTTTCCACCGTTTCCGCCGAGTTCTGGCTCAGCCCCGTGCTGCTTCTGCCCGTGCTGGTCGTGGTCGTGCTGATTTTGATGAAAAAGCCGACGATCCCGACTTTTATCGCCGGCATCGCTGCGGGCGCGGTGATGGCGATGCTCTGCCAGGGTGTCAGCCTGCACGACATTCTGACGGTCATGTACTCCGGTTTTTCTGCCGATACCGGCTCGGACGTCGTGAATTCGATGCTCAACCGCGGCGGCTTTACCTCGATGCTCTCGACCATCGGTCTTCTGATCGCGGCGGGCATTTTCGGTGCACCGCTCCGCACAGCGGGCGTTGTAGACGTGCTGCTCGCCTTTGTGGAGCGTATCGCGAAGACCTCTCGTTCGATGTCGCTCGGTGTGCTGATCCTGCACGCGGTGTTTTTCACGATTACGGGCGCTTATTATGTGTCCTATCCTGTCGTCGGCGGTATGGTGAAGGACCTGTATCCGGAATATCATCTCGACCGCAAGAATCTGATGCGCACGATGCTCGACACCGGCACAGGCCTTGCCCCCATGGTGTCGTGGTCGACCACGGGTTCTTACACCGCCACGACGCTTGGCGTTTCCAATCTGGCATTCGCGCCGTTTGCGCCGATGCTGTGGCTGTCGATCGTGTTTTCTGTCATTTACGCCGTGACCGGCATCGGCACGGCCAAGGCGAAGGAGAACTAAGGTATGGAACGGATTTTACAGCGCTGGTACGATATGATCTCCATCCGTTCGGTCAACGGACACGAGGCACAGATGGCGGATTACGTGGCGAATGTCCTGCGTGAGCTCGGCATGGACCCGCACTACAGCTATTTTGAAGAGGACACCGCGCGCGAGCGCCCGTCGGTCTGGTCGGTGCTCGACAGCGGCCGGCCCGGCAAGACCGTGCTGCTCATCGGACACATCGATACGGTCGGGGTATCTGACCGCTGGAAGACCGACACGTTTACCCCTACGGAGATCGACGGCAAGGTCTATGGCCGCGGCGCGATGGACATGAAGGGCGGCCTCGCCGCGATCCTGGAGACGCTGACCTATTACGCCGCCCATCTCGACGAAATCAACGGTAAGATTTTAGCCTGCTTTGTCGCCGACGAGGAGGGCCTGAGCAAGGGCACCTATCAGCTTGTGGCGGAGGACGTCATCCACGCCGACTACGCCATCATGGGCGAGTGCCGCTACGACGATGTGGCTGTCGGCTTCCGCGGCCGCTACAGCTTTGAGGTGACCGTCCACGGACAGACCGCGCACGCCAGCCACTATCCCGAGGTCGGCGAAAACGCTCTCATCTCCGGCGGACGCCTGGCCGCGGCCATCGAGGCGCTGCCGACGCTCCAGCACCCGCACCTCAAGCACGGCACGTGGTGCGTGCGCTATATGGAGGGCGGCAATCCCGGCACGCTCGTTGTGCCGGAGAAGTGCTACCTCTTCGTTGACCGCTACGTCGTTCCGGGCGAGACGGACGAGATCTGCATTGCGCAGATCATGGAGGCGGCGGAGCAGCTCGGCCTTTCCGGCAAGGTCGACGTGCGCCTCAAGCCGAGAAAATCGCCCTACATGCAGTCGTTCGCGGTGGAGGAGGATCATCCGCTCGTCAAAATTTTGCAGGAGGAGTTTTACTCCGTCACGGGCAAGGACCTTCCGTGCGCGTACGACGCCTCGGTCTGCGATTCGAATATTTTAGCCGTTTCGCTCGGCATTCCGGTCGTGACGTTCGGCCCATCGGGCGGTAACATGCACGGTGACAACGAGTACGGCTATGCATGGCAGGTAAAAAACTGCGGCGAGGTCTACCGCCGCACCGTCGCGCGCCTTTTAAGCGGCGAAGTATAAAGAGAAAAAAGAGGCAGCCTCGGCTGTCTCTTTTCCTTTTGCATTTCACGCAGATTTTACATTTCTTTGCTGGTTTTTGACAAATCCCTCTGCTATACTGTATTTGATAAATTTGGAGAGAAGAGAGGAGAAGTGATACGAATGGATACTTACAATATGATCGATTTTAACGAAAAGAAGGGCTTCATCTGCGATATGGACGGCGTCATCTACCATGGCAACCGCGTGCTGCCGGGCGTGGCCGAGTTCATCCAGTGGCTGCACGATGAAAACAAGGAATACTTGTTTCTGACAAACAACAGCGGCTACACGCCGCGCGAGCTGAGCCAGAAGCTTGCGCGCATGGGCCTCGACGTGACGGAGGAGCACTTTTATACGAGCGCGCTCGCGACGGCGGCGTTCCTGCGCGATCAGGCGCCCGGCTGCTCGGTCTTTGCCATCGGCGAGGCAGGCCTTTTGAACGCGCTCTACGACGCAGGCATCACGATGAACGATGTGAACCCCGATTATGTGGTCGTGGGCGAGGGGCGCAGCTATTCGCTCGACACGCTCACAAAGGCGACGAACCTTGTGATGCAGGGCGCGAAGCTCATCGGCGCGAATTCCGACGTGTCCGGCCCCATCGAAAACGGCATCGCGCCCGCCTGCCGCGCACTCATCGCGCCCATCGAGATGGCGACGGGCAAGCAGGCGTATTTCTGCGGCAAGCCGAATCCGCTGATGATGAGAACAGGACTTCGTATACTGGGAGTACATTCAGAGGATGCAGTTATGATAGGCGATCGTATGGATACAGATATAGTTGCAGGAATAGAAACCGGCCTTGATACAGTTCTGGTGCTTTCAGGAGTAACTGACCAGAATGAAATAAAAAAATTCCCTTACAGACCAAGACTTGTGCTGAATGGTGTGGGAGATATACCGGAATAAAAAACGCAGAAGAACAAAAAGGCCTTCTGCGTTAAAAAATTTTATTTATAAGGGGCTATAGTATTTAATAGCTCTGTATCTTCTGCTCTATTATCTTTCATACATTTCCAATCGTCAGTTATAACCATCATATATCTGTCAGAAGAGTCATAAGACTTCCATTCAGGAATCATATCATTGCAAGGATTCCCTGTTTTAGCGAAAGCATACCAAGTTTCCCTTGTAGAATCCAAAAGATTTTTAGGAAGTTTGCTTGGATCTCCGTTAAGTTCAGGATATCCATCAGGATTGTTAAGCACAAAAGCAAGTTCCATACAGTGCATTGCTCGTCCATATGGAGAAACTTCTGCATTATCAAGGCCATTGTAATCAATGACATCTTGAACTTTAGGAGCCCATGACCAACAGTATACATAAGTGTTTTTGTTCCATTTTGAAACAGCATCAGCCATAAACAAATTTGTTTGGCGGAAATTAATATCGTTAAATAAATCTGCCGTTCTTTTTACCTTGTCATTGCCCATTGATAAATATTTTTCAATGATTTCAGGATGTTCAAGAACTGACCAGTAATTTCCGGTGTCGCCACAGTCCTCTTTACCAAGTTCGATTTTGCTTAGAATATATTTATTATCTTTGATCGGATTAGGATAATTGTCCCAGTCAGAAGCATGATAGTCTTTTTCGCCGTCTGTATGACCTATCATAATATCTATATCTTTTGCACAACCCTCAAGCAGTTTCTGATAACCATTTATAGGGACAAGATCACCATCAGCAACTCTCTGTTGGGTTCCCAAATGGAAAAGTGTGCTATGCAATTCTTCTTGATAATTTTCACGAATTTCATCATCAGTAATAGCCAGTAATTCTTCAAGAGAAGAAACCTCAAGAATGTCAAAGACTTTTTCTGCATTTTTTAGAGACTGTTCAATACTGATTTCTCTATTGAAAATATTTCCGCTTTCGGCAATTACCTTATGGAATAAACCTTTAGCCTTATCGATTGTAAGAAGAGCCGAAACAGCCCCACCGCCTGCTGACTGACCGAAAATTGTAACATTTTCAGGATTTCCACCAAAGTTTTCTATATTTTCATTAATCCATTCAAGAGCACGGATTTGATCCAATACATTTAAGTTTATGGAATCTTTATATTCTTCGGTATACCCATTGAGAGAAGACAGGTTAAGGGAACCAAATATCCCAAGCCTGAAATTAACAGTTACCATTATACAGTCTTCTTTATCGTTGAGATTTTTTACAAAATTGCCACCGTAGTACGAAGGGTCATAGGTGCCACCTCTCCAATTGCCGCCTCCATGGAAGAAGACCATTACCGGTTTGTTTTTAGTGTTGATATCCTTAGTCCAAATGTTAAGGTCGAGACAGTCTTCGTCCTGCTTCCATTGCGATGCAACTTCTACTTTATCATCGATTTGAATGCAAGAAGGACCCCATTCTTGTGCATAAATTACCTCATCGGATGTGGTTTTAGGAGCTTCAGGTGGTTGCCATCTTTTTATAGGAGCAGCATAAGAGATTCCCAGGAATTCTGACACCCCGTTTTTTTCCTGCCCTATATAGGTTCCTGTAGCAGTGACTACAGTGGGATCTTCTGCCTTGGCTTTTTCATTGCCGCATGCACAGATGGCAAAAGCAAGAACAAATGTTAGCAGAATAAAAAATACTTTTTTCATTTTCTTTTACCTCCATAATTTTTTAATATAATAAAAAAGACCAGCACAAATCTAAGATCTGTGTTGGTCTATTAAAGGCTTCTTGCCTAAGATTCCTTTAAGTTTCTCAACTCTCAAGTGAAATTAGTATAATTCTCAGCAAGTATCTTTGCTCAAGAACTCAATATCAGTATAATAAATATAAAAGATAATGTCAATATTTTTTCGAACATTTTTGATATTTCTGACATTGGTTAAAAAACCATATAAAATTCTTTGCTAATATGGTACAATGCATACAAGCCTAACGGGGAGGTACGCTATGACAAGGAAAAAAGCTGTTGCAGTAGTGGTTTTTATTATTTCTGTTATATTTTGCATTATTGTTTTTCTTATAGTGTTTACAGAAAATGCAAACAAGAATGTATATAAGTCTGAATTAGAAGAAAAACTTTACTATGCAAATGCTAGTTATACAAACAGTTTCAACGGAACCTTAAACCAGATGATGTCTGTAGCTGATACGGTAGCCATACAGGTAGGATCGGTTTTTAAATATAGTGATTATAACAGGGAAGGAAGATTTATAGAGGATAAAGAAAAAATGATTAAAGCTGTGCGCAATATTCTTAGAAATGAGAAAACCTTGTCTGCAGTATATATAACCTTTAACCCTGAATTATTTCCAGACAGGCAGGAAATATGGTTTATACGAAAAGGTGATAAAATTATACAGGTTGACTCTGCTTCTTTAGCGAAAACATGGCTTTTGAAAACAAACCCGAATACAAAATATTTTTATGATGCAATGGAAAACGGTAGTTTTTGGGGAGGTCCTGATTGGGAGACGATCTTAAACCACTATAATATTACATATACAAGGCGCATAATAGATAAGGAAGGTGTGAAACTTGGAATAGTAGGAACTGATATAATAAGCAGTCAGGTTACGGATACAGTGAGCAAAATTAAAGTATACAGAGACAGCAAGGCATATCTGTTCAATGAGAATTTAGAGTATATTGCAAAAGGGGACAATGACACATTAACAAAAGAGATTTATAATTTTATAAAAACGAAGAAAAAACAGTTTAGTGAAACTCCAGGTATATATTACTTTAATTCGAATAATGGGAGATATGTGTTTTCGGGAAGCAGGCTGAACAACGGGTGGTTTCTTATAATAATGCAACCTGAGAAAACGGTTCTTGAACCGATAACAAGAGTGATTTTTTTTACGTGGTTTCTTGTGGGAGTGACGTTATTCCTATTAATATTGACAAGCTGTTTTCTTTTTAAAAAGACTTTTTTCCCTGCCATAAACAAAATTGAAGAACAAGCGCTGTTTATAATTCACCAGTCAAGGCAAGCAAAACTCGGTGAAATGATAGCGGGGATTACTCATCAGCTTAAACAGCCTGTAAACAATGCCAATATTGTGCTTATGAATATGCAGGAAGATGTGGAGGAGGGGAATGTTACAGACGATGTAATGCAGGAACATATAAAAGCATTAGCAGAAAGCGTAAATACTATGCTTCCAATAATAAATGATTTTGCGGGTTTTTTAAAGCCGGACAGAGAAAAAACTTTAATAAATGTTAAAGAGGAAATAAACAGTTGTTTAAGATTAATGCGGATGAAACTTTCTTTTGCAGGTGTTAGGGTAGAGCTTCAAGCGGAAAAAGAAATAGAATTGTATGGCTATAAAAATGAGTTTGTTCAATGTATGTTGAATGTCATAGGGAATGCGTTGGAAGCGCTTGAAAGAATTGAAGATAAGAGACGTATTATTAGAATAAAAACAAAAGAATGTGGGGATATGCTGGTAATTAGTATATACAATAACGGAAGAGAAATACCTGCAGAACTGCAGGATAGAGTCTTTGAGCCGTATGTGACGACAAAAACGAAAGATGGCGGCACGGGAATAGGTCTTTATCTCACAAAAGAAATAATAGAAGAACATTTTGCCGGGCGTATATATTATAAAAATTTGGATGAAGGGGTAGTGTTTATTTTTGAAATACCAGTAAAAAAGGAAAAGGAGTCGGATACAAATGCTTAATACTTTAAAAGTGCTTTATATAGAAGATGATAAAAACACAAGAGATGCGCTTTCTTATTACCTAAAAAAGAGAACAGGGAAGCTTATAATTGCGGGGATGGGAACAGATGCTTTAGAACAATATAATATTCATAATCCGGAAATTATTATAGTAGATTTACTCCTTCCGGACATGAATGGGCTAGAAGTAATAAAAGAAATAAGAAAGAGGGATGCCATAAGCAGAATTATTATCACAAGTTCAGTGGAAGATACAGAGGTTATATTAAAAACTGTAGACATGGGTATAGACGGGTATATAATAAAACCAATAAATCCTGTGGAACTTACAGAAAAGCTTAATGCTTCAGCAGAGCTTTATTATTTGCATTCGAGCAAAAAAAATAAAGGAAATATAATTGGTGAACCTGAAGAAAAAAGAATTCGAGAGGCAATAATAAAAAAGCAGATTCTAAATCTTATAAAGAAAAAAGCGGGACGTGGAGCAAGAGATGTTACTGTTTCATGGATTGGAGACACAATCGAAATAATATTGTATGATTCATATACAGTTATTGAAAAAACGTTACTTGAAGACATTCATAATTTTAGCTCTATTGAACATCTTAGGGGGCTTTTTTATAAATCAATTATGGAGGATTTTGAAGGAATAATAATGACTGCGACAGAAATAAAAGTAAAAAATGAAAATCTAATAATAGATGTAAGAAAGAAAACTGATAAATTAAAATTTACAACTATAGAACAAATAAATTCAATTAGGTGAGAAATCAAGAGTGATTATCAAGCCCAAAGAATTGTGTGGCCTTTATTATTCTTGCCATTCTCTTGACCCTGCGCAGGCAATCGAAAGAATTCTGGAGACAAGAGGCGTGAGTGAAGATAATCTGACAGCAAGAGGTGTGAAGCTTATGAGAGAGCTTATATCAAATGAACACAAAAAGTAGTGCTGCATTGGCATACGATATACAAAAACACAGAAGAACGAAAAGGCTCCTGTGTTTTTTGTATGCAGAACTTGTTTTCAACATATGTTGATAATAAGTTTGAATAAATATTTAAACTATAAGGAAGAACTTCACAAGGAATATTGCAGAGATAACATACGTAAGTATTGAAACCTCTTTGCCTCTGCCTGTGAAAAGCATAATCACACTGTAAGAGATAAGTCCTATTCCTATAGCGTGTCCGATTGAACCGGAAACCGGCATTGCAATAAGCATAAGTGCAACCGGAACAAGCTGCGTCATATCATCAAAGTCTATCTTTTTAAGACCACCCAGCATTATAACTCCTACATATATAAGCGCTGAAGAAGTTGCTGCCGCAGGGATTATTGCTGCAATCGGCGCTATGAACATGCAGGCAAGAAACAGTATTCCTGAAGTCAGAGCAGTAAGGCCTGTTCTTCCGCCTGCTTCAACACCTGAAGCTGATTCAACGAATGTAGTGACTGTTGATGTCCCCGAAAGAGAACCTGTTATAGTTCCTATGGCATCGGCAGTAAGAGCCTGTTTCATCTTAGGCATATTGCCTTCACTGTCAAGCATTCCTGCTCTTGAAGCCGTACCGACAAGAGTTCCTATAGTATCAAACATATCTATAATACAGAAAGTTATTATAAGGGTTATAACAGTAAACCAGCCGATCTCCATTATATTTGAGAAGCTGAATTTAAACAGTGTTGTCTGCGCCATATCGTCAAAAGCAGGAACAAATGATGCATCTTTAAGCGCTGCAAACGGATTTGTCCCAAGGAATATCGCTTCTCCCGCCCAGTAGACTACGGAAGATACCAGCATGCCCAGAAGCACTGAAGCCCTGATGCCTTTGTGGCTTAATACAACTATGACAAACAGTCCCACAAACATCGTTATAACGGCAAGCACCATCTGAGGATAACCGTCCGCAATATTTTTCTGTGCAAGGGCAGGTGTCAGTGAGCCGAAGAAATCTCTCATAACATAGAACATCCCGCCGTCCTTATTGGGAACGCCTGCGTTTGAGCCAAACCCTATATTAAGAAGCATCAGTCCGATTGCGGGTGCAATTCCGAGTCTGATTCCAAGCGGTATGGCATCAACGATTTTTTCACGAATGTTAAGTACAGAGAGCACAAGAAATACAATACCCTCAACAAGAATTATACATAAGCCTGCCTGAAATGACTCAAGATATGACATACCCGTAAGGCTTACAATGTTGGCAACTACAACGGCAAAGAAGCTGTTAAGCCCCATTCCGGGAGCCATAACAAAAGGCTTGTTTGCAGCAAAAGCCATAACGAAAGTGCCTATTGCCGAGGCAATACAGGTTGCAAGAAACACACCGTTCCATAATTCAGATCCGCCCTCAGAGCCAAAGGCTGTCAGGATATTCGGATTCAGTGCTATAATATATGCCATGGTCATAAACGTGGTAAGGCCGGCAAAAATCTCGGTACGCACATCAGTACCGTTTTCTTTAAGTCTAAAAATCTTTTCCATAAAAGTCCTCACTTTATATTAAAAATTAACCAACAAAAAATAATTATATTATACCGATATAGTTATGTCAAATATGGACCTGTAAAAAAGGAACCTTCCTGTACGGAAAAGTTCCTTTTCAGACTCTATGGTGATATTAAAAGTACTGCAAATTCACGGTCTTTAAGAGCATCCACCTTTATGGATTTGAGAGACACCTGCACTCCTGAAATTTCGTTTATCATAGCCGTCAGGTCATCTTCAATGCACATATAAAACAGGCGTCTGCTTTCCTCGATATGCCCTGCATTTTTGTAATTTGCCATCAGTGTTTTTTCAAAGGGACCGAGGACCCCGTAGGCTGTTATCTCTATGGTATTTCCTGAGATGAATACAACAGCATCTCTGGGACCTCTGCCGGATTTTTCTTTGAGAATCCTCAGCACACCCTTTCGTATGTTTTCTTCGATTTCTTTTTTGTTTTCAGAAGCAAAGTCTTTGACTGAAGTGTCCCGATGGCGTTCTTTCATTATTGAACTGCCGGCTCTTTTGAGTTTGTCTTCAAGTTCATCAGTGTTTATGGGTTTGATAATATAATTTGAAATGTCAAGGTCTACAGCTTTAAGAATAGTAGACACATCGTTTACTGTCGATGTGATAAAAAACCTGCATTTCGAGTCTATTTCTCTTATTTTTTTAATCATTTCCAGGCCGCTTATGCCCGGAAGCAGAATGTCTATAATAGCGATGTCAGGGTGATGTTCATTAAAACTTTCGATACCCTTTTCACCGTTTTCTGCTGTATAGACCTTGCCGAACCGTCTTTTCAGAAAGCGTTCAAGACCGGCCCTTGTATTATCGTCGTCTTCAACATAAAGTACTTTTAGATTTTTCAGCACATCCATTTTAAATCTCCTTGAATTCTATAGTAAAGGTAACTCCTTCATCATTGTTTGTGTAGTATACTCTGCCGTTGAAATGATTTTCAATGATCTGTTTTGTCAGGTAAAGCCCCAGACCTGTACCGCCTTTTGCCTCTTTTGTGGAAAAATAAGGGGTAAATATATGCCTGCCGGCTTCTTCAGATATGACGCTGCCGGTGTTAAAGATATTTATATGTATCATCTTTTCGGCAAAATTCTCGCTCAGCTCTATTGAGATCTGCCGCACATCAGGGGGTGAGGCAGAAGCAGCATCTCTGGCGTTTTCGAGAATATTGAATATGCATTGTGTCAGTTCATTACGGTAGTTTGTGACAGAAATTTTTCTGTCAGCATTAAACTCTACTTTGATTTTGTTTATTTTAAGGCTTTCTGCCATCATCGACAGAACCTTTTCTATGACATCGTTAATAAGGAATGTTTCTTTTTTTCGATCCGGTTTTAAAAAATCTGCAAAATCAGTGATTGTATCTGACATTATAGTGATATTGTCCTTCATTTTTTCGGTATACCTGTCAAAGTTCTCAGGTGAAAGTTCTGAGGCGTAATAATCATCTTTCATATTTGCAATATCTATATTGATACTGTTCAGAGGCTGTTTGCACTGGTGTGCGATATTGCCTATCATTTCACCGAGTTTGGCCTGCCTTGACTGGTTGATGATTATTATTTCGTTCTGCTCGGCAGATTCAACAACAGGACCGTAGTATCTCCTTATCAGTATTGCTGCCAGAGTAATTATAATTACAATGGTTAACAGCATTGTGGTCAGCAGCGTTTTTCTGGTATCTGCTGCAGAGGTCATTACTGTTGTTTCGGGCTGGGCTGAAACAAGTATCCAGCCGTTATTAAGCTTCGTATAGGCTGCTATGTATCTGCTTTTGTCGGAGGCCTTGTACCAGATATATCCGCTGTCTGCCGTTGAGGCAGCTATCCTGCTTTTGACAGAAGAAAACGACAGTGACGCGTTATTATCACTGCTGGCATAAAATTTCATATCCGAATCAAACAGTGCTATTTCGCTGTCCTCATATATCTTTACGGATTTGAGCATCTTTACGACTTCTGTCATCAGCATATCGGAGCCGACAATACCTATGAGATTGCCGTCTGCATCATAAACCGATTTTGTATGGGTTGTCATATATTCGTCAAGAGATGACTCGTAGTCAAGCCCGCCCCAGTAGCTGCCGTTTTTAATGGCGTTGTAATAGTAATTCACGCGAGGGTTGCCTTCCACAAGCCAGCTGGGAGCATAAAGCCTTGCGTCTATTGTGGTAACTTCTCCGTCTTTGTAGGCATACCAGACCTCCTCCATCCCTGTGTGGAGATCGGGGTTGAAGGTTACATACAGTCCTGAGAGGTGATCTGTGCGCTGGAGAGAGTATTTAAGTATGCTGCCTGTCTGCTGTTTGAGCTTTGTAAATAC
>ERZ857745.4760-NODE-4760-length-11582-cov-12.209768_pt1 | contig 11582 bp, 12 predicted proteins | sample MGYA00519699_ERZ857745 | MGnify/ENA primary metagenome ERZ857745 (study PRJEB31778, sample SAMEA3449357) | human gut metagenome | biome: human gut; feature: human-associated habitat; material: faeces | place: United Kingdom | collected 2010/2012 ...
TATGACCATTTTCTTCTAAAAGAAAATTTAGGGATATATTCTTTTCTTTTAGAAACTTATCAATACCTGTTATTCTTATTACTTTTTCTAATTCTTTTTTTGCCACTTCTTTAAATAACGTAATATTATTTAATATAGTATCTGTAAATATTATTTCATTTTGTGATACAAAACATATATTATTTCTTATATCATTTAAACTTAAATTCTTTATATTTGTATTATCAATAATCACTTTACCTTTATAATCATTTATTTGTTTAGTTAAAATTTTGAATAATGTAGATTTCCCTACACCACTATCACCTTTTACAAAAACAAAATCACCTTTGTCTATATTAAAACTAAGATTTTCAAATATATTATAGGAGTCATAACTATAGGCTACATTTTTAAATTCTATATTATTATTAAAATTAAAATTAGATTTGTTATTATTATCTTCTTCCTCATCCAATAAATCTTCTAATCTATTATAAGAATTTTTGGAATCAATTAATATGCGGTCGAAATATATTATGTTTTTAAGTGAAATAAAGAAATAGATTAACAGTGAATTAATTATAATTAAATTTGAAAACAATAATAAACCTTTATTAACTAATTTTATACCAACAAATAATATAAAAACATTTGATATAGTCATAATAAAATTTTGAAATAATTCTATACTTAATATAAATTTATTATACTTAACATTTAATTTTAATAAGTTATTATACTTACTTTTAAATCTTAATTTTCTCTCTTTTTCAATATTAAAATTTTTTATCGTATCAATACCTAAAATACTTTCTATTAAATATGAATTAACCTCAGAATTTTTTTCTTTAAGTATTAATGACATTGAATATATTTTATCTCGAAAAAGAAGATATACAAACATATATGATAAAGCAAAAATTATTAATAACAAAAATAATAACTTATTTATAAAAAATATAATTATAAATATAATTATCACAAAAAGAAAATCAGTAATAAGTGAAAAACTAACAAAATTAATAAATTCTTTTATGCTAGATAAATCATTTACTCTAGACATAATATCACCAACTGGTCTACTATGATGATATTTTAAAGGGAGAGATAAAATCTTTTTATAAATATTATTTGTAAGCTTAGAATCAAAATTATTATCAAAATCAAAAACAATACTATTTCTTATATAATCAGTTATAATTTTAAAAACTGAAAAAAGAAGAAATAAGAATAATACTATATGATAATTATTTTTTTGATTATATAAAGAACTTAAATAAAATGAATTTAGCAAAGAAAATAAAGATGCTAAAATAGTTAAAACGAGAAAGAATAATAAAATTTTTTTATATAAGAAGATATAAGACTTTAAATTAATAAATGCACCATTTTGTTTTTCTTTAACCAAATTATTCATTTTATCAAATGTTATAATAGAGCCTGTCCATTCTTTTTTAAAAGAAATATCATCATATACTACCTTACCTCTAATTGGATCTTGAACTATAATTTTTTCATTATTTATTTTTTCTAAAATAACAAAATGATCAAATTTATTATCAAGTTTAATATGCGCAATTATAGGTAATTTTATTTTACTTAAATCATTAAATTCACATTTATATGCTTCTGCTTTTAAACCTAAAGAATTAGATGCATTAACAATATTATAAACATTAGTACCATTTTCATTTGTTTTAGTAAGTCTTCTAAGCTTTGACATACTAATATTACCATTATAATATTTAATAATATTATAAAGACAAGTTACACCACAATCTTTTATCCCATGTTGCCTTTCATATTTGTAGCTCATTTTTATCCCTCCACTTATTATATAAGCCGTTTACGCATCAAATTCCCCTAAAAAAAGTAAAAAAAATGAAAAAAAGTTAATTTTTTTCATTTTCTATAATAATTTACAACTATCAAACTAAATTTTAGACTTTTTTCAAAAAATACCATAAAATGAGATTTCACTAATTTAATTTAGCATTTTTTAATATATCAAGCATTTCACTTATATTACTTTCATAATCTTTATGTAATATTACTTCATTTGAGTATACAACATAATTAGGATCAGATTTAAAATCAATAACTGCAAATATATAAACACAATCTGATGAATCTGTATTTGTTCCAGAATATTCTACTTTAGTAATTTTTTTATCATCTAAATCTATTATTTTTTCTTTTTTAAAAAGTTTAAAATCTTTTCTTGTACTTGTAAAATATTCTATTTGTTTATCCAGAATTTCTTTACTATTTTTTTCTTCATATTCATTTAAATTATATGTAAATAAACCTACTATTTGTTTATCATTTTTAGTTAAATACAAATCATAATTACTTACATCTCTCTTTTTAAAGTCTTCTTTTGCTGTAATTGTTACTCTATTATCTGATGTAGTAAAAGTTACATTTTTTAATTCTATTATTTCTTCAGGCTTATTACTTTTAAGTATAAGGAATAAAAAAATTAAAAAAGCAAATACTACTAATCCAAAAATTATTATATATTTTTTATTTATCTTCATTATTTCACCCTTTTATTCTATTATATCATCATTTTCAAATTTTACATCTAAAAATTTTCTACTCGACAAAAAATCACACATATGAACAAATCTTTGAAATTTATCTTTAGGAAGTGGCAAAACAACATTACTATATGAATTTGTATTCCATTCTCCCATATGTGATGAAGTTACTTTCACTATAAAATCTATTTCTTCATCAGTAAGAGTTAATTTATCTTTATTTTCTTTTATATATTCCCCTATAAGAATAGGATGATCAAATCTAGTATATTTTTCTTCAACCCTTCCATGTTTAAGACCATCATGAACCATTATTGAAATTATAAGTAAATCCTTTTCATCACTAGTAAATTTATGTCCAATACTATTATTATCTAGAAGTTCTTTTGCTATTCTAATAGCAGCTTTAGTATGTCTTACAAGGCCCCCATCACCTAAAGAAAATAATGGATGATATTTACCTGTTGAAGAAGCTGCAACTTTAAAAAAATAATCAGGTAATAATTCCACTAGTTTTTCTGCATTTTCTCTATATCTATCATTTGCAATATATGTATATTCTTTTTTAAAAACATCTTTTTTATTCATTTTTACCACCTTCTAAATAATACCATTTTAAAGGGTGTTAAGTCAATATTTACTAATACCTTCATCAATTAAATATGAATATATATCTAAAGATAATTTTATTACATTATGTCTTATTACATCTTCATCTATTGAAACATAATTATTTAATATCTTTTTACAATTAATATTATTTTCATCATAAATTACAGGATCTTTTTGTTCTAAGTTTGAATATTTATCAGCTATTTTTTGATCTATTACGCCAGTGTTTGCAACTACAATATCAATCTTATGCTTACCTAAATAAGAATTTATAGTATTTATGTGATCACTTACCTTATAATCATCTGTTTCACCAGGCTGCGTAACCATATTACAAACATACATTATTTTTGCTTTTGTACTGTCTAAACCTTTTCTTATTTTTTTACTAAGTAAATTAGGTATAATACTTGTATATAAACTTCCCATACTTAGTATTATTAAATCAGATGATTTAATTGCATCTAATACTTCTTCACATATTTTAGGTTCTTCCTTATAATATACTTTTTTTATTTTTAGAGGGGACCCTGTAATATTGTGCTCTCCATTAATAACGCTTCCATCTTCCATAGTAGCAGACAAAACAATATTATCTTCAGAAAATGGAATTACTTTTCCTTTTAAATTTAATACTTTGCTTATAGATCTAATACCATCAGATAAATTACCTGTAATTTGTGTTCCTGCGGTTAAAAGTAAATTACCTACTGTATGTTCATTAAGTTCACTATTACTACTAAATCTATAATTTAAAAGTTTTTCCATAAGAGGTTCAGTTTCAGATAAAGATATCATAACTCTTCTAATATCCCCCATTGCAGGTATATTAAATTCTTTTCTAAGTTTACCTGTACTTTTACCATCATCACAAACAGATACTACACTTGTTATATTAATAGGAAACTCTTTTAATCCTTTTAAAAGTGTGGACATACCAGTTCCACCACCAAAAATTGTTACATTTTTCATAAAAACCACCTAATAAATTATACTATATAATCTTATTTTTTATCAACATTTCATTCTACTTTAAATATAATTTTAAAATTATTGCGGTCAGAAAAAGAAAAAATCAATCATTACTGACTGATTTCTTATTATCCAATTATGGTGCCCCAGAAGGGATTCGAACCCCTGACCGCCGCCTTAGAAGGGCGTTGCTCTATCCAACTGAGCTACTGAGGCACTCAAATTTGTATCCTTAATCAAAGGACAATAAGATTATAACACTTTCACTTATTACTGTCAATAGTGAGTTTTTAACTTTAACTTAATATTTTATCTTTTCATTGTTTACAAAAAAATTAATAACATCAATATCATAATTATCTTTTACCGAATATGAAATACTGTATATTACCTCTTCTAATACTTTTTTATTTTCTGTATTATCAAATAAATATTCATTAAAGTTTAAATCTATTTCATTTTCATTTAAACTATAATCAAGTAATTTTGTATTATAATTTAAATAACTCATCAAATTACTTTCAAAAGAAAATTTACCTGTAAGTTCATCTATTATTATTTTTATTTTATCATCCTTACTATTAATATATTTTGTTACTGGAACATAATAAATATCATCGTTATTATTTTTATTAGTATAATAAATAATTACTTTAGTTACATCTTTTATACTATCAATATTATATATTTTATTTATTCCATATTCTCTTTTTAATTCACTTGGTAATAATTTACCAGATTTAGGTAATTTAGTTAATTCCTTACCCCCAATTTGAATTTTAACTGTATCTATCTTTTCTATAGAAGTAATTGTATAAATTATTGCTTCTAATTCTTTTTCCTCAAGTTCATTACTCACATCAAACAAATTTGAATTAAAGTTTAAGATTACTATATTATTATCAATTTTTTTACTTAATAATTTTGCATCAGATGGTAAAACACCCCTAAATCCATTAGGTATCTTATCTTGATATTTTCCATCAATTGTCATTGCTTCTATTAGTTCATCAATAAGTGAATCTGCCCTCAATGATCTTACCTGAATATTAGTCTTAGCTATATAATTATTTTTATCTATTAAAAATATATCATGATAATTAATACTAATATCCTTACTTACTTCTTTATCTAAATCATAATTTACTTTATTAGGAAACAAATAAAATAAAAAAACAATAAATAAAAGTACAGTATATTTACCAATTTTTTTTATTGAAAATCTTTGTATCATTATAGTATCACCTAAAAAAATATATGCAAGAAATTAAAAAAAATGAGTTTTCTTATAAAGAAATCTCATTTAATTTGAGTAGTTCAACTACAGCTCCACTTCTTCCTTTAACACCTAGTTTTTGCATTACATTTGATATATGGTTCCTAACTGTTTTTTCACTTATATTTAATTTTTCTGCTATATCTCTTGTAGTATAATTTTTAATTAACAATTCGAATACTTCTCTTTCTCTTTTTGTCAATATTCCTTTGCTCATTTTTATCCTCACTTTCTCTTTAGAGGTGTATATATAATTACTCATATTATTTTATGTTAAAAAAAATTTTATGTTATTAAAAAAAATAACATAATTGTTATTTTTGAAATTTTATTGATATATACATTTTTGAGTCAAAGTTTTTTTGAACTAAATTCATTATGTCATTTGCAAGTTTTGAGTCATGTTCATTTTTTATAATTACTACCCTTACTTGATCATCTTTTATTTTCACAAAATTTTCTAAGTTATATTGTTCTTTGATTTTTGAGCTTATTTCTTCTTCTTTTCCTTTAATTATATTTATTGTTTTTAACTCTTCATATGCATTATTTTTTTCTTCACTAGTAGAACCATCTTTTGTTAAAATTGTTTGTAGTTCACTAATTTTCTCGTTTCTTTCTTCCTCATTTTCTACTTTCAAAGTAGATATTATTTCGCTTTCTTTTACTTTTGTTACCTCTTTATTATTTTCACTTACATTTTTACTCGCACTTGCTAAAAATTCTGATGGCATAGTAATATAATATACACTTAATACTAAAATTAAACTAAATAATGTTAAAAGCCAAATTCCTTGTTTATTAATCATATTTTTCTCCTCCAAATATCTACTAATAAAATATATGAAGATTTTTTTAATATAGTACAAAAATATCTTATTTATATTTTAATTAATATTAACACAAATAAATAGATTAAATTTATAATAAAAAAAGAATAAATTATCATATAACATTTATTCTTCTGCTAACTATGTTATTTAATTCTTCTATACATATAAGTTACTACATATGGACTTTCTGTACTAATCGCACTTACATTATTATTTGTATAATTTCCTGTAAATGTATGTGTGTGTGCTCCTACACCACTTATATTATTTGCATAGTAATCTGAAACAGTATGAGTATGCGAACCAGCATTATTTGAACTCCAGAAAGTACGATTTTGATTACTTATCTCTGTAGCTGTATATTTTACTCCTGTTCCCCACACAATATATATATATTTTGCTGGAATATTCCAATTATATCCATGTTGATTAAATCCAATCTCAATTCTATGATTATGATTTCCATTAGAACTCGTTGTTCTACTAGAAACACCATATCCAATATTATATCCACTACCTGTTGAATTTGTAGTGCCTGTTACTGACAAACTTGGTATATTAGAAGAAGATAAGGTAACTGACTTATTACCACCTTTTTGTCCTGATTGATATATATATATCCTGATTCATCTGTTCCTTCTACTATTATAGTTCTTCCTTGTGCATACTTTTCCCATTCTCCTCCTATAGCATTTGTTACTTCTTCTGTTGTACTATATGTAGTAGTCATATATATACTTCCTACTGGATACATTTTATCTAACATACTATTTTCAATATTATCTATTCTACTGTCTAAAATTTTTAATTTATCTTGAACTGTTCCTGATGCATCATAATCTATATTATCTACTACTTTTTCTGTTATTCTTTTATTTAATGAACTTGAATTATTCATTGTTTTAACTAGCATTAACATACTCATTAAAAATAGTGTTAGAATGCTAAACATTATTATTGTGCTTGCATATCCTTTATTATTTATTTTCATAACTTTTTTACTCCCTCATACTATACTTATTACTCTAAGTATACCCCCCCCCAGAAGCATTTTGCCAAGGAAAATATTGCATCATTTTACGCGTAAATTATTTATTTAACTTCCCGTTTTTTTACTAACGGGATTTTAACTTTGGAATTCTTTTGGGGAAACCTTTTTTAGTCAAGGGTGAACATATGTGAACTTATATACCCTTGACTAATATTTTCTTATTTATAATTGTTTTTCAAATAAAGGTCTCCTTTATTTGTTATTTATTATTATTTAATTTATAATACTTTCTTGTATTTTGGCTTATTTTGAAAGGAGCTCACTATGAAAGCTAAAAAATACAAACATTTATCATTTGAAGATAGATGTATTATTGAAGAATTTTTAAATAATAATTATAATTTTACTAAAATTGGTAATCGTATTGGTAAAGATAGAACTACTGTTTCTCATGAAGTTAAAAAGCATAAATTCCTTAGAACTACTAGTAATTGTAACAATCAATCTTGTTGTTTTGAATCTAAACCGCCTTATGTTTGTAATGGTTGTTCCAAATTTAATCATTGTAAAAGAATTCGTTATTCTTATTCTCATGATGTTGCTTATAACGAATATCATAAATCTTTAATTAAATCTAGAAGTCACTTAAAAATCACTAAAGAAGAAATTGCTTCTATCAATGATATTGTTTCTCCTCTTATGATTCATAAACATCATTCTGTTAATCATGTATATATTTCTCATCCTGATATTTTGCCTTTTTCTAAATCTACTTTTTATAAGTATATTGATTTAAGTATTCTTAATGTTAGAAATATTGATCTTCAAAGAAGAGTTAAATTTAGAATTAATAAAGAATATAATTATTCCTCTTCTAGAGAAAAATGTAATCCTAAAATTAAAATTGGTAGATTTTACTCTGATTTTAAAGATTATATTGAACATTATCATAATTCTTCTATTGTTGAAATGGATACTGTTATTGGTACTTCTGGTGGTAAAGGTGGTAAATGTTTTCTTACCCTTTTATTTAGACAATATAATTTTATGCTTATTCATCTTTTACCTTATAAACAATCTAAATTTGTTACTGAAGTATTTAATAATATTAAAAGTCTAATCGGTATTGATGAATTTAAAAGATTATTTGAGGTTATCTTAACAGACAATGGTACTGAATTTTCTGATCCTGAAAGCATTGAAATAGATATGAATACTGGTGAAAAGGTTTCTTCTGTTTTTTATTGTGATCCTTCTTGTTCGTGGCAAAAAGGTTCCATTAAAAAAATCATGAATATATTAGATATATTCTTCCTAAAGGTACTTCTTTTGCCGGTCTTACTCAAAATGACTGTTATTTAATCGCCTCTCACATCAATTCTACTCCTAGAATTTCTTTAAATAATAATTCACCTTATGATTCTGCTTTATTATTTCTCGGTAAAAATAACATTGAAAAATTTAACATAAAAAAAATCGATAACGACAATATCGATCTTTCTATTAGATTACTGAAAAAGTAATCTAATAATAAATAAAACATAAATTTTAAGCCAAAATACACATATGAATTCAAAAATTTAGCGGGACGTTACCTTTATTGAAAAAATTTTTCAAACTTCCCGTCTTTTCGCATGCATTAATTTAACTAAAATTCGATTATAATATACCATTTTATTAACATTTTAGCAAGTTTCTTCCTTATTTTACGGGATTTTACTTTTAAAAGGTTACATTTCATACCAACGGGATGTTATCTCTATATTTAACGTCATCATTTTAAAAGAAAAAAATCACTAAATAGTGACTATTTTATTCTCTTATATATATACGTAACTATATATGGTTCCATATTATTATGCGCAGTATTTTCTCCAGTAGATCCTGTAGTTGAAATTCCAGTTGAAAATGTATGACTATGTGATTGCACTCCACTTAAACTATCTAAATAACAATCTGGATACGTATGAGTATGTGCTCCAGAAGTCGATGTATCCCCTTCATAATATCCTATACTATCATAAACTGGACTAATCCATGTATATAAACTACCTGATGATGGAGATGATACACGACCTCTATACACATTAAGATCTTTTTTATATATTGTAATACCATATGATGTATTCGCAATAGATCTATGGCTATGACTACCACTTGAATTAGTTGTTCTAGTTTCACAGGTATGGTGAAGGGAATAACCACTTCCTATTGATCCTGTTGTTCCACTTAAAGAGGGTATACTATGTGTATGACTTGCTATTTCATTAGAACTCAATGTATGAACATATTCTCCATCAGTAACATTATTTTCAAAAGCTTTAACTAAACCATTACTATCTGTTCCTGTTCCTTCACCTATTATTGTTCTTCCTTGTGCATATTTTTCCCATTCGCCTCCTATAGCATTTGTTACTTCTTCTGTTGTACTATATGTAGTAGTCATATATATACTTCCTACTGGATACATTTTATCTAACATACTATTTTCAATATTATCTATTCTACTGTCTAAAATTTTTAATTTATCTTGAACTGTTCCTGATGCATCATAATCTATATTATCTACTACTTTTTCTGTTATTTTTTTATTTAACGCGCTTGAATTATTCATTGTTTTTACTAGCATTAACATACTTATTAAAAATAGTGTTAGAATGCTGAACATTATTATTGTACTTGCGTATCCTTTATTATTTATTTTCATACCTTTTTTTACTCCCTCATATTATACTTATTACTCTAAGTATACCCTCCCTCGAAGTACTTTGTCAAGGGGAAAATTTTTACACTATTCTAAAAGAAAAAAATAATAGATTTCTCTATTATTTTCTAGATACATATTTACCATCTTTAGTAGAAATAACTACTACATCGCCTTCACAAATAAATAAAGGTACTTTTACTTCAAGATTATTTTCTAAAGTTGCATCTTTAAGTGCATTTGTTGAAGTATTTCCTTTAACTGCATCTGTTGTATATGTTACTTTGTATTCTACTTTTTCTGGTAAATTCAAACCTATAAGTTCAGATTCAAAATATACAAGTTCAACTTCTAAGTTTTCTTTTAAATATTTCTTTTCATTTTCAATTTGTGATTCATTTAATTCTACTTGTTCATATGTATTCATATCCATAAAATAATACATATCAGTAGTATTATATAAATATTGCATTGTTTTTTTGGAAATATTTGCTTTTTCTATTTTTATATTAGTATTGAATGTTTTTTCTATAGTTCCACCAGTTCTTAAATTTTTAAGTTTGGTTTTCATAAATGCTGCACCTTTACCTGGTTTAACATGTAAAAATTCAACTATTTGATATAAATTTCCTTCAACTATAACAGTCATACCATTCTTTATATCATTTATATCTATCATCATAATTTATTCCTCCAGACTTTTTATTGTTTGTCTTATTATTTTTGCGGAATTTTTTAATTTTGCTTCTTCTTCTTTAGTAAGTTCCACCTTCATAACACCTTTAATTCCACTTTCATTAATTACAGATGGCATACTTAAATATATGTCATCATATAAAGATGAAACAACTAAAACTTTATTTTCATTATTTAATATAGCATTAGTTATACTAACTAAACACATTCCTATGCCATAACTAGTTTCACCTTTTAATTCAATAATTTTATATGCCATATGTTTAACTTTATCTTCTAATATACCAAGTTCTTCTTTTGGAATAATATTTTTAATTAAAACAGATCCAACTTTAGCACTTGACCATACAGCAAAGCTACTATCACCATGTTCACCTAAGACATAAGCATTAATATCTTTAATATTAACATCTAACTTATGAGAAAGTAAATAGGCAAGTCTACTTGTATCAAGCATAGTACCACTACCAATTACTTTTCCAGCTGGAAATTTAGAATATTTTCTTACTAAATATGTCATTACATCAACAGGATTTGAAGCAATTAAAAATATACCATTAAATCCTGATTTAACAATTTTTAAAGTAATATCTTTAATTATCTTGCTATTTTTATTAACTAAATCTAATCTAGTTTCATTTTTATTTTGATTTGCTCCTGCTGCAATTACAACTATTTTAGCATCTTTTGCATCTAAATAAGTTCCTGCTTTTATAACAGTTTTTAATCCAAGACAATAAAGAGTATTACTTAAATCCATTGCTTCTCCCATTGCCTTCTCTTTATTAATATCTATTAATATTAATTCATCAATATTAGAGTTCGTACTTAATAGTTCTGAAGCATATTTAACTCCAACATTACCACAACCAACCACAACTATTTTATTCATAATTCACCTTTAAATCTTTTTATTTCTTCTTTTCTTTGTGAACTGTATGTTTCTTGCAAGTAGGACAATACTTATTCAATT
>ERZ857745.4769-NODE-4769-length-11570-cov-3.350847_pt1 | contig 11570 bp, 10 predicted proteins | sample MGYA00519699_ERZ857745 | MGnify/ENA primary metagenome ERZ857745 (study PRJEB31778, sample SAMEA3449357) | human gut metagenome | biome: human gut; feature: human-associated habitat; material: faeces | place: United Kingdom | collected 2010/2012 ...
TATACTGGGGCATCTTCATATGCCATTGTATTTTATAGGGACATTTACTGAATATTCCTACCTTAGTTCAATTAAAAGCAGAAACGGTTGGAGAATTAAGGGATGATTCTGTTAGTTTCAATTCTACCTTAGTTCAATTAAAAGTGCCGTTGCTACTGGTCGTGGTAATATGGATATTTAGTTTCAATTCTACCTTAGTTCAATTAAAAGTCATTAAAAGCCAATATAACGCCTATTTCTCCACATGTTTCAATTCTACCTTAGTTCAATTAAAAGGCAGGTACACTCTATCTTCTTTACCCACAGCACTACGTTTCAATTCTACCTTAGTTCAATTAAAAGATCATCTGTTTTTCATGGCTTCATTTCTTTAGGGATGTTTCAATTCTACCTTAGTTCAATTAAAAGTGTTTTTATTGTTACGAATGTAATCAATGGCACAATGTTTCAATTCTACCTTAGTTCAATTAAAAGAAGCATTTATCGTAAATGAGTGAAGCCTCGAATAAGTTTCAATTCTACCTTAGTTCAATTAAAAGATAGCTACTTCCTTGTCACGTACAATCTTTTTTATCGTTTCAATTCTACCTTAGTTCAATTAAAAGCCTCTTGTCCTACTCAGAAAAAGCGTAAAGCACAAAGTTTCAATTCTACCTTAGTTCAATTAAAAGGGGAAGGAGTTTGGTGACGAACTTGTATCCCTAATGTTTCAATTCTACCTTAGTTCAATTAAAAGATATCCCGAAGCTGCTTTTGCATACACTTTACGAACGTTTCAATTCTACCTTAGTTCAATTAAAAGTCTGGATAAGATTAAGGGGCGTAAATTACGTTCATTGTTTCAATTCTACCTTAGTTCAATTAAAAGTACATCAGATTTAACAACAAACAGCTCGAACCCAGTGTTTCAATTCTACCTTAGTTCAATTAAAAGTTTCTAACTTTAATTCCAACTGATCACCAAATTAATGTTTCAATTCTACCTTAGTTCAATTAAAAGGGGTATTTATATCCTTGTCTGAACCCGCTCCCCCTAGTTTCAATTCTACCTTAGTTCAATTAAAAGACAAACCGGACAGCATAATTGAGTTGGATAAACAGAGTTTCAATTCTACCTTAGTTCAATTAAAAGTGAAATGTAGAGTCCAAACAATAATTACAAAGAAAGAGTTTCAATTCTACCTTAGTTCAATTAAAAGCTGGTCTTACTGTACAGGTGTTAGAAACGTTCATTCGTTTCAATTCTACCTTAGTTCAATTAAAAGTCGGGGTTGTTATTTCTTTTATTAAAATCTTTATGAGTTTCAATTCTACCTTAGTTCAATTAAAAGTTAATAATTATGGATAACAGAACAGCCGAGTTCCTAAGTTTCAATTCTACCTTAGTTCAATTAAAAGTAGAAATAGAACCAGGTGTGTGGGTGACTCAGGTAGGTTTCAATTCTACCTTAGTTCAATTAAAAGCCGTTAAAAACGCCAACAAATATACTTCAAAATCAATGATTTATCATCCATTTATTCTCATTTTTTACAAACATTTGCAGTCGACCTTCAATTCTTAAATTTACCCTGACCTTCGACAACAACTTTTAAATTATTCATTTTCAACATGTCAAAGAACTATTATTCCATTTCTATTGTAATTACTCTCTCAACCCCCAATCATTTTTTTAAGGTCGACGCTATAAAAAATTAGAAACGCTGGCTTTTTCATCTCCTATAATCTCTTTTTCCAGCCATTTTTCGTCCCGGCTTTTAAAGAAAATCAAACTATCCTTTTCATCCATAAGATTCCGGGCTTCCGATGTTAATTGCTTCAACTGTACTTCTGAAATCTCCCCTTCAAATACACTGTTTTGTATCCATGAAAGGTAACGCCGGCACAATTTCAACATTTTAGCCGTCCGCTTCTGATCGACATCATATACTAAAATGACATACATTACCACCACATTTTCAAAGGTTTATATTCTTCCATCCCCAATAAATGCTTGGTCAGTTTATAACATTCTAATTTAATCAAATGCCTGTAACTGACACTTCTTCCCAACTTCCGGTGTTTTATCGTCTCTTTCGTCCTCTCTTCCCATTCCTGGGCTACTTTTTTCATAGAAGATTGCTTTAGCAGACATCGATTTAAGTGTTGATCGAAATCCGATTCCCTTAACTGTTTACGGTTAAACATGGAGAAAATCAATCGGTCCGCCAATATGGGTTTAAAGATTTCTGCCATATCCAGAGCCAGAGAATAACGCCTTTCCCCCGGCTCATGCAGAAAGCTGATCGTCGGATTCAATTGGGTATGATAAATGGCATCCAAGCATAACGAATAACACATACTGTTAGTAAAAGAAATCATCGCATTCACCTCATTGGAAGGTGGCATCTTTGTCCGGTTTCCCATGGAAAAACCATCGATAATCGTATCAAATGCCTCATAATAGGTTTGACGGATATTCCCCTCGATTCCCATCAACATCGGAATATCGGTTGCAGTAGCAATCAATGGAATATAGGCTTCTATCCGTTCCATCTGTTGCCTGATATCTTTTCCCCGATTCGTATAATATCTCAGATTCTTCAACATGTTAAACGCTGCCCCATCGATAAAACTTCGGGCAATTGCCATCCGTTTTTCCTGCCGGATATGGTGCTTCATCTGGGCAATCTGCATCTTGCCGGATAACAGGTAATCTTTAGGCATAAACGAACCGGTATAATGTTCATAATAATCGAAAAAATGAACCGCCACCTGATGCTTACCCAGAAAATTGTACATCATACTATTGGTATCCAAACTACCGAATACAAAGAGATTATCTACGGTTTCAATAGGAATGTAACGGGGTTGCCCTTCCTGTCCCTCTTCGTCTACCGGAGTAAATTTCAGCGTATTATCCTTCCGGCTCAACCGCCCGGGATTAAATAAATAGTACGTCCTTTTCATAAAACAATTTTAAGTCCATTAAAAAACATTTATTCCCTGTTTCATTCCCCTTCTCCGGAATAACAAAATTCATAATATGAACAGGCTCCGCATTTTCCTTTGGATAAAGCAGGCGGACATGCCTCCTCCCCGATCAGCTGTCGGATCTCCACCTCCATCTGACGCAATATTTCCCGGTCCCCCTCTTCCAACTCCACCCGCATCGTCTCCCTCAGTAAAGGGTATTCCAACATCCCCACCACATCGGCTATTCCTTCCCGTTCAAACAAAAGCAAATAATATTTCACCTGCCAGATATACGCCTCCTCTTTCGATGTAGATTTTTTGATTTCATGAATCACCTTCTCTTTCGGATCATAAAAATCAATCACAGAACCACCGATTCTCACTTCTTCATATCTGGCTGCCCGGTTCGGATACGAAGTCTCATGTACCAGCTTTCCTTCCGTGACTACATCCGAGGTATGTTCCATCCGGATACCATTGGCATGTAACCACGTTTCCCGTTTACACACCTGATAAAGATTAATCAAAGTTCCTGTCACATTTATCATATAAAAGTTATATCTTTCAATGCTCTGTTATTCAATCCCATTTTATAGTCGTACAATTTTCCGTTCACCCCCTCATCTTCCCAATGGGATAAATAAAAATACCCCAACTTTTCTTCCCCCGTCCCCCCTTTCAACTCCTGCAATTCTTTCGAATAACCAACCAAAGAAAAAGTAAAACACGACAATATCCGCTGCATGATTTTAAAACCGACCTTTTCTTCCAGATCAAATTTTGCAGGATGATCACGATATACGAGACGTTCGTACACCTCCCACACTTCCTTTCCATCCAACAGTCCCTCACAAGGCACAACCCCAAAATCTTCCAGAAATTGAAGTTCCCGGTCAGAAAACAGACGCTCTTTAACACCTTCTGTCATCGAATCCACTTCTACCGGCAACGGTATAGGGACAAAAACAGTTTCATTCTGCTGCTCGATTACCTGAAAATTACGATCTACCTGTTGAAAATCCAACCCTTCGACAAATCTCAAAAATCCCGAACGGAAATTCTGCACATAAGTCTGTTCGTTCATCCAATTTATCTTCTCAAAAACCAATTCATACAAACATCCGAAATCTTTTTCACGAAGAATACGTTCATATTCACCGACAGAAATTTGTTCCCGGACCATCTGATATCTTTTATCTTTTCCATACAAGACACTTGCATTATCCAGTCGGAACAAATAGACTTCACAGCCCACTTTACAGGCATTCCGGTTTACCCTCCCGGCCAACTGTTCATCACTGTCGATCAAGGATATATTTTTAAATCCTAAATCCATATCGATATCGACCCCAGCTTCAACAACCTGTGTCGTGATTAGCAATATATTTTTCTTCCGGCTGAGCGGATTTTTCAGCTCATTGATAATTTCCCGCCTCCGGGGTTCCAGAATTGTCCCGGAGAGAAGGAATACCTCGTCAAAAAAGGGCTCCTTTTCTTGTATGAAAGCATAAAATTCCGCGGCAGATTTTTTAGTGATAAACTCTATTATGGTATGAACCGTCCCGTTCTTCCCCGGTTTATCCCGATATTCCACTGATTTCCCAAGAACAAAATCCGCTAAATCGTTCATATCGATCTCTTCCTGGAACAACTCAAACCTGAACTCCACTCTCCCGGCAAAATTTGGATTCTGCATATAAGATTTTGCCTGAGGCAACAAATCCACAAATCCGGTTCTTTCCTTCAAAGGAATTCTCAGTTTACCGATCTTAGGTAAAGTCGCGGACATCAGAATAAAACGAACCTGAAAAAAGCGGGCATAATGTTCAATCAAATAATACATTTTATCCCACAAAAGCGGATTATAGGTCTGCAATTCATCGATAACCACCACCGCATTCGCCAGGCGGTGGAGTAAATAATTCGCTTCCTTCCGGTTTGTTTTCAACATATCGAAGAACTTCACATGCGACATAACGCACACAGGAAAAAGGGCAAACAAACGATCGATATAATCCTGCTTTTTATCCGCATACAGTCCATCCTCTCTTTCCTCCGTTTTTTCATTAAATCCGGCTTTGGAATGTAACTCCGCCAGTTCCGTAGAAGTCAAGCCCAAAGCATTTTTCAGTGTCTGATTTGTCTGGGTAATCAGAGTCGTATAGGGAAATACATAAAATACTTTCTGAATCTCAGGATGGACGGCCATTAATTCAGTCACCGCCAGCATGGATAAATTTGTCTTTCCCCCTCCCGTCGGAGCCTCAATATAAAACAAACGATCATCAGAATGTTCACGAACGGTCCGGATGACTTCCACAGCCATTCCGGTTCGCAGCCGATTCAAGTGATCACCGGATTTTTCCTGCGGATACTCAAAAACAAATTTATCCAATTGTTCATATATCCCCCGGTTATGCTTGTAATTTCGCAGATGCCCGATCATTTCCTCTACCCGGTGACGGTCTTCAAAAATTCCGGCCTCTTTCACCTGTCTCCCAGTCATATATGCATGAGTCGCCAGATAATCGGCAGCCGCCAGAACAGAAGAATTCAATTTAATCAGCGCATACAAAGCAAAAGAAGCTTCCCGTTGCGCATCCGTTTCCTTTCGGATAGCAACAATATGCTCGAATACAGCTTCGACACAAGTAAAATCCCCTTCATATCCCCAAACCGTCAGATAAGTATGCAATTCTTCATATCCCCCGGCAAATGAATTAAAAAACTCCTCCTCATCGGCACATCCCAAACCGCCGCTATGATGCTGCCGGATAACATAGGCAAAGAAAAAAGCATAGACAAACAGCATCTTTTTTTCTTCCTCCGTCAGGCACGGATCTTGCCACACACGGTCCAATTCAAAAGCCAGAAACAGCCAGGCGCTCAAAAACGAATGTCCATAGGCAGGTACCAATATTTCCGTCTTCCGATGTTTAAACAACCGATTCAACATCCTGGAATATTGAAAATTATCGTTTACCTTACCTGTATCATGAAAAACAAACACCGCCATAAACATCCGTTTCAACTCTTCCTGCACATTCTCCGAGTATTTTCCGGCAATCCCCGGAATCAAACGATCGACGACCTTCTCCAAACCGTGCTTGCCGATCAGCCAACAAGCCCTTTCAACCACTTTGGCCGTATGTTCCTGCAAAGATTCGGCAGATTTTCCGGGACAAATATGTGCCAGATAAGAATCATTTTTCAACCTGCCGAACAATAACTCCATCTGGCCCTGAATTATTTCTTTACAGTCTTTCATATTCAAAACAATTGAACAATCTTTCCTTCCTCTTCCAGCTGATACAAATTTACCATCTGCGTGGCAGCCTGTAAGGTCCAATCCGTAAAAGCGAAGTCGGCCAATTCATATTGCATCAGAACCGGATGAAAACCAACAGGCAAACGTTCGAAATACACAAAACTACCTCGATTCACTATGCCTTTCAGCGAAAACGAAAAACTGGCCTTTACCTGCTGTCCTTTCAATACTCCTTCTTTGATAAACAAGGATGAAACCCGAAAATCAGTTTCCGGTACAAAAGTTTTAAAAGCATATTCCCGGAACGAATCTCCGAACCAGGCCGGATATTCATTTTTACCCAAATAGGGAATATACTCGGCCCATCCTTCCCGGATATACTCGTACAACTTCCGGTGATCCGGATGCTCTTCCGACAACAAAAGATAGCAGCGATAGGCCGGACGAATCAGCATACTCTCTTCAACCAGCAGGTTACCATCCTGATTAGCATATCCGACCGTATTCGTATACTTGACTATCGTTTTCTGAAAATTCCCTTTCTCATGTCTCCCCTCCAAAGGTTCTATTCCCACCGGGAGGGCAGCCAACCGCTGGTAATATTCCGGCCATTCTCCTTTTTTCCGATAACCCCGCAAACCGATAATAGCCCCCAATATGCCTAACAGGGCGGGCTTATGTAACATATTATAGGTCAGCAACACCCCATCATTGTAATCGGGCTTTTTGAAGAAACCGAAATCAGCCTGTATATCAAATGAAATCAGTCGTTGATTATTCATAACCCGTTCAATTCAAGTTCGACCGTTCCTTCCGGCAGATGAATCACTTTTGTAATTCCCTTATTGTAAAACAATTCAATTTTTGAGATCTCATTTTTGATTTTTTCTTTGGACAATAAGGTACTCACTTTCGCAAAATCAATTTCCCGTTCTGCATTTACCTCTATCAAATCCACGAAAGAGGGTAATACCAGCTTCGACTCTTCTTTCAATTCCACCCACAACAAGGCCTCATTCTCCGTTCCTGCCTTGGAAGAGGAATCATAATATGTCACTCCGCAACGCAAAGCTTCTTTCAATTTGGCAATATCCTCCCCCGTTAATCTTCCATTATCGACAAATTCAGTCAGTTCGTCTAAATTACCGGGATTGACTGAAAAATGATGTACGTAATGGCCTTCCTGTAATTTAAATTGGGTTCCTAAAGTCGTTTGCATCGAATCCGTACTATTATCATTGGAGTTCCGGAAAGGCGAAGCAATCTGCTCTGAATAGATAATCCCTTCCACATATCGGTTCACCCCATGCGTCGGTTGTACAACACCATGAATAGACAAATTGGCCGTTTTACTGGCAAAAGTTCCGCCAAATAACCGTACATCCAGACAGCTCAACAAATTTCCCAGAATCACTTTACGCGCCTTGACCGCCTCTTTCTTATCCGCTTTCGGATAATCGCCGAAGAAACGGGCATAATTCTGGTCTAAATCCCGGGGCTGCATATCTCCATTCAGGCTTTTAAAATAAAATACCTTGTCTTCCGGATAATTTTTATCTATATAATTCCGAACGGTATATTTCAATGCTTTATCTGTTGCATATACCGACCCATCGGGCAAAGTACGGGGCTGATGTGAAAAGTCCGCATTATAATTGGAATTGACAGATTTGATTACCACACAACCAAACACTCTGTTTTTAAATGTATTACTCATAATGTTTTATTTTAAGTTAGTTTTCTTCATTTGTTTCTTCTGATTTATTAACGCTAAAAAGCAGATTATCCGAAAAAATCCCGGCCAGCATCATGGGCAGGTAGTCCCGCATATTCGCTTGGGTCTGATAGGCCATAACCGATGCAAACGGATGACGGAAATTGCCTGAAAAATTCTCATGCTTATAGGTATCGAAAAGCCGGGCAATCGCTTTATTCAATTCAGAGGCGTGCACCTGCTGCAAAAAAGGCTCCAGCCGTTTATAACTTTTGTCTGCCGTCTTACTCTTATGTAATAAATAGTAAATCACCTGTCCGGCTGCAAAAGCATATTGTTCGTCGTTTTCCAATATAGCCTCACCTTGCGATAAGGCAACCATAAACACTCTCTGTTCTTCCAATTTACTTGCCATAGTATCTGTATTTTTAAATTGTAAATCAAAACGTTCAGCCAAACTGAACCAAATGTTCATTTTAGACAAAATCCCCCAGCGTTGGGTATGCTGGTTTCCTTTTAATTCATCCAAACGGATATCCTCCAAAATACCGGTCAATAAAATATGATCGAACATAGGACGGGTAACAGCCTGTAATCTGGATTTATAGATATAATCATAAAAAGCTTGCCGATACTTCAATACCAATAAATAGTTATTTTCCGATTTACAGTATTTCGGTTCTAATTCATCGAAATATTTACGTTGTGTATCTCCGGCTTTCGTTCGTGTAATCAACGAGTTATTAAATATTTCGCGTAACACTTTTTCCTCCAACTCAAATACATGGCTTATTTTCTCCGTAAAACCGATCTGAAAATGATCTTTTACCATCCAACCTTCTTTATCCCCACTCTGCAAACGATAGCGGAAACGGGAAACAAAATCGAAATCACAAACCGTATCGCCATAGTAATACAATAAATAATAATCACCGATATCGTCCTGATGATTTTTATAAAGCTCCCGTATGATCTCCTGATAACCGATCCTCTTGCCATCCGCCAAATACCGGGAGAAAACCGCAAGCATTTCGGTCTGCAACTCTTCCCGGTAAACAAACAACGGCAAAGGACGGGGTAAAACATTCCGGCGCATGATTTCCTGAAAATCATGGAGATTTCCAGCCATCTCTCCGGTAATCCGCCCGGCAATATCGAAAACAGCCGACTGATGGGATAAAAAAGGCTTTTTAGTTGGAAATCCATTCAGGAAATCGCTGGTCCCATAGAGTTGATTTTCTACCGAAATATTGTATTCATTGGTATTGAATAATTTGTCCGACAAATATTTTTCATGAACCCGGCGATATTTTTCCATCTCCTCCTCCAAATAAAGAATAATGTACTCCTTATCCTTGACTTCATCAACCTCTGACTGAAAACAGGCAAATAAAGCATTCAGTTTCTCTTTGGAGTTGATAAAATGCTGAAAAACCCTTATTCTTTCTTTCTCGCTATCCTCTTCGACGTAGGATAAAGCATTAGCAAAATAAGTATCGATACGGTCGTAGATTTTAGTCTTATCTTTCGCATATTTTCCTCCTCCTTCCAGAGATTCCCGTTTCAAGGCAATGCAATAAGGAGAACAGGAATGCAGCCCCTTAGCCGGAAGATCGAAACATTTATTGGTATTCACACACCATCCCACCTGAGCCAGCTCAGCACAATGCTGTAAAAAAGGATAATCGAATTCTGTCGCTTTCCGGGTCAGACAAACCCGGCAGACAGACTGTTCGTCCATAAAATGAGTTCCCTCCTTTTCCTGGATTTTCAACAAAACATGCAGTCCTTCTTTAGGCTTCAGCCCCGCCTGCTTTAACTCAGCAGGCAAACTATTCATAAAGTTATTAATTTCCTGAAGCATATTATTGTTTTATTTTCATTCTGTAAAAATCTACTTAGGTCAATTAAAATAAGTACCTACGGTATCCCGATGGACATCGGCTATCCCACTACTATTACAAATTCACCCAAAACAACCTGGATACCCAAACAAGGAGTTAAAAGTTTTGTTTTCCCGTTTACAACAGAATAAAAACTCAAACACCACACACACTAAACTTATTATCACTGTTTCAACACTTCCACACAACCGAATCCCTGGCTGTTCAATCGTCCGAAACCACCTTCGTAACCCAGACGCAATAATTCCGGCTGTCCTTCCAGCTCAAAGCGGAAAGTATATCCTTTCATTCTGGTTTCCTCCGGAGTACCTACCTTCAGCACAATTGTTTTAGGCTTGGGCTCAGACAACAAATGCAAGCGGGTCAGAGGCCAGGACGGATCGGGTTCCTGTCCATAAAACACCCTGTATTTATCCAGCAGATTCAAATGCAACAATTCTGCAAACTTCGGATTCCCCGGTGAAAGATGTATCGCTTTCCGGGTTTCCGGTAATTGCTCTTCAATAAACATAGGCGATAGAGTTTTAAAAAACATCCGGGAAGTGAATTCCGGCTCAGCCTGCCGCTCTAAGTTAAAGACTTCAAAGCGGACCCTCGATTTCCGGTCACCAACCTCCAATTGCCTGTTCTTAAACAGACCCATTACAAAAGCATCAATTGCTTCTATCGGATAGAACGACACAATCAACTGGGCCGTATCCGCCAAAACAAAAATCCGATCCCCCTCGATTCTGAAACACGGAAAATAGAAATTCGAAAAGGTAAATAATTTAAATGCTTTCTTTTCCTTACAATATCCTTTATCATGTAGCCAGGCAGTAAAAACCGGATTACCTTCATTCAATACCTTGTACAAACAACTTGACAATTCATACATATAATTACAAGGTAAAACGGTTCCTTCCACAATTTTAAGTACCAATTTCAAACGCATAATAATAATTTATATTTATGCCTTAAATATAATAAATAATTGCAGTAACAAACAACTATATCGAACAAAAATTATCAGAAAATGTATTCGAATCCTCATTTGTGACAGACATGTATAACCGGAATACCGGACTCTTTCACTACGATCTTCATGCTGTCGTAAATCAGAATCTGGTACTGATAACTCCATACGTTTTTTCATTAACTGCAAGGTTAGATTGAATGTCTGAAGACCACAAAGGATCATCCCCAAAACATGATAGAGTTGTAGACTTATACTTCCAGACTCTGCACATAGAAAACATATCGCACGCCCCCTCTTTTCCGGAGTGGAAATACATACCGTTCGCCCCAAAGGGCGGGAATATTCAATCCCGTACAAGTAAATTTCGGTTCCCTTACCGTTGCCAGTCTGTTCTTGCGTTATCCCCTAACATAAATCCAATTTTATGCCCCCCAATTATATCTTCTCTACAAGATAATTTCTTTCTGCCTTCATATCCTGAAATCTAGAAGACAAAACTACCCGGATACCCCGATTATCTGTATCGTCTACACACATAAATCTCCCGGTTATCGATTAACCACTGCTCTGTTTTTTCCAAATATACAAAGCAGTGTTTAATCGATAACCGGGGAAAAATCCCGGTCTAAAAGGCTCTGGGGTAGCGGATATTATAAATCGTTTTTATATATTTTGCCGTCTTTCATGATCAACAGCATATTCTTGCCAGGATCGGTCAGCACTTTTATATCTTCGAGTGCATTTCCATCCACCACAATCAGATCGGCCAGAGC
>ERZ857745.4785-NODE-4785-length-11540-cov-2.753853_pt1 | contig 11540 bp, 8 predicted proteins | sample MGYA00519699_ERZ857745 | MGnify/ENA primary metagenome ERZ857745 (study PRJEB31778, sample SAMEA3449357) | human gut metagenome | biome: human gut; feature: human-associated habitat; material: faeces | place: United Kingdom | collected 2010/2012 ...
CCCGTTGGAAATGATGTTCTTGAAGGCAACCGAGTCGAAAGCCATTGTCGCGATGGCATGCAGGGTGAAAAACCAGCCCCGGGTCTGATCGACACCTTCGGCGATAAAGTCTGCCGGAAAGCGCAGTTTCTGATCGATATCTTCGCGATGTTCGAATGGATAATGAAGCTGAGCATAGGGCATAGCGCCTGAGTCGAACCACACGTCGATCAGATCTTTTTCCCGGTACATTTTTTGTCCGCTGTCTGACACCAAAATGATGTCGTCGACATAAGGACGATGCAAATCTATTTTATCGTAATTCTCTTTAGAATAATCACCGGCAATAAATCCCTGATAAGGATTTTCCTGCATAAAGCCGGCCTGGATCGATTTTTCGATCTCTTCGACTAGTTCTGCTACCGAACCGATACATTTTTTTTCTGTGCCGTCTTCACTTATCCAGATGGGGAGCGGAGTGCCCCAGTAACGTGAACGCGAAAGGTTCCAGTCAACCAGATTTTCCAGCCACTTCCCAAACCGTCCTTCGCCCGTACTGGCCGGTTTCCAGTTGATAGTCTTGTTGAGCTCGATCATCCGTTCACGTACAGCGGTAGTTTTGATAAACCACGAATCCAAAGGATAGTACAATACCGGTTTATCGGTACGCCAGCAATGCGGATAATTGTGTTCGTGTTTCTCGACCTTGAATGCTTTATTTTCTTTTTTCAGCATGACGGACAGGTCGATGTCGAGGGTGGCATCTTCTTCAGTCAGTTGAGGGTCATAAGCGTTTTTGACAAACCGGCCGGCATATTCACTGTAAAGTTCGGTATTGACATGGCTCTTTACAAATTCGGGATCGATTTCTTCCAAAACGAAAAGACGTCCGCGTTTATCGACCATCGGTTGTTTATTACCGTCTTTGTCGACCAATAACATCGGAGCGATTCCGGCTTGTTTGGCAACCCGGTCGTCGTCGGCACCGAAAGTCGGAGCGATATGTACGATGCCGGTTCCGTCTTCTGTACTCACATAATCCCCGAGGATTACCCGGAACGCATCTCCTTCGGGACGCATCCAGGGCATCAGCTGTTCATAACGGATACCTTCGAGTTCCGGACCTTTGAATTCCCCGACTTTCCGATAGGGAATCAATTTGTCTCCTGCCTGATAATCTTCCAGGGCCAAACTTTCGGCTTTGGGATTGAAATAGGCACTGAACCGGTCTTTGGCCAAAATGACGGTCACCGGAAGATAGGTATAAGGATTATAAGTCTTTACGACATAATAAGTGATATTGGGTCCTACAGCCAGGGCGGTATTGGAAGGCAAAGTCCAGGGTGTAGTTGTCCACGCCAGAATATATACCGGTTCGCTGTCAGCAAACAGCTTTTCGGATTTTTCGTCCCGGATTACCTTGAATTGGGCGACACAAGTCGTATCCTTTACATCCCGGTAACATCCCGGTTGGTTCAGTTCGTGTGTACTCAGACCGGTACCCGCAGCCGGAGAATAAGGCTGTATGGTATAACCTTTATAAAGAAATCCTTTTTCATACAATTTCTTCAATAGATACCATAACGTTTCGATATATCGGTTGTCATAAGTGATATAGGGATTTTTCATGTCTACCCAATATCCCATTTGCTTTGTCAGATCTTCCCATTCTTTAGTGAATTTCATGACATCTGCACGACATTCTTTGTTATATTCCACGACGCTGATCGTTTTACCGATAGCCTCTTTGGTGATTCCTAATTTTTTTTCTACACCGAGTTCTACAGGGAGACCATGCGTATCCCAGCCTGCTTTACGTTCTACTAAAAATCCTTGCAGAGTTTTATAACGGCAAATGACATCCTTAATGGTTCTGGCCATCACATGATGGATTCCGGGCATGCCGTTCGCTGAAGGAGGACCTTCATAGAAAACGAATGAAGGGTGACCTTCCCGTGTCTTCAAACTCATTTCGAAAGTCTTGTTTTCTTCCCAGGTTTTTAATATCTCTTTGTTTACCTCAGAAAGATCCAGGCCTTTGTATTCAGGAAATTTCTCGTTCATTATAGGTGATTTTTATATTTGCAATAGTAAATGACACACCTTGTTGTGCACTTTTATAAAAACAAAGTGCAAATATATCATTTTTGAATGGAAATTGATACAGTTCTCTTTTATAATCAGATAAAATTATTGTGCATTTGTCTCAGGCTTAGTCCAGTCGGGATGAAATTCGAAAATGAGGGTCGGGGGTTCCTGTTGGGCTCCCCGGCTTTCAAACTTACCGACGAATTTGAATTTTTCCGGATAATGTGTCGAGATCAGCGGATACAACGTATAGTAGGCATGCCGAAACCAATGGTCGATGATGACATGGGTGGCTTTTTGACCGATCAGCTGTTGCAGGATATCTTCCGGTTTTCCGTATTGGGAAAAACTACCGCATTTTTTCCCTCCCGAGTACATAAAGAATATTTCCGGTTTCCGGCAAATCACCCGTGCGCTATCGGGAAGATTTTTCCCGCACCATTGCATGGCAGCCGTAAATTCTGCAAAAGCATTTCCGGCAATTTCAGGACTCCAGGTTTTGTATTTCGCCAGCTGCTTTTTTTCGACCTTTTCCATCCGGTGATGCTTTACCGCGACGAAGATCAGCAGAAACACGCCGCCGAGCAGCCCGCGGGAAAACGCAAGCAGCCCCGACGAAAACGGGATGTTCCGCCGGAAGATCGCGATCGTGCCGAAGATCAGCATCGCGCTGCACAGGGAAGCATAGGCCTTGCGGTTTTCTTTCATGATCCCGTATCGCTCCTATTCTTTTCCGCCGTTCGGAACGTCAGCTCCGTCATGGCGATCATGAAAACGGCAAACACCAGAAGATACGCCGGAAGGATCGAAAAGCCGAGCGCACTGCCCAGCAGGCCGAAGAGCGGCGGTGCGAACGTCGAGCCGACGTACGCGCCCGCCATCTGTATGCCGATGATCGCGCCGGAGCTTTCCGCCCCGAAGTTTGCGGGCGTGGAGTGGATGATGCAGGGATAGATCGGCGCGCAGCCGAGCCCCATCACGACAAAGGCGGCAATGGCGGCGGTATGCGAATGTATCGGGAGCGCGAGCGCCGCGATGCCGCAGAAAAGCACGCCCGTGCCAAGGCGGATCATTTTCCTGTCGCCGAGACGGTCGGCGGCAAAGCCGCTCACGAACCGTCCCGCAGTGATGCCGATATAAAAGAGCGCAGCCAACCCCGCGGCGTCCTCCGTGGGAAGCCCCTTGACCGCGACAAAATACGTGCTTGCCCACTGCATCGCCGTGGCTTCCGCGGCGCAGTAGCCGAAAAAGCCCGCGAGAAGATACGGCACGCCCTTTATTTTCAGCGCGCCGCGCACGCCGACGCTCCGCCGTTTTTCCTCCGGCGCGGTGCCGCCGGCTTTTTTCCACACAGGCAGCGTCACGAGCAGAAGCGCCGCGATACAGAGCTGCACGAGCGCCACGGCGCGGTAGCCGTCGTTCCATGTCCGGTGCGTCAGCGCCCAGCTCATAACAAACGGGCTGACGATCGTGCCGACGCCCCAGAAGCAGTGCAGCCAGCTCATGTGGCGCGCCTTATAATGCAGCGCCACATAGTTATTGAGCGCCGCGTCGATCGCGCCCGCACCGAGACCGTACGGCACGGCGAAGGCGAGCAGCATCCAGAACTTCGTGGAAACAGAAAAGCCGAAGAGCCCGAGCACCGTGAGGAGCACGCTCGCGGCCGTCACGCCGCCGGTGCCGAGCTTTCGCGTGAGCTTATCCGACAGAAGGCTCGAAACAATCGTCCCCCAGGAGATCAACATGGACACAACGCCCATGTACGACACCGGAACGCCGAGCTCCGCGTGCATGACCGGCCAGCCGGAGCCAAGCAGCGAATCCGGCAGACCGAGGCTGATAAACGCAAGATAGATAAGTGCCAGCAGCAGCGAATACATATTTTATACCACCTGGACGGCGCAGCTTTTATACCACCCGGACGGCGCAGCCCTGCTTTTCGGTCACATAGCCGATGCGCGCGGCGTGTGGTACCTTATCGGTGAGCTCCGCGAGCAGTGCGGGCGCGTCCTTTTCCGCCACGGCGAGCAGCAGTCCGCCGGAGGTCTGGGGATCGAAGAGCACGTCCATCATCGCGCGCGTAACGTTCGGCGCGCTCTCGCTGAAGGGCTCGGCAAAATTGCGGTTGCGGTACATGCCCTCCGGGAGGATGCCGATCTCGGCAAGCGAGAGGACCTCCGGCAGGAGCGGCACGTTCGCGCTTTCGATCACGGCGGTCACGTTCCCGCCGTTCGCCATTTCGCCCGTGTGCCCCATGAGACCGAAGCCGGTCACGTCGGTGATGCTGTGCACCTCGTACTTTCCGGCGATCTCGCTCCCGGCGCGGTTGAGCTCCGCCATCTGCGCGACGGCTTTGGCGTAGGTCTCCTCCGATACCATGTCGGCCTTGTTTGCCGTGGAGATGATGCCGGTGCCGAGCGCTTTGGTGAGAATGAGCACGTCGCCCGCGCGCGGCGTGCAGTTCAAACGAATTTTATCCGGGTGGGCAAAGCCCGTCACGGAAAGGCCGTATTTCGGCTCGGGATCGCGGATGGTGTGGCCGCCGGAGATGATGACGCCGGCCTCCGCCGCCTTCGTATAGCCGCCGCGCAGCACCTCGCGCACGGCCTCGTCCGGCATCTGCGGCGATACGGCCATGATATTCAGCGCGAGCTTCGGCTGCGCGCCCATGGCGTAAATATCGCTGATGGCGTTTGCTGCGGCGATCTGCCCGAACATGTAGGGATCATCCACAATGGGAGGGAAGAAATCCAGCGTCTGCACAATGGCCAAATCATCGCTTACCTTATAAACGGCGGCGTCGTCGCTGGTATCGTAGCCCACCAGCAGGTTTTCATCCTTTACCGTGGGGATGCCCTGCAAGATCTGGCTCAGCATTCCCGCGCCTACCTTGGCGCCGCAGCCCCCGCAGGCGGCAAGTTTGCTCATTTTAATATCACCCTGCATTTTATTTTCCCTCCAGTAATTTGGTATAGTACAATACACCCTCCAGAATACCGCCCGCGATGGCGTTGGCCTTATCGGAGGGGGTGAAGCAGTTTTCGACCTTGCAACGGGCATCAATATCGCCGGATTTGAGGCCCTTGGTCACGGGGGATCCCTCCGGCAGCATACCGCGGACGATGCCGCCCATATTGGCGTAGACAGGCTCCTCCCCGGCGTAGGCCACCAGCTGACCCTTTTCCACCACATCGGTGATCTTGACCACCGGGTGCCAGATGCCATCGGCGGTGGCGCGGATAATGCGCTCGCCGCTGAACCCGCCCACATTGCCAGGGGTGGCGGTATCCGGTTCGGGCGAGCCCTCATACAGGGTGCGGCCCATATCATGCCCGCGGTTGCTCTCCACACAGAAGTGGCAATCCACACCGGAGGTAAAGCCGGGGCCGATGCCCACCACCAGCGGCGCATCAGTGATTTTTGTTCCGATATTTTTCTTGGCAATGATGGCATCCACCAGCACAGCCGGTTCCAGCTTTTTGGCCTCTTTATATTCGGGGTCAATGAGAATGGGGATCTCCCCTTCCCCGATGATGCGGCGGGCATCCGCAGCATCTTTGGCCAGGCGGGCCGTGACCCCTGTCACCGTTGCGGCGCCATCGTACACCGCACGGGAAAAGGCCACCGTGCAGCGCACCGTGGTGGGCTTTTCGATATCGGTGCAGACGATTTGAAATCCGCAGCGGTGCAGCCGGCAGGCAATGCCGGTGGCGAGATCCCCCGCGCCTTTAATGGCGATCAGCATATTCTCTCCTCCTATCGCTTCCAAACCTCGTATTCTCCGGGCCGACGCTGCAGGGCCGCGGTTACGACCCGCTCCACGCCTTTTTGCAACAAAAGAGTGGCCAAGGCCGCTATTTCATCCGGCCGGGCCCGATCCGCCTGGTTGAGCAGAACGGCATATGGACGGCTGCCCACATCCTTGCGCTGCGCCAGCGGAGAGCTAAGCAGCATCGCCATCAGCTCCGGGGTTACAATTTGGTCCGGTTCTAGATCAAAACGCAGCTTTGCAAGCTCCGGGCGATGGCACACCTCACCGAGCGGGCGGCCCAACGCGGAAAGCCCCGCCACAGCGATGACCGCATCGGCGAAGGCCGGGATGACCGGTTCGCGGTCATTGGGCACCTTCAGCGGCAGGCCCTTGGTGCCGTCCGCTTCTATTATAACACGGTCAGCAAGCTCCGGGAGCTGCTCCAGCAGCGGGGAGGGGCCGAATTTTCTTTCTTCACTCATGGTACCTACCGTCATCAGGCGGCAGCTGGCCAAAAGGCTGCCTAAAACCGCGGCGTCATCGCCCATGTAGCCATTCTCCCTGGGCGGGCGGATGTGGGTGGTGGTGGTCATAATGACCGTTTCGCCCCGCCGGTGGTATTCTTTCCCCAGAGCAGCCATCAGGCTGCTTTTACCGCCGCCGCCTACGATCGCCGTTACATGGGAATTTTCTAGGCCAAAGGACGACATTGCCGAATGGTGTTCCATATTTATTCCCCCTCTCCGGTTTTCACCGATATACTGTTCAAAGAATAACACGCAGCACTTGAAAAGTCAATTGATATCAGTCATAATAAGGATATTAAGGAAGGATAAAGGAGGTTCCCCATGAGCAATAAACAGATGACTGCCAGCACCTCAGTGCGGATCCGTATGGACGATGTAAAGGTATTTGGGCCCGGCATAGCGGAGCTGCTGGAGCGTATTGACCGCTGTGAGTCCATCCGTACCGCCACCATGGAAATGAAAATAGCATACAGCAAGGCCTGGACCATGCTGCGCAGCTGCGAGGCTGCTCTCAGCTATCCGCTGATCCAGCGGAAGGTAGGCGGCGCCGGCGGCGGCGGCTCCACCCTGACGCCGGAGGGGCGTTCCCTGTTGGAGCGTTACCGCCAGTGGGAGGCCGACTGCAAAGCTTATGCCAAGGCCCACCTGGCCGATTTCTTCCCGGAGGCCGCTGAATGAATCTTTCGCTGGTTGTACTGGCGGCTGGGGCTTCCCGGCGCTTTGGGGCGGCCAATAAGCTGCTGCAGCTGCTAGATGGCAAGCCACTGTTATGCCACACGCTGGAGCTGGCGGCAGCGCTGCCCGTTATGCAGCGGGCAGCTGTCTGCTCGGTGGAAACCGCTCCCCTAGCGGAAGCGGCAGGCTTTACCGTGCTGCTGAACCCGCAGCCGGAGCTGGGACAGAGCCACAGTCTGCGGCTGGGGCTGGCCGCCTGCCGGGAGAGCGACGGCTGCCTGTTCCTCACCGGAGACCAGCCTTTCCTTAGCGTGGAGACCCTGCACCGGCTGATTAACGCATGGGAGAAGGAACCCGGCGGCATATGGGGATGCGAGTTTGAGGGGCGCTTTTCCATCCCCTCTATCTTCCCTGCCGCTGTGTATGGGGAGCTGCTGACGCAGGGTGGCGATGTGGGCGGACGGGAGGTCATGCGGGCCCACCCGGAGCTGGTGCATACCATCCCTGCGCCCCCGCAGGAGCATTTTGATATCGATACCGTGGCGGACCTGGCCGCAGCACAGCAAAAATAACCGAGAAGGAGCAGCCGGCGGGCTGTTCCTTTTTTCTGCGCCGTACCCGCTATCATGCAAAAACACCCCCGTCCTTGCGGACGGGGGGCTTTTGTGTAAAACACGATGAGAAATGGAGCTGTCTTATTTGGTAGAGTTCATCCCTTAGATGATCTCCAATCGCTTAGCTCTAAAAGGATTTTCATTCAGTTACTCTGAATTAGTCCTCTTTGAACTCATAGTCCTTGCCGGGCAGGATAGCATTCAGGATGATGCCGAATACTGCAGCGCAGGCCAGGCCGCTGAACGAAACACCACCGATGTGGATCGGATAGGTGTTGAAGCCCAGACCGGATACCATGATGATAGCAGCGACCAGAACGTTACGCATGTTAACGAAGTCAACCTGGTTCTCTACGATGGTACGGATACCGGTAGCAGCGATCATGCCGTACAGAACGAAGGAGATACCGCCGATAACAGCAGTGGGGATGGAGTTGATAACTGCCTCAAACTTGGGAGACAGGGAGAGGATGATAGCCATGACAGCAGCAATACGCATTACGAAGGGGTCGAATACGCGGGTCAGGGCTACTACGCCGGTGTTCTCGGAGTAGGTGGTGTTGGCAGGGCCGCCGAGCAGACCGGCCAGGGAGGTACCGATACCGTCGCCCAGCAGGGTGCGGGTCAGACCGGGATCAGCGATGTAGTTCTTGCCGGTGGTAGCGCCGATAGCCATAACGTCGCCGATGTGCTCAACCATGGCAGCAACGGCAACAGCCAGACCGGCAACGATAGCATCAGCATTGAACTTGGGCAGATGGAAGTTGGGAAGACCAACCCATGCAGCAGCGCTGACACCATCGAAGGAAACAGCGCCCATGATGATGGCAACGATGTAGGAAACGATCAGGGAGATCAGAACGGGGATGATCTTGATCATGCCCTTGCCCCAGGTATTGCAGATGATGATCACGAGGATCGGAACAATACCGAGAGCCCAGTTGGTCAGCAGGTTGTTAACAGCAGAGCCAGCAAGGTTAATACCGATGAGGATGATCAGCGGGCCGCAAACAACAGGCGGGAACAGCTTCATAACTCTCTTGGTACCCAGAACCTTGATCAGGATAGCGAGAATTACATACAGACCACCAGCAGCAACTACGCCGCCGGTCGCATACTCTTTGCCGTACTGGGGGATAATAGCACCATACATGCCCAGGAAAGCAAAGGAGGAACCCAGGAATACGGGAACCTTGCCCTTGGTGATGAAGTGGAACCACAGGGTAGCAACACCAGCGCAGAACAGGGTAACGGAAGCGGAAAGGCCCACAATACCCTCGCCATAGCTGTTGGTCAGAACGGGAACCAGAATGGTAGCGCCGAACATGGCGAAGCACTGCTGCAGGCCCATGATAATGGACTTGCCCCAGCCGAGTTCCTTACGAGCATCATAAATGCCTGTAACTTTAGTACTCATTAAATTTGCCTCCTCAATGATTTGGATTCTCCATTTCTCTTGGTCTATCGAACCTCTGCATCAAGACCGAGTGCGCCCATTTATGTACTTACACATCGGCACGGATTTCTTGCGAAATCTCTTTAATGCAGCATCCTTATTATATCTTGTGTTCATAAAAAATTCAATCTCTCGGCCCCCACTTTTCCGTATTCCACAATTTACAGTTTTTGATGTTGTGCATTTTGCCATCACCCATTGGAGAAACTCCCCAATATCTCCCCTATCATTTTCAATTATATTTGGAATGTTATAAACATATTCCTATTGAGATATGTTAAATATGTCCTAAAATATGCTGCTATTTTCTCCATTTTTGCACCCTTTGCAATAAACTTGTTCGATAATTCGGTCCTTGAGGGATATTTTATGCTGTTAAGATTATGTTAATACACCACAAAGACATAGAAACAGGCACCCACCACAGAGGGCAGGTGCCTGCATTTTTAGTGCCTATTGCGCGCGCTTTTGGATAGAATTACTTCTTCTCAGCAGCGGCTTTTTCCTGCAGGGCCTTCAGCATGCGCTCGGGAGTGATGGGCATCTCGGTGAAGCGGCAGCCGGTCGCATTGTAGATCGCGTTGGCGATGGCGGGGGCGCCGGGAACCATTGCAGGCTCGCCGATACCACGGGCGCCATAGGGGCCGGTCTCCTCGGGATGCTCAACGCCCATGGCGATGAAGGTCTCGGGGGCATTATCGATGGTGGGGATCTTGTAGTCCACGAAGGACTTATTGAGGACTTTACCATCCTTGAGCTTCAGCTCCTCGAACAGTACAGTACCCAGAGCCTGCATCATACCGCCCTCTACCTGAGCCTTATACAGCTCGGGGTTGACGATGTGACCGGGGTCGCAGCTCTCTACCATCTTCTTTACTTCGATGATACCGGTCTCGGTATCGACCTCAACCTCGGCGCCGGCCACAGCGGTGGTCCAGAACGCGGCGGGCTTGGGGGAATAACCGGTAGCGGGATCATAGTTGATGTTATTGGGCAGGGTAAAGGTGCCTACGCCGATGGCGGGACCGCCGTAACCGGAGCCGTCCTCAAACGCCAGACCCAGTGCCAGATCGGACATGGGCATACGGCTTTCGGGGTGGTTGCGGTTGATGATCCAGCCATCCTCAAGGTACAGCTCGCGCTTGATGTAGCCCAGCTTGATCTGAGCCAGATCCAAAAGCTTCTCCTTCAGATCCTCGGCAGCCAGCTTGATCGCATTACCGGCGCAGTAGGTGATACGGGAGGCAACGGTCTGCCACTCATAGGGGGTATGGTCGGTATCGCCGGTGCGGATGGTAAACTTGGAGGGATCGCAGCACAGAACCTCGGCGGCGATCTGGGTCAGAGCAGTATCGGAGCCCTGGCCGATATCGTGACCGGAGGTCATCAGGAAGAAGGTGCCGTCCTCATTCATACGAATGATGGCAGCGGAGCCTGCGTTGGTGGGCTGAGAGGGGGACTTCCAGCCGCCGGCAATGCCCTTGCCGCGTACCTTGTGGGGGCCGGAGGGCGCATCGCAGGGCTTATCGTACTCGATCGCCTCGGCGACCTGATCCAGGGCCTCCAGGAAGCCGCAGGATTTCATGATCTCGCCGGTACCGGTGGACTTGCCGGGGGCCAAACCGTTGACACGGCGGATCTCGATGGGATCCATGCCGATCTCCTTGGCAACCTCATCGATGTTCTGCTCGATACCGAAGTGGATCTCGCACATACCGAAACCACGGTAGGGGCCGCCTACGGGGTTGTTGGTGTAAACGCAGTAAGCGTCGGTCTTAACATTGTCGAACTCATAAGGGCCGGTGGAAGCAAAGCCGGAGGCCTTAACGATGTTTACGCCGTACTCGGTGTAGGCGCCGCCATCCCAGTAGAAGTCGTTCTGAACCGCCAGGAACTTACCGTCGCTCTTACGAACTGCGGTCTTGATCTTGGTGTACAGACCCTGACGAACATAGGAGTTGACAAACTCTTCCTCACGGGTGTATTCCATCATAACGGGACGGCCCTTGCTGTGCATGGCCAGAGGAATGATGATACCTTCGATGGTGGTACCGGCCTTGGCGCCGAAGCCGCCGCCCACATAGGGGGAGATGATACGCATCTTGTTCAGCGGGATATCAAAGGAGGCAGACAGCGCCTGACGAACCGCATACGGGGACTGGCAGGAAGCCCAAACAGTGCACTTACCGTCTGGCTCGTACTGGGCTACTGCAATGTGGTTCTCGATGGGGGTATGCTGAACATGGGGAACATGGTACTCATGCTCGGTGATGTAGTACTCGTCAGGATGCTCCTCGGCATACTTGAAGGCCGCATCGGCATCGCCCTTACGGATGATGTGATGGTGGGAGATGTTGGTATGAGCCTGCGGGTGGAAGATGGGAACTACTTTATATGTATGCAGCTCGGGATGGATGAGGATGGCATCCTTGGCCATACCCTCCATGGGG
>ERZ857745.4788-NODE-4788-length-11528-cov-5.612220_pt1 | contig 11528 bp, 8 predicted proteins | sample MGYA00519699_ERZ857745 | MGnify/ENA primary metagenome ERZ857745 (study PRJEB31778, sample SAMEA3449357) | human gut metagenome | biome: human gut; feature: human-associated habitat; material: faeces | place: United Kingdom | collected 2010/2012 ...
CATGCATCCTCCGTGTCAATCAGCGGAGTGATTGACACGGGAGTGAACAGTAACTCTTTTCCCACAATGTGCCAGTCCAACATAACACACTTCTCCGGTCATCTCTGCGTCATATTGTTTTTCCTTTATCTGTTCCAGTGCCTTTTCTGCAAGCTTTTCTAAATCGTCTTTTTCATCTTTGGTATACTTGAATTCCAAAATTAAATTTGGATATCTGTCATGTTTTGCATAAAGACAGATATCACTTCTGCCTTCTCCGGTTTCCCGATTGCTTTTGATATCATAATCCTTTCTAAGAAATGCACACATTCCAAGCGTCATCATATGGTAACTATTCTCATCTTTCAAATCATGATAAGATGGCAATTCCAAAAGAACTCTCTGATACTCTTCTGCAAAACGTTCCATATCCTTTCTTTTAAGAGCATTTAACATCTTTTCCATATGTCTCTCATCGATTTTCAGATGACATGCTGTTAATTCTTTGAACACTTTCCACACTTCCAGATTAGGAACCCGAAGTCGGTAATAGTCCTCTTCGATTTCTTTTGTAATTGTTACAATTCCGGCATTTACAAGAAGTCCCCATAGATTTGCTTCGTCCATTTTTTCATAATAAGCCATTGAAAAATCTACTGTCACTTCTACTTCACCTTCTGTGACCAAGGCCTCATATTCTTTCTCAAAAGACCTTCCCTGTACTTCAAGTGCATTACGTAAAATACTGTTTTCGCTTGTATTAACCCAATAAGAATCCATCCTTCTTCTTGCCGCATAACACGATATTGACCATGGATTATATACATCTGTACTGCCAAAATGATATCCATCGTACATCTTTTTCAGCTCATCTGAAAATTCTGCTTTACAATAAGCAAGCAGCTCTTTTACTTCTTGCTCTGTAAAACCAAAACAGTCATCATAATCTTCGTCCTGCACTGTGCAGACAACTAAATTATTGAGACCCGAAAATATATTTTCCTTCGCAATTCTCTGAATTCCTGTCAGAATTGCCTTTTGAAGATAATCGTTGCCTTTCAGGGACGTTGCCAGAAAACGATTCAACATGGCTCTTACTTCATCATAATATCCTTCGGAATTTGCAGACATAAACGGAGTATCATATTCATCTAACAGCAAAAATACTTTTTCTCCATAATACGTACTCAGTGCATGACAAAGAACAGCAATTGAACGAATTACATGATTTTCTATTTCTTTTCCGATGCTTTCCTGACATAAACTATTATAAATCATATTGAATTCTTTCACCTGGAATTCTGACAGTCTTCCATCATTAACCATCTGATAAAAGCGCTCATACTCCGCACGTACAGTATCTTTCAATGCATAACATAAAGATTCTGCATCCCCCGCTGTCACGTTAAGGAAAGACAAAAATACAACAGGATATCGATTGAGCTCCTTGTAGTGGACAGATTTTGTAATCTTTGTTCCACAAAATAAATCGGAGGAATCTTTTGTGCAGTCAAGAAATTCTGCCAACATTGACATATTAAGTGTCTTACCGAACCTTCTCGGTCTTGTAATTAATGTAATCTGATACCAGGATTCTAAAAACTGTTCAATAAACTGTGTTTTGTCCACATAATAGGCTTGTTTTTCACGCAAATCGCGAAAGTCCTGTACACCTATTGCAAGTTTAGGTTTTTCCTCTTGTATGCCAGACACATTGTACAGAATGCTGTCTTCCTTTATCACGTCACAACTTGCAACATAAGTTGGTTTTCTTCCAAATAATTCATCTAAGGAACAGGCTAACACCTCACTTATTCGTTCCAGTACTTCAAAGTCCGGTGTCCGGTTTCCATTCTCATAATTGGTATAAGTCGATCTGGAAATCCCCAGTTTTTCTGCCATCTGCGCCTGAGTGTAGACCCGGGATTTACGTAATTTTGTCAAATACTCGTTAAATTTTGTTTTCATAGAATCACCGCTTTTTTTCTTTTAGTATACGCTTTTATGTTTCATTTTGCAACATTCTTTTTTATTTATATACAAAGAAGGACAGAAAGGTTTCGTTTTGTTAACCTTTCTGTCCTTTTTAAATAGTTGCTATCTTATTTTCCTTACAGCATAGCTCCGAAATCTGTTACGATTGCCTGTCCTGTAATCGCCTTTGATTCATCGCTTGCAAAGAACAGGATTACATTTGCTACATCTTCTGCTGTACAAGATGGTGTTCTAAGATTACTGTGTGTTGACATTGCACCGATCATATCCGGGTCAAGTGCTGCCGGATTTGTTCCTGATGTCATTGGTGTAATGATATTTCCCGGGCAGATTGCATTACAACGGATTCCTGTTGCCTGGAAACGAAGTGCTGTATGCTTTGTCACTCCTACGATTGCTGCTTTAGATGCTACATAAGCAGCTCCGCCACATCCTTTCACTCCAGCGATAGAAGCAACATTTACGATAGATGCTCCTGCCTGCATCTTCTGTGATGCAGCACGCATGCAACGCATAGTTCCTTTTTCGTTCGTCTCTACGATACGATCAAGATCTTCGTCTGAGAATCGATCGATTGGTTTCAGTCCTTCCTCAAGAATTCCTGCATTATTCACAAGAATGTCTACCTTGCCATATTTCTCGATCACGAGATCCATCAGTCGCTCCGGATCTCCCTTCTTTGAGATATCTGTTGAAACAGCGAAAACTTCTCCTCCTGCTGCCTTAATCTCTTCTGCTACTTTCTCCAGTGCAGCCTCTCTTCTCGCTGTGATAACAACAGTTGCGCCCTCTTTGGCGAACATCTTTGCTGTTGCTTCTCCAACTCCTGAGTTACCACCTGTAATAATAGCTACTTTACCTTTCAAACGATCCATTTCAAAGATCCTCCTTTGTTGTTATAGGTAAAATTATACAATTCTTCTTTCAGTATTTCAATCTATTTATCTATATTTTACATTTTGTTTTATGCTTTATATTTCATCCAAACAAATTCATAGCCTTTCAAAACTGGATCTTTCACTTCTACAATTTCACCATTCACCAGATTTCTGAAAATGCCTTCTTCCTGCATCCACGCAGTCTGTTCATTTTCGCTGAAATTAAACAGTGCAATAAATCGTTCTCCCTTATACTCTCTGAGGATTCCTAAAATACTGTCATTATGAACATCATAAGTATATACTTCTGCTTCCTGGGAAAAGACATTTTCCTGTCTTCGGATCTGTTCCAATCGGTTCAACATCTGGAACAATTGTCCCTGTACAGTAGAAAGATCTTTCCTCTTATCCGCAAGTATCCACTGAAATATTCCTCGGTGGAGATACCGTGAATCAGATACTTTTTCAGCATCTTCTTTATAGCTATAATCATTCACCTGTCCTAACTCATCCCCGCTGTAAAGCATCGGGATTCCTGACTGTGTCAACATGTAAGCGTGGAGCATGAGATCTTCTTGAATTGCCGTCTGCATTTTTTCTGCATTTCCTTCAAATCCTGCTGCTTCAATTCCACACATGGATGCTGTTGTTCCACAAAATCGTGCATCTTGAGTTACAGGATCATCGTTATATAGCTCTCCACGGCTGATGCTGTCTGCTATCTTTCCTGTAAAATAATCATTGAGGTAACGCTTGTGGGAAGGCTCTTCCATTCCCCATTGTTTCATTGTATCAAAATCAAGCCCCCACCCGATATCATCGTGACAACGAAGGTAATTCAAAAATGTATATTGCTTTGGCAGACGGCTAACTATATCCATCTGTTTCTTCAAAAGCCGGATGTCTCTTGTCGCAATACTATTCCAGGTCGTCGCCATTGTTGTCACATTATAGAGCATATGACATTCCGGCTTTTCGACTGTGCCAAAGTACGGCACGACCTTTTCCGGCTCCATGACAACTTCTCCGAGAAGTATCACACTTGGGCAGACGATTTCAGCGATCATGCGCATCATTCTGACAATCGTATGTACTTCTTTCAGATTCCTGCAGCTTGTTCCTAACTCTTTCCAGATATAAGGAACTGCATCGATACGGATAATATCCATTCCCTGATTCGCAAGAAAAAGGAAGTTATACATCATTTCATTAAATACTCTTGGATTACGATAGTTCAAATCCCACTGATATGGGTAAAATGTTGTAAGCACATAATGTCCGATTTCCGGAAGCCATGTAAAATTCCCCGGTGCAGTTGTAGGAAATACCTGTGGAACAGTTTTTTCGTATCTCGCCGGAATATCACCGTTATCATAGAAGAAATAACGGCTCATGTATTCTCCTTCGCCTGCTCGTGCACGTTTTGCCCACTCATGTTCCTCAGAAGTATGATTCATCACGAAATCCATGCATACATTCATACCATTTTCATGACATTTTTCTGTCAATCTGGCAAGATCTTTCATTGTACCGAGATCTGGTCTTACTTTCCGAAAATCTGCCACGGCATATCCACCGTCTGATTTTCCTCTCGGAGTATCCAGAAAAGGCATAAGATGAAGACAATTTACATTACACTCTTTCAGATAAGTTAACTTTTTTTCTACACCTTTCAGATTACCGGCAAAGTTGTCAATGTACAACATCATGCCAAGCATTTCTTTTTCCTTAAACCAGTCAGGATTCTTTTCTTTCTTAATATCTCTTTTTTTCAACTCTGTGCTACGCTTCAAGTAGTAATCATGCATCTGCTCACAAAGTTCTGCATACATTGCATCATTTCCATACAACTCCATGTAAAGCCAGCGTAATTCATCCTGATGTTTTTCCATACGCTGTGCAAAGATTTTTTCTGTATTATTCACATTCTTCACCATTTTCTGTTCCATCGTCAACCAATTTATTTTACTCTTTCACAAAACAATACTGATATGCCTGATATTCGCCCGGCTCTATCGGAAGCGGCATGCCGCCATACATAAGTGCAGCTCCGGTGTATCTTTTTCCACTCTTTTCTTCTCGATATACAGCTGTTTCTTCAAGCCCTTGAAGTTTTACATAATTTACTGTCATATTTCCATGAATCACCTGCATAACTATATTTAAAAGAACTTTACTTTGTTCTTTCTCATCTGTATGCACAAACTCCCATGCGCAGATTTCTTCTGTTGTCGGATTTGAGAGACGATAGTACAATCCGTTCTGAATGATCGGTGCATAGCTCTTATATTCTGCGATTTGTTCTCTGATCTCCTGCTTTTCTTCTTCAGAAAGTTTCATAAGATTCAGCTCGTATCCAAAAGTTCCGGACATTGCAACAACACCTCTTGTATGAAGTGGGGTCTTTCTTCCCGTCTGATGATTCGGCACTGCTGACACGTGAGAACCTACTACCGATACCGGATAACCAAAGGATGTTCCATACTGGATCCGTAATCTGTCAATTGCATCCGTATTATCACTACACCAGATCTGCGGAGTGTAATACATCATACCGGCATCAAATCTTCCACCTCCACCGCTGCAGCCTTCGATCAGCAGATTCGGATATCTCTGCACAAGACGTTCCAGAAAATCATATAGTCCCAATACATAATCATGTAACACTCTTCCCTGATCTCTTGTTACAGAAGAATAAACATCCATCAGGCTTCGATTCATGTCCCATTTTACATATTCGATATTACCCTGATCCAACACCTTACAAATCTGATCATAAATTTCATCTACAACTTCTTTTCTTGAAAAATCCAATACAAGCTGATTTCTGCTTCTGACCGGATTTCTGCCCGGAACCGTCAATGCCCAGTCCGGGTGTTTCCGATAAAGATCACTGTCTTCTGAAACCATTTCCGGCTCGATCCAGATACCAAACTTCACACCCAGATCATTAATTCTCTTGATCAGATTTCCAAGTGTGCCACCAAGTTTCTTCTCATTCACAAACCAGTCACCCAGTCCGCTATTATCATCATCACGTTTTCCAAACCAACCATCATCCATAACAAGCATGTCAATATTGACTTCCTTCGCCGCTTTGGCAAGCTCATAGATTGTATCTCCGGTAAAATCGAAATAAGCTGCTTCCCAGCTATTGATCAAGATTGGACGAATTTCTTCTTTATATTTGCCTCTGCAGATATGTTGTCTGATACAATGATGCAGATTCTGAGACAAACGATTCATTCCTTCTGAGGAATAGGATAAAATCACTTCCGGAGCCTGGAACTTTTCTCCTGTTTCCAACGGATAGCGAAAAGCTTCTTCCTGAAGTCCTAGCATCATTCTTGTCTGGTTTAACTGATCTTTCAACACTTCTCCCTGGAAACACCCACTGTATACAAAGGACATTGCATAACAATTTCCTTTGTCTTCTGTCGTTTCTTTTTCTGCAAGGATCATCATCGGATTGTACTGATGACTGGAGGTTCCTCTGACACTTCCGATTTTCTGTGTTCCATGCACAACCGGAACTCTCTGAACATTTCGCTCCATCGCATGTCTACCATAAAATGTTAGAAGTTCATAATCTCCGTAAAGGAAATCCAGACTTGCTGACTCAATTTTGTTTAAATAGATTTTGCCACTGCTTTCATTTTTCACACTTACACTTCTTGTAATAATATCCTGTGCGGGAAGCACTCCATAAAGAAGCACCACCTTAACTCCCGTTACCGGATCTTCCATTAAGATTTCCAGTGTCTGTGCTTCCTTATCACTTGCATAAACTGCCGGAAGTCCTTGCAGATTATATTTTCCATCAAAGATTTTATGACTCTTGTAACGAAGGTCGCAACTCATACTTCCATCTGCATTTTCTACTGCAAATGCTGTACTTCTGAAATCCCCGTTCCCGTAACAAGGAAATTCCTGTGGAAGTGTATCCATTGAATACGTACGATCTTCTCCTGCATCATATGGATTTCCCGAAAACCCCCTGTCATAATATGTCAGAAGATAGTCCATACATCCATCGGTTTTCTTCCCGTAATATAGATGTAACAAAAATCCATAGCGATCCACCTGCATCTGATATGTTGTATTTTTTGTCTGTAAAGTAAATGTTCTGTCTTTCTCGCAATATATAATTCCCATATCTAAATACTCCTGTTTTCCATTTTAGCGAAGCAAGATCTGCATTACTGTCTGTTCTCGCTTCGCTATCTTTTACTTTTTATTATTTCACTGCTCCATTAACAACTCCGTTGAGGATATGCTTCTGACAGATCAGATAGAAGATCAGAATCGGAAGCAATGCCAACAGATAGGAGGCAAATGCCAGATTATAATTTGTTCCAAACTGTGTCTGGAAGTTCAGCTGTGCCAACGGAAGTGTATTTCCGCTTCCTGAACCGGACATGATCACAAGTGGTGTCATAACATCGTTCCATGTACCAAGTGCTGTCAGAACTGCAACTGTCGCATGCATTGGTTTCATGATTGGGAAAACAATCTTCCAATATGTTTTCCATGTACTCGCACCATCCACACAGGCTGCTTCTTCCAATGCAATCGGGATATTTGTCAAATATCCTGAATAAAGCAATACATTCATAGGCATATAAAATACAACGTACAGAATAATAACTCCTGCTCTGTTTGCCAGTCCCATCTGCGCCGTCTGTTTTACAACAGGCATCATCAGAATTGCAAATGGCACAAACATTCCGCTGACAACATAGAAATAAATGAATTTGTAAAATTTACTCTTCTTATTTCTTCCGATTGCATACCCCAACAGTGAATGAATCAGAATTGAAAGGACAACTGTTACAAGTGTAATAAATACACTGTTTCCGAGAGAATGCCAGAAATCTGTCACTCTCATTGCCTCAGCAAAATTATCAAGGCTCAAATGACTTGGCAAGGAAAGGATTCCGCTGATACTATTCGTCATCTCAGAAGGCTTCTTCAGTGCAATTACGATTGTCATATACAGTGGAAAAGCAACCGTAATCAGACCAAGTAAAAGTAAAATCGTTACAGGCCAGTTTACTCGTTCTTTTATTTTCATTTTTTCCATTACAGCTGTTCCTCCTTTTTCCCTGTGATTGTCATCTGTAATACAGAAATTACAACAATAACGATAAAGAATATCACTGCGTTTGCACTCTGGAATCCAAACTGACCGCCACTCATACCATTGTTATAAATCAGATAAGAAATGGATTCTGTACTCTGTGCCGGACCTCCTTTGGTCAACGCCATGATCTGATCAAATACCATCAGGAAGTTTTTCACACAGAGTACCATATTGATGCTAAAGAATGGAATAATGAGAGGGAATGTCAGATGTCTGAACTTATTCCATCCTGTTGCACCGTCAATCGCTCCTGCTTCGTAAACATCCTCCGGAACTGTCTGCAGTCCTGAAATATAAATAATTGTATTCATCGCAATCGACTGCCATGCACACACGATTACAACTGCGATCCATGCCAGTTTTGTACTAGACAGCATACTGGAAGAAAGGGTCTTGCTTCCAAGCATTTCTCCGAAAGCCGGAAGAATGTATGTAAAAAAGTAATTGAAAATGTATCCTACAACCAACGCTCCGAGAACATTTGGAATAAAGTAGGCACCACGAAACGCACTCTTGAATTTAATCTTACTATTCAGTCCGAGTGCAAGGATCAAACTGATTACATTTGTCACAATCGTAGCTACAATTGCAAGTTTAAATGTAAACAGATAAGAACCTCCGACTCTGCTGTCTGTAAAAAGATCCTGATAATTTCTAAGTCCTACCCAGTCAAAGCTTCCATAACCTTTGAAATTCGTAAAACTGTAAATCACACCTTTGATCAGTGGCAATGTATTAAAACAGAAAAACAGTGCCACGATCGGAATTGTTATCAGAAGAAAGGTCATTTTTCTTCCACTCATTGATTTCTTTCCCATGCTTGAATTCCCCTTCCTTAATCTTCGTCCGCATGCTCTTTCTCGTAATCTTCCACTTTGCGGATGATATCACGGTTATATCTCTTCCAGTCTGTATCAAACTTTGTTAAGAATGCATCCACATCCCCTTTCATAAGAAATGTCTGGATCTGTGCATCTACTGACATCTCTGAAGGATAGTAATGATCCTGGTAATCTGCCATTCTTCCTTCTTCTATGAAAGATTTCACTCCATCAAGTGTTGGAGCAAGTTCAAAATCTCCTTCCTTACAAGGAACCGCTTTCTGTTCATCCAGATAACTCTGTACATTTTCATCTTTCAAAAGGAAATTAAGCACTTCATACGCTGCCTCTTTGTTCTCGCAATCTTTCATAACACTGAACTGAAGATCCACACCAGAGTTCAGCTTGTTCTCTGATGCATCATTATTAGCCGGCATTACAAAGGAATCGATATCCATATCTGGATTTACTGTCTGAATCTGTGGGATTGCATAACTTCCGATCGTGTACATTGCAGATTCTCCGTTTGCAAATGCTGTACAAGCTCCATTGTAATCATAAGCGAAAGGATCTTTCGGTCCATATGCAAGCAGTGCCTTTGTCTTTTCTGCTACTTCTCTATATTCATTTGAAAATGTTGTCTCTCCTTTGTTCACCTGGCTGCAGACATCTGCCGGTGCAAGATCAACGGCGATCGCATTCCACGGTGCAAGACAAGTCCATGTATCTTTAAATCCAAAATACAATGGCTGGATTCCTTCACTCTGGATCTGTTCACAGAGGGCTATAAATTCATCCCAGGTTTCCGGAATTTCCCAGCCATATTCCTCAAACATTGCTCTGTTGTACAGAACTCCTGCTGCATTTGCCACATATGGAACGGCATACACACCGTCCTCAGGTACAAATTCCAACGCTTTATCTATATCCAGATAAGCCTGTTTTATAGAATCCAGACCTTCATAATCTGAAATATCCATAAGCATATCAGAATCTATAAAGTTAGAGAAATTGACATCTCCACCGATTCCGATAATATCTGGAGCGTCTTCTCTGATAAAACGTGTTTTAAGTACTGTCATTGCATCATTTGGAGATTCGATCGTCAAATGAATATCATCATGAGTTGCATTGAATTCTTCTTCAATCTTTTCAAATGTTTTCACTGCCTCAGGTTTATACTGTACAAGCTCGATTTCTATCTTTCCACTATTTTCACTCTTCTGTCCGCAACCTCCGAGTACCATTGCCGAAGTCATACAAAGCATCAATCCCATGCAAATGATTCGATTGCTCTTCTTATACATTTCCTTACTCCTTCCTTCTACCATACACCTTTCATTTTGACACATTCCGGAATATTTTTGTCATTTCACTTAGGTCATCTATTTGATAATCATATTCTAACATATCTTTATGCCACTATAAATATCAGAGTTTTTTTAGTTTTATAGCAAAATACAATTTTTTCATTCATATATTGAAGTCATCTAGCATTTTGATATATAATGCTATCAGAGGTGATTTATATGAGCGACTTACTTTTTTCTGTATTTCCAAATGAAAATTTTGTTGATCTGGGATTATATCAATATGGATGGGAACAATGTGCACCGGCTCACTCGTTCGGTCCTGCAGCAAGAAATCATTACATTTTCCATTATGTGATTTCCGGAACAGGAACATTACTTGCAGATGATGAAAACGGAAACACCATCACTTGGCAGGTAAAAAGTGGACAAGGCTTCATGCTTTTTCCGGGACAGGTCAATACTTATATTGCTGATTCTAAGCTTCCGTGGGAATATACGTGGGTAGAATTCGACGGTCTTCGGGCCCGCGAGATTGTCACAACCGCAGGTCTGAGCCTGAATCACCCCGTTTATCATGCAAGTTCAAAGGAACTTCGCAACCAGATGATGGAAGAAATGCTTTATCTGAGCCGTCATCCCGAAGAATCTCCGTTTCATCTAATTGGACATCTCTATTTATTTTTAGATTATTTCATGCGTTCTGCTGCGACAGTTCATGTGAAGCAAAACGGAAGTATCCGGGATTTTTATATTAAAGAAGCTCTTTCGTACATTGAACAGAATTTTCAGAATGATATTTCTGTAGAAGATATTTCCGCATTCTGCGGATTGAATCGAAGTTATTTCGGAAAAATTTTTCACGATACGATTGGACGTTCTCCACAGGAATTCCTGATCAGTTATCGTATGACTAAGGCTGCAGAGCTTTTGAAGATCACTTCACTGTCAATTGCAGATATTGGGAATGCCGTAGGGTATCCGAATCAGTTGCATTTTTCACGTGCATTCAAAAATGTCTATGGGATGTCACCAAGAAATTGGAGAACTGAAAATAAAATAGAACTATGAGAAACACGCTCTGCGAGTTTCTCAAGTTATCCTATTAACATCTCCTGTTCAATTTCCATTTCACTTTCCAGGATACATTGCTTCAACGCTTCCAATTGTCCAGCATTTAATGCCTCTAATTTTTTCTTCTTCTCACTGTTTAGTTTAATGCCTTTTCCATTTTTCAAAGCATCCTCATAAGAAAGAACATCCATCTTCCATGGAGTCAGATTTGGGAAAATATTTTTCTCATTGTATAAAAAGATCTGTATTCCACCGTAATCCATATCTCCCCAGTGATAACACTGGATTTCTTCCGGTGCTGTCTTCATTAACATTTGCAAAAAGCGAA
>ERZ857745.4792-NODE-4792-length-11526-cov-2.930172_pt1 | contig 11526 bp, 3 predicted proteins | sample MGYA00519699_ERZ857745 | MGnify/ENA primary metagenome ERZ857745 (study PRJEB31778, sample SAMEA3449357) | human gut metagenome | biome: human gut; feature: human-associated habitat; material: faeces | place: United Kingdom | collected 2010/2012 ...
AAGTATAATCAGGTTGAATATAACAGTGCTGAACTTACCTATAAGAAAACAGCTCCAATAAACTTTTCAAAAGATGCATCTAATGAGGTTGTAATTAAAGATAATGCGACCAAAAAAGAATCAGAGATTGATGCGACAACCATAGAGAATATTAAAGAGAGAAATCTTGAATATTCAAGTAATGATAAGAATATTGCAACAGTTGATAATAAAGGTAAAATAACTGCAAAGAAAGCAGGAATTGCAACAATTACAATTAAAGCTGTTGAAAATGAATATTATGAAAGTTCAGAATTGCAGTTTACAGTATATGTTCAGCATGCAATGGGATTATCTGATTTAAACTGGACAGCAAAAAAAGTTTATGATGGAACAAAAGATTTAAAATTGTCTTCTACATTAAAAGATAGCATTATAATTGATGGAACAGCAATATCCAATATTACTGCAACAGTAACAGCTACCGCTGATAAAGCAGGCGTTTCAGCAAAAAATGCAACAATTAAAAAAGGTGAAAAGGTTACTTTTAACGGAAAAGTAAATAATCAAAATTTGGATGAAAAAACACTTGCAAAATTAAATCGTTGTTATGTTTTTGAGGACTCCAAAGATGCTTTGATTGAAAATGCTGTAACTATTACAGCAAGACCTTTATATGTAAGAATTGCAAAGAAAAATGGAGCTTATGAATCTGCAATCCCGTATAGAACCAGCAAAAAAGATATGGAAAGTACAATTAAAACGGATAATACAGTGGTACTTGTTGGAAGTAAAGGAGCAATAGATTCAGATAAAGAATCTGGCTTAGTTGGAAAAGATACGGTTCAGGATGCAGAAAAAGCGTTAAAAAATCAAACAGAAATTCAGTTTAATTCAAAAGAAGATTATTCAAAGTATTATGAAGGATTATACAATAAAGCGATAGTTTTAAAAGTAAATAATGCAAAATACGATGACAATTATGAGTTTAAAGCAAACCCAGATGAAGAAAATTTATATGGGCGTCTTCAAATAACACAGGAAGTTATAGATGATGCAACAGTTGGAAAAAATATTTCTGTAATTTCAGCAGTTGGAGAGAGCGTAGATGAATCAGAGAAAAATGCAGAAAAAGTTTATCAGGGTAAAGATTTTACTTGGGTAAGTGCAAGTGCCAAGATACAATTTGTAACAAATCTGGCACCATATAATAAAGTAAATGTGGCAGGTTTAGAAACTTTAAGTATGGCAAATTATGCTGATAAAATTAAAGAGAACAGTATTGTGGATATTTCTGATTGGAAACTGCCAATTTATTTAGAAGCTTCGGAAGGCTCAGAACATTTTGGAATGAGAACAACTGCAGATGCAAAAGCTCAAAATGTTGCAAATAAAATTCCAGAAAATAAAGTCAAAGTGGATAATGAAAAACCAACAATTGAATTTATTGGTGAAATCAAAGATTTGACTAGAATCTATACGAACAAAGAATTTAACGTGGCTTATCAAATCAGTGATAATGGAAGTGGTATCAAAGAGGCTTCTTATGCTGTTTTGTCAGTGAAAAATTTGAACACTGTAACAAGTGATGAAATCGAAAAAGCAGTTAATGCTGTTACAAATTGGACACCATTTGAAGGAGAAGCAAAAAAGGCTGGAACTGTTAAGATATCTAATGAAAAAGATGCAAATAAGATAGTCGTTATCAAAGCAGTTGACCAGGTTGGCAATATTTCAGCATACACATCAAATGGAATTGTAATTGATATTACATCACCAGAAGTAACATTAAGTATTGATAATAGTAAACAGGTGAATGGAATTTATGGAGGAAATAAGACTGCCATTAAATATTCCGTTAATGTAAATGACCCTGTGAAACAGAGCGATGGAATGGAAGTTCAATCTGAAATCAATCGTGTAGAAATTGAAGTACAAAAAAATGATGTGAAAGATGCAGAGCATAGTTTTGTAATTGAAGGTGATGAACTGGAAAAAATGAAATCCGAAGAGGCTTCAGAAACTGGTGCATTCATCTATAAAATTCAGAAAGAAATTCCTGTTCAAGAAGAAAGCAGTCAAATCAAAATTTTAGTAACAGCATTTGATAAAGCTGGAAATTCTTTAGCCCAAACTAGTGAAACTTTACAGGTTGACGGAAAAAAACCAGAAATTGAAGCTAAGTATGACGGAGAAAAATTAGAAAATGGATGTTATAAGGAACGTAAATTAACAGTTACATATATTGAAAGAGAATTCTCTGAAGATAATGCTGAATTTAAGATTGAATTTAATGATGAAAAGGAATCTAAGGTTGCATTAAGTGAAATTAGAGCTGGAAAAGTTGATGGAGTTTCAGTAGAGGGGGAACCTAAAATTGAAGCAGGAACTACTCCCGATGATAAAAAATCAACTTATACAATTAAATTTGGTAAAGAGAACTTTGATTGTACAGTTAAGTTGAATGGAATCTCGTTAAAAGATCAGGCAGGAAATTCCAATAGCGTAGATACTGCAAATGAAGAATTTACAGTCGATCAGGTAGCACCTAAGATCAATGTAGAATTTGATAACAATGATGTTAAAAATGGTGAATATTTTAATGATATTCGTCAGATGACAGTTACTTACACAGAAAGAAATTTTGATGAAAACAATTTAAGATTTAAAGTTTCTGAAGAAGAAAAAACTCTTAAAGATTTTTTAGCTATCAATGGAATTAAGCAAGTTGGAACAAGAACTGATAATGGTAATGAACATAAGTACACGTTTGAATTTGGTGAAGATGATAACGACTTTGACTTTAACGTAACTCCTGAAATTACAGATAAGTCGGGAAATGCAAATCAGGGAGTAACGTATACAGAAGGAACTAAAGCAGGAAAAGAATTTACTGTTGATAGGGTTGCACCAGTTTTAGAGGTTAAATATTTTACATACAAAGATAAAGAGGGCAAAGAAGGCAAATATGAGATTACAGAAGGCATTGAAAAAACTAAAGATGATAAAGAAAACCCTTTTTACAAAAATGCCCCGATTGATATGGAGATAAGCATTAAAGAGCGTAATTTTGACAAGGAATCTTTAAAACTTAATTATACTGCTATTGATGCTTTAGAAAAAACAATCGAAGACGCAAAGGCAACCTCTAGTGAGTGGGATAAAAAAACAAAAACTTTTAAATTTGATAAGGAAGCCAACTACACATTAAATAGTATTGAATATACAGACCTTGCAGGTAATTCACTGAAAGTAGCTGGGCAATATTATTTTACAGTGGATAAGACTGCACCGACAGGAAAAATTATAATGTCAAGTGATACCAACGAACCTGGTATCAAGAAGCAAATGAGTAGCACTACTTTGTTTGAAAAATTTGAAAATTTTATATTTGGTCTTTTTTCTAATAACAAGATTAATCTTACAATGGAAGGCGAAGATACGATTTCTTCTGTAGATGAGATAAAATATTATCTTGACGAAGGAGCTACAGGTATTATTACAAATTTGGAAAAACTAAATAAAAATCCATGGACATTATATACGGCTCCTCTTTCTTTTAATAAAGAGAACTCAAAGTTTGTTCCATATTTGTATTTAAAAGACAAAGCTGGAAATGAAACCTACATAACATCCAATGGTGTAATCTATGATACTGCTAAACCAAATGCACCCCAAATTACAATTACAACAAAAGAGCCAGTATTAGCAGGAGTGAGTGACTCAGGAATTGAAATTTTTAATTCGGATGTGGAATTTAGTATTTCAGTTGAAGATCCAGTAGTAAATGGAACTTATTCAGGTCTTGCAAGTGTTTCTTATAAAATTATAAATAATGGAACAGTAACGCAAAAAGGAAGTTTTGATAAGGAATTAAAGCCTGCTTCTATGATGGTACAATCTATTGAGAATAAAGAAGTGAAAGTAGAAGCTTCCAAAAATAACAGTAATGATATTGTGATTGAAGTAACTGCTACAGATAACGCAGGAAACACTACAACAGAAAAAAAACAAATTGCTATAGATACCACACCACCAGAAATTACAGTTTCTTATGACAATAACAATGTCGCAAATGGTAAATACTTCAAAGCAGATCGTACTATGACAGTTGAATACAAAGAAAGAAACTTTGATGAAAGCAAACTTACATTTGATGTAACAACAAATGGTAAATCGCAAACAGTTTCATTAAGTCAATTGAAAAATGGTGAGGTTAATGGAATTAAAGTAATATCAGGTCCTGAAGACAGTGAAAAAACGAAAGAATTTGAAACCTATACAGATAACCGAACTAATACTTATAAAATTCTCTTTAATGCCGGTGGCAATAACGGAGACATGGATTACTCGATTGTTCCGCACATAATCGATAAAGCTAATAATAAGCAGAATAAAGAGACACAGTATAAAGCTGGTACAGAAGCTAAAACAGAATTCACCATCGATAAAAAAGCCCCAGTCATCTCCATGGCTTACAGTGCAGAGGGTGAAACAATCAACCCAGGCGGAAATGAAGTTTCCAGAGTTTACAGAAATAAAACAATTACAGCGACAGCTACGATTGAAGAACGTAACTTCTCCAATAGTAATAGTTTTTCAGAAGATCCGAAACAAATGAACCTCACCTACGAAGCCCTGAATTTCCAAGGCTCTAAGGTCAACACCGAGAACTACACAGGCACAGCAAACACAAGAGGTGAATGGAGTACTAACGTTTACACCAGAACAAAAACCTTCACATTCTCTCAAGATGCCAACTACACCTTAGGTCTTGTTTACAGAGACCTTGCCGGTAACGAAGCAGTCTACGATACACGTTACTTCACAGTAGATAAAACCGCTCCAACCGGAAGCATGACCATCGAGGATAACAGTGGAACAGCGAAGACTTGGATTCAGTGGATTCAGCAGGTATTCTTCGATATCTTCACGCAGAGTCAGAAGGGTGTATCCATGACAAGTGCGGATGAAACAGCAGGTGTAGCAAGTACACAGTACTACAAGTATCATCCGGATTCAGAGAGCCGTCATACTTTTGATGGTTTATCAACACAGAACTTGGATTCTATCAGCAGCTGGTCTGATGGATACAGTACATCTGTTAATGCAGATGAACAGGTTATTGTATATGAAAAGATTACAGACCGTGCAGGCAATGTAACTTACATTAATAACCAGGAAGGTGTTATCGCAGATAATACTTCACCGACTGCACCGGAAATTAAGATTACGGCAGCAGAACCTGCTCAGGGAATCTACAATGCAAGTGTTCCATTTACAATTGATGTAACAGACCCTGAAAATGGTGGAACTTATGCCGGATTAAAAGAAGTTTCTTATGAAATTACAAACAACGGCAAAGTAACACAGAGTGGTAACTATAACAGTGATTTATCTGACCCGACAGCGAGAGTACATAACATTCATCGTTCTGAAACAGTAAATGCAGAACTCAATAACAGCAACCATGTAACAATCAAGGTAAAAGCTGTAGACTATGCAGGAAATCAGTCAGAGGCAACCAAGGATTTGAAGATTGATATCACACATCCGGAAGTTACAATCACATTTGACTTAAATAATCCGCTGAATGGCAAGTATTATAAGACAACAAGAACAGCTACCATTTCTGTAAAAGAACGTAATTTTGATACCAACGCAGTTGATTTGAAGATTACGAATACAGACGGAACAATGCCTTCTGTAAGTGGATGGAGTATCAGTTCTCAAGCTGGTGAATCCGATGATGCAATTAATACCTGTCGTGTTGAGTTTTCGGCAGATGGTGATTACAACATGACAATGCAGTGTAAAGACCAGGCAGGAAATGAATCAAATACAGTAAAAGTGGATGAGTTTACCATTGATAAAACCATTCCGGTTATTTCTGTATCTTATGATAATAATTCCGCAGCGACACCGGGATATTACAATGCAAACAGAACAGCAACGATTACAATTAAAGAGCATAACTTTAATGCAGCAGAAGTTAATTCACAGATTACAGCGGCTCTTCAGGGAAGTGGTATTTCCGCACCGGGCGTTGGAGGCTGGAGTAACAGTGGAGATACTCATACCGCAAGTGTTACATTCTCAGATGATGGAGATTATACCTTCGATATTGACTATACAGACCTTGCCGGAAATGCAGCAGCAGATTATACACAGGACAGTTTCACTGTGGATAAGACAAAACCGGAAGTAGAGTTCTTTGATATCGAAGATAAATCAGCAAACAATGGAGTTGTAGCACCGGGTGTGAAGTATAGTGATGTGAACTATCTTGAAAGTGGCGTAGAGATTAAGATTGAGGGTGCAGAGCATGAATCTAAAGAACTCACCGGAAGCCGTTCCAGTATCGCAAACGGTGAAAGTATTAAGATGAATGACTTTGAGTATACACAGGACAATGATGATGTTTACACAATGACCGCAGTAATCTCAGATAAAGCAGGAAACAAGACAGAGAAGAAGATTATGTTCTCTGTAAACAGATTTGGTTCGAACTATTCGTTCTCAGATACAACAAAAGAATTCCTTGATGAGGTATATTCTAATTCAGCAAAAGACCTTGTTATCACAGAAACCAATGTCGATTCACTGGTATTTAACGGAATTTCTTACAGTCTGGATAATAAGACAACAGAACTGAAACAGGGAACAGATTATACCGTGAAGGAAACCGGAGGCGAAGGTTCCTGGAAACAGTATACTTACACAATTAAGAAAGAGAACTTTGAAAAAGAAGGACGTTACAGTGTAACAATCGATTCAGAGGATAAGGCAACAAATACAATGAATAACAAAGTAAAAGAACGTAACATTAACTTTGTTATTGATAAGACTCCTCCAACTGTTGTTATCACAGGTATTGAGGAATCCAGCTATCGTGCAGACAGCAGAGATATGTCAGTCAATGTATCCGATAATACCGCTGTAAAACGTCTCGACATCATGGTAGACGGAAAATCTGTAGCAACCTATAGTCAGGAAGATGTAAAAGAAGCCGGAGGCAAAATTGTTTATACATTGAACAGCTCAAACAGCAAACAGAAAGTAAAAGCTGTTGCGGTTGATATGGCGGACAATGAAGCAACTTCTGATAATCATAATATCCTGATTACAACCAATCTGTTTATTCAGTACATTAATAATAAACCTCTTTTTATAGGTTCTATTATAGCGTTAGTGCTGATTGCAGGTGGTGCAATTTACTTCTTTGTATTTAGAAGAAAAAAATCTGAAGATGCAGCAGATGCAAATTAATTAGAAAGGATGGCTGTCTGAATAGAAATATTTGGGCAGCCAACTTTTTAACCGGAGTATGTATTTTGGGCGTCTGTCTTAAAGAATTTAAGACAGGCTCCGAGAGTACATCAAAGAAATTTCACGAAGATAAAAGAGGATTTGGCGGGGAGGTGATTTGATATGCTTCAAAATGGAGAAATACTTGGCGGGATGTATCAGGTCATTGGTGAAATTGGTAAAGGTGGTTCTGGAATTATTTACCTGGGATATCACTTACGACTTCAAAAGCAGATTGTGATTAAGAAGATTAAAGATATCAATGTCGGACAGATTAACACCAGAATAGAAGCGGATATTTTAAAGAAACTTCATCATAGATATCTTCCGCAAGTGTATGATTTTTTAGAGATGCAGGATGGAATCTATACCATTATTGATTATATTCCGGGGCATGATTTGAGTTATTATCTGGGACGAAACTATAATTTTCCGGAAGAAACGATTCTAAAGTGGATGCATCAGATGTGTGAAGTGCTAGAGTATCTTCATTCTCAGAAGCCACCGATTCTTCATAGCGATATCAAACCGGGAAATATTATGGTTACAGAAAATGATGATATTTGTCTGATTGATTTTAATGTTTCTTTGGATGGTGAAGTATCAAAGGAGCTTCAGGGATTGAGCAGAAGTTATGCCGCTCCGGAACAGTTTCAATATGCTTTGGATAGAATGTATGGAAAACACAGCAAAATAGTATTAGATGCACGGATGGACATTTATAGTATGGGAGCAGTGTTCTATCGATTGATGACGGGGTGGACGCCAGATGCGGAATCAGGAATGCCATATTCGATTATGGAGATGAATCTTCCATATAATAATGGAATCAAAGCAATTGTCAACAGAGCAACGGCATGGGAACCATCACATAGATTTCAGTCAGCAAAGCAAATGAGAAAGGCTTTGGACAATGTGGAAAGAATGGACCCACAGTACAAGGCATTAACGAATCTGCAGATTCTTACAACTTTTGGAAGTGGTCTGCTGATGCTTTTTGGTATCTTTTTAATCCTGTTTGGAACAATGTCAAATAAAAAAGAAAAATGGCAGGAAGCTTATGATTCTTTTTATGAAATTACAGAATCCGGCACAGATTCCGAGGTTGTCACAGAGGGAATTGATTTGCTTAATAATGGTTCCGTACAGGGGGTACTAAAAAAGTATCCGGAGAAAAAGGCGGAGATTCTTCATGCAATCGGGGATAGTTATTTCAGACAAAAGCAGTATGAAGATGCAATCGATTATTATAAAGAGGCACTTGATACAGGAGAAGTTCAGGAAAATTATTTAAGAGATTATATGATGGCGCTGGCAAGAAGCGGGCAAAATGTAGAACAGTCAGTGATTGAAATAGAATATCCGGAAGCAGCCTATATGGAGCGGGCAGATGTGGAGTTGATAGAGGCACAGACAAAGTATACGCAGGGTGAGTTTGAGGAAGCGTTAATAAAGTGTGAAGATGCATTAGCACAAAGTACAGATATAGAAGTCAGCAGTCTGATTTGTGTATTAGAGTCAGAAATCTATACGGAGCAGGAAGAGTATACGAAGGCGGCAGATTCAGCAATACGAGTTACCAAATTTGATTCATCCAAAGATGCCAGGAGACGAGCAGGAAGTCTTGCTTTTGAAGCGGGAAATCACTTAGAAGATACGAAAGAAAAAAATGGGTGGTATGAGAAAGCCAGGAAGTATTATGAAACGCTTTGTCAGGATGAGATGTGTTCGTATGAAGATGAAATGAATTACGCACTGGTACTTCAGGCTCTGGAGCAGTATTCGGACAGTAATGTCTGTTTAAGAAAGATGAGAGAAGAATATCCGGATGATTATAAGGTACTGATGTGGATGTGCTATAACTATCTGGGAATCGGAAATCAAAAGGGCAGTATGGCTGAGGTGGAATCTGATTTGAATTTTGCATATAGTTCCTGTAAATATTTATATTCTCAAGATGAAAGCATGACAGGTGGTTCAGATGAGGATATGGAAAAATTAAATGAGTTGATGAAGCAGTTGGAAGAATAATAAAAATACAGGAGGAAGCTATGGCAGGAAACGTTATGATAGTTGCAGGCAGCATACTGATAGTCGCAGCAATCAGTATTATGGTTGGTGTGAATATAGTGTTATCACGAAAAAAAAGGCGGATAAAGGAACAGATTTATTCCATGTATGAGTAAAGAACAAAGAAAATAAAAGGATGAGGGAGGACAGCAAATGAAGAAAAAAGGTTATATCATATTGAGCGTGATTTGTGCAGTTGTTTTAATTGCAACAGGAATTATTCTGGGTGTAGTTATGAAAAAGCAGTCAAATAAAAAAACATATACGGCTTCGATTAAAACAGCAGAAAAATATTTGGAAGCGGGTGATTATACACAGGCAGTTGTAGCATATAAAACTGCAATTGAAAAAATGCCGGAAAAAGAAACTGGTTATGTAGGACTTGCAAATACCTATCTGGAACAGGGGGATACTTCTTCTGCGAAAATTATCTTGAAAAAAGGTTATCTGGTCACAAACTCTTCCAAAATTCAATATATGTTAAATGGAATCGAAGACGGAAGCCTGCTTGTGAATAATCTGAAAGAAACACCTAAGAAAGAAACGCTCCAAAAGAGTGGAGAATTATCATTTAATCAAAATTTTTTCCAAAAGTTAGAGAGTTTTACCTATCAGGATTATGAAAGAGAATATGGTGGACTTCCGGAAATTGTAAAAGTAAAAAATGGAGAAGTTGAAGTGGTACATAAAAATCTTTCTGCAACTTGTTTTTATGCAAATACCTCAGAACATGGAGATGTAGTTGATACAAAAACTGATACACCGGATAAAACCGGTATGCCGGAAAAAATTGTAGTGGATGATATTTCTTTGTTATTCAAGAATTTTACAGGAGAAATTACAATTGATGAACTTCAGAGCATTTGCGGTTCCAAAGTAGATATTGTGAATAAAAAAGAGCGCAGTTATGTGGAATTTGAGTCTGGAAGTGCTTTGATTCGAATTGAAAGTGATGAAAATGGAACAATTTCTTCTTCTACAGCGTGGAATGAGATTATTCTTACAAATGCAAATAAGAACCGGACAGCTAAGAAAAGTGTATTTTCTGGAATTGTATTAAATGCAATGACAAGTGAGGGTGTAGAGGCTGCAAATATTAGTTTAGAAGCGCAGGGAGATTCCAGTCATTCAGCGAATATAAAGACGGAAATGGATGGTTCATTTTCAATTGAATTAGAAGCGGATACCTATAATATTACTATCAGTGCAGAAAATTATGAAGAGGAAACATTTGAATTTACAATAGAAGAAAATAGTAACTACAGTGGAGAGCAGTTTACGATTTCACCGGAGCTGGCGGCGGGCAGCGCGCGTATCGTATTGGAATGGAACGCACAGCCTCAGGATCTCGACTCGTATCTGTGGGGAAATACGGATAAAGGAGATGACTTGTACGTGAACTTCAGGAAACGGACATGCGAAGGAAGAGACGGGCTTCTGGCAGAACTTGATGTGGATGACACAAACGGATACGGACCGGAGACGATCACGCTGAACGACCTGAACGGCGTTTATACATACTCTGTCGTTGACTACAGAACGACGGGAACTTTGCAGCAGTACGGCGCAACGGTGAAAGTATATCTTCCGGGCAAGAGCGCTCCGACAGTGATCACACTTGACCCGAATGCAGGCGTTGAAAATGTATGGGAAGTATTTGAGCTTGACCACGGAGAACTGAAAATACTGAACCGCGCTCCGGCGGAGGAAAATTTGCGTCCGGGTTCAAAATAAACCAGACGAAGATGAGAGCAGGAAGATGAGAGCAGGAAAATGAGAGATGGAATGATTACGGAAGAACAGTGTGGAGAGAACTTTGCTTATATTTTAGAAGATAAGACAGATTTTTTGATAACAGAATATAAAATGATGCACGGTCAAGAAGCAGATTTTCTATTGAAGTGTGTGAAGATGCTGTATAACGGCAAGACAGAACTGTATTACGATACGAAATCCTGTCTGCCGCTTGCGATCCAGTCAGGGGCGGAAGATACAGAAGGGATGCTTTCTGTTTTGGGAAATATTCTGCATGAAGTCAGAAGGGTGACAGAAAACGGATTTCTTTCGCTTTTGAAACTGGATATTTCGGCAGATAAGATATGGGTCGATCCTGCAACGCGAAAAATCAGGTTCGTATATCTTCCTGTGGCGGAGAGACTTCATAAAGAT
>ERZ857745.4795-NODE-4795-length-11523-cov-2.895448_pt1 | contig 11523 bp, 7 predicted proteins | sample MGYA00519699_ERZ857745 | MGnify/ENA primary metagenome ERZ857745 (study PRJEB31778, sample SAMEA3449357) | human gut metagenome | biome: human gut; feature: human-associated habitat; material: faeces | place: United Kingdom | collected 2010/2012 ...
TCCTCGCAAAGCTTGGCCTGGACGCGATCTTCTACCCCTGCATGACCTACAATCTGGATGAGGGGCTGGGGGACAACCACTACAACTGCCCGGTCGTGGCCAACTATCCGGTGGTCATCGGCGCGAACATGCCCGAACTGCGCGAGGAAGGCGTGCGCTACATGCGCCCGTACTTCAACATGGCCAACCATGAGCTCATGGTGGACCGCATCGTCGAGGAATTCGCCTGGGCCAACGTGACCCGCGAGGAGGCCGAGACCGCGGTCAAGGCCGCCTACGCCGAAAACGAAGTGTTCAAGCACGACGTGCAGATGGAAGGCCTCAAGGCCCTCGCCTACATGAAGGAACACGACTGCAAGGGCATCGTGCTCGCCGGCCGCCCATACCACGTCGACCCGGAAATCAACCACGGCATCCCGGAGACCATCTGCGCGCTCGGCATGGTGGTGCTTTCCGAAGACTCCATCTGCGAACTGCAGCCGGGGGAGAAGCTCAACCTGAGCGAATTCCTCGCCGAAGGCGAAGAGGATCCGCGCAAGAAGAACGCGAACGGCTTCCGCCACGTCGACGACCGCAAGGTCACCAAGATGCCATTGCGCGTCACCAACCAGTGGGCCTACCATGCACGTCTGTACGCGGCGGCCAACTTCGTCGCATCCTATCCGGGACTCGAACTCGTGCAGCTCAACTCCTTCGGCTGCGGCCTCGACGCCATCACCACCGACCAGGTGTCCGAGATCCTGGCGGACAAGGCCGACGTGTACACCATGCTCAAAATCGACGAGGTCTCCAACCTGGGCGCCGCCCGTATTCGCGTGCGCAGCCTGCTCGCAGCGTTGAAAGACCAGGCCGATGAAGAGGCCGACGCCAAAGCCGCCGCGCAGGAATGCCCCGCGTGCAGCCTCGACGTGAAAGAGCTTCTAGCCGAGGCCGAAACGCGCGTCGCAGCCGCCGAAGCCGCCGGCTCCAGCAAACAGACGGCCGGTTCCGCCGACGCCGCAGCCATTGAAGCCGTAGCCCAGGCCATCGAGCCCCCGGCGACCTTCACGGAAAAAGCCGCGCCCGAAGCTCGCGAGCGCTTCAAGCAGCGCGAGGCCACCTCGACCGAGTTCGAACGCGTGCAGTTCACCGAGGAAATGAAGGAAGCGGGCTACACGATTTTGGCCCCGCAAATGGCTCCGTACCACTTCGAGCTGCTCGTGCCCATTTTCAAGCGCTTCGGCTACAACGTCGATTTGCTGCCGAGCGTCGACCACGGCGCTGTGGACGCGGGCCTGAAGTACGTGAACAACGACATTTGCTACCCTTCTATCCTGGTCACGGGCCAAATTATGGAAGCCGTTACCTCAGGGCGCTACGACACCGACAAGCTGGCCGTGCTCATTACGCAGACCGGCGGTGGCTGCCGCGCCACGAACTACATCTCGCTCATCCGCAAAGCACTCAAAGCCGCCGGCCTTGGCCATATTCCGGTTATCGCGCTTTCGTTCAAAGACCTGGGCGAGGTGAACCCCGGCTTCAAGATTACGCCGAAGATGCTGCTGCAGGCTATATACGCGTTGTGCTACGGCGACCTGCTCATGATGACGCTCTACCGCACGCGCCCCTACGAGATTGAGCCAGGCGCGGCCAACCACCTGTTCGACTATTGGAAGGCCGAATGCAAGGCGCAGCTGGCGCGCGGCGTGAAGCGTTCGGAATTCAAGCGCACCGTGAAACAGATCGTGGAAGACTTCGACACGCTGCCGCTGCAGGGCGAGGGCACCAAGCCGCGCGTCGGCGTCGTGGGCGAGATTCTGGTGAAGTTCCACCCCACGGCGAACAACCAGATCGTCGACGTGATCGAGCACGAGGGATGCGAGGCCGTTGTGCCTGGCCTCATCGAGTTTTTCCTGTTCGGCATCGCGGGCGGCATTTTCCAGAAAGACCCGCTGGGCCGTTCCGCCAAGGGCGCGCTTGGTGGCAAAATCGGGCTGTCGGCCATCGCGAAGTTCCGCAAACCGGTCAACGACGCGCTCGCCGCATCGACGCGCTTCAACCCGCCGGCGAACATCTATGAGTTGGCCGAATACGCAAGCGAGATCTTGAGCCTGTGCAACTCGATGGGCGAGGGCTGGCTGCTCACCGCCGAAATGGTGGAGCTCATTGTGTCGGGCGCGCCAAACGTAGTGTGCACGCAGCCGTTCGCATGCCTGCCGAACCACGTGGTGGGCAAGGCTGTGATCAAAGAGCTGCGCCGCCGCTACCCCGAGAGCAACATCGTGGCCGTCGACTACGACCCGGGCGCGTCTGAGGTCAACCAGCTCAACCGCATCAAGCTCATGATTTCGGTGGCGAAGGCGAACCTCGAGGAAAAGGAAGAGGCCGCCCGCGCCGAGCGCAACGCGAACCTCACTAAGCCCGCCGACGAAGAAGTAGTCGGCGGACTCGAGGTCGAGGAAGAAAAGCTGGGCTAGGGGAGAGCAGGCAATTTCATACTCGACCTGCTAAATGCTTGTAGCGTTTAGCAGGTCGAGTGGCGCTGTTTCCCTCAGTAGTCGCAACCAGCACGAATGGGTGATCGGAGTTCTGTTTCGGCCACCCATTCTTTTCGTAGGCTCAAACTCCGCCCCAAGGCCCACGCAATCGTAAAACTGTTAAATGCTACGAGCATTTAATAGGATGCTAGCTTGCTAGCTAAGTAGGTTGCTAGCAAGCACCTTCGACCAGACGATATCCGATTCCCCATACCGTTTCGATTATGCGAGGGTCACTCGGGTCGTCTTCAATTTTGTTGCGAAGTTTCTTTATGAACACCGTAATACTTTGCGTTTCACCGACGAATTCGGCACCCCAAGCGTCTTCGATGAGCTGCTCTTTCGAAAGCACAGTATCGGGCATGCGGGCAAGCGCAAGCAAGATTTTAAATTCCTTCGGCGTGAGCTTAATTGAGATTCCCTCTTTTGTGACCTGGTGTTTTGCGGTATCTATGACAAATCGGCCAAGCATAAGCGTTTTCGGTTCCGGCTTAGCAGGCGCAACATCCATATGAGCGCGGCGCAGGTGCGCCTCGATATGCATGAGCAGCTCACGAGGGTCGAAGGGCTTGGTCATATAGTCGTCCCCACCAGCGGCGAACCCAATGCCCTTGTCAACGATATCGCCTTTTGCGGAAAGAAAAATCACCGGAACCGTTACGCCCCGGGTGCGCAATTCGCGACACGTAGCGAACCCATCCATCCGCGGCATCATGACGTCGAGAATCACGAGGTCGAACGATGCGTTCTCGAATGCCTCAAGAGCATCGGTGCCGTCTTCGACACAGACGCATTCATGACCCTCATCTTCAAGCAATCCGCTTATAAGCTTTTGGATGCTCACCTCATCATCAGCAAGCAGAATCTTCATCGAAATCTTCCTCCTCATCCGGCAAGGGAACATAAGGGATGCGCACACAGAACGTGCTGCCGACCTTTCGTTGCGATTCGACGGTCGCCGCGCCGCCATGCAACTCCGTAAGCTCCTTCACAACAGCAAGGCCCAAACCCGTGCCACGATAACGACGATTAGGCGATTGACCAGCTTGTTTATACAACTCGAAAATATCTGAAATATCGCTTTCGTCAATACCCATTCCATCGTCTGCGACCGTGACGCAAATAGTGCCATGCGGGGCAGAAGAACAGGGGAGGGGGACTTCCCAATCGTGACGCGCAGAGTCCAATCCCGCCTTGGAATCAGAACGCGCGGTGACATTGCCGCCATCGCCGTACGCAAGCTCGCCTTCGTCCCCCGCGAACGCCCCATCATCGTACGCTCGAGGGTCGAGCGGCGCCATAAACGTCGCGCGAACATCCACGCGACCACCGCGATGGGTGTACTTAATGGCGTTATCAGCGAGGTTTTCGATCACGCGGCGCAGCTTTTCCCAGTCGGCCATGGATATCGGCACGTTCGCATCGGCCTTCGCGGAAAGCGCAATATCCTTATTGGCGGCTATTGGGTCGAGCGTCTTCTTAATGAATCCAAGCAGGTCAACAAAGTCTACTGGCTCGACGAGCAATTCGTTGCGGTTGGCTTCGGCCTTCGAGATGGTGAGAATGTTATTTACCAAATTAAGAAGCAGCGTTCCATTTGCCTCGATATCGGCAATGGATTCGTGCGTTTTTTCATCGAGGTTCGGATTCTCGAGCAGCAAACGCGCGAAGGCGAGAATCGAAGTGAGCGGCGTGCGCAGTTCATGACTCACGATGGCGAAAAACTCGCTTTTATAGGCCGATTCCTCATGCAGTTTATCAAGTGCCTTTTTCAGTTCATGCTGCTGGTACATGAGCATATCGTTGAGCACGCGCGTTTCTTCGGTTTGTTTCTTCACTTCGCTATTCAAGTCGGTGCACAAACGCTCAAGGTGGCACGCCATGGAATCGAAATCGCGCGTAAACTCGGAAAGCTCGTCTTCGCCTCCAACACGCGGCGACGTGTCAAGCTTATAGTCGAAATTTCCCGCTTCAATATCATGCGCCGCTCGCGAGAGGCTCTCGATGGGACGCAGCAGCAAACGATTCGCCGCAAGAAAAATGCCGAGACCTGCAACTGCAACCATAATGAGTACCATGAGAGCCTGCTGCGTTACAGATGTCGCAATACCTTCTTCGTAGATGCTCATAGGCTCGGTAATGGACATGGCGCCGCCGATGTCGCCTACCTTCATGCCCTCTTTCGGGTAGCCATACTGATCGATTTCTCCAGCCGGATCGCCGTGGCACTCAAGGCACGATTCGGTCACATACAGCGGTTCGGTATAGCGGAACACGCGCTGGCCCGTTTTCTCGTCGGTTCGAACACCGCTATACGAAGCGAGGCTCGAATCGGCGCGGAACGCATCGAAGGCCTCCTGCTCAAAGGCGTCGGGTGCATTCGCTTTCTGCCGGGGAGATTCCCCTGTAAAGCGAATAATGTAGTCGGTGTTGCTCGTGAATAATGTGCTCACCGATTTCGCAGCGACCACGCATACGAGCGTTTTCGTGCGGAAATTGCCGTTCTCGTCTCGATTGATGACATCTTGGTTCATGTCAATGAAGTCCCACATGGCGCGCATCTCGGAAGCAAGGACCTCGGCTTTTTCGCGAGCTTCGTTTTCAGCCTGCGTGCGTTGGAGACTGTAATTCCACAACGCATCGGCGCCCATGAGCACAGCAATCAGAACGATTACGATTATCGCCATTTTACTGCGCAGGCCGCGATGGCGAGATGGGGCCTTTGCCTTTTTGGGTGCAAGCTCCCAAAACTTCGCCCTGGCTTGCTTTCCGCCCGTTCGCTCGTTCAGTCTGTCGGACATTAATCCCCCTTGCGCCAAACGCGAACCCCCCACATTCGCCAGCTGGCAAGCATAGTATTCATGCCTAGTATCCCTGAATAATAGAGCGATTTTACGATTGGTCCAATGTTAATAATTTCTTAAGAATTAGAGCAATTTCTTAATGAAATATTACAGCCCATTCAATTGAGTTAACCAGAGCTAATGGTGAAAATATGAAGCATCCTTTCAAATCTTTAAGGAAAAAGGGGGAAGATATGAAAGAGCATGCAGAAACTACCATGCCCGCTCTGTCTCGCAGGGCGTTCGTGGGAACTGCGGCCGTCACCGCTGGCGCAGTTGCTGCAACAAGTCTTGTCGGATGTGGAAGCACAGGGGACAAAAAGACCGACAAACAGGAAGAAGCCGCAGCCGATCCATACGAGGGCGCGCAAATTTTCTATTCAACCTGTCCGCCGGAGTGCCAGCACCACAACCTAAAGGCATATGTCATCGACGGCAAAATCGCCAAAGTCGAATCCTCTGAACTCAATGATTGCGCGGCTTGCGCCCGAGGCATAGCTCGCGGATTCATGACGAAAGACCCCGACCGTCTTACTAAGCCCTTGCTGCGAACTGGCGACAAGGGATCCGGCGAATTCAAAGAAATCGAATGGTCCGAAGCCTTCGATTTGATTCAGGAGAAATTCCAGGATGCAATCGACACCGACGGCGTTCATTCTATTTGCTATGTGACCGGATCGGGCAACTTCGGCGCAATGCACGGTCCCATCGCGTCGGCGTTCTTCGCTCACCTGGGCGGAGCCTCGACGACCGTTGGCTCACTGTGCTGCGCTGGAACCAGTGCCGCTGAAGTGCCTATTTACGGACAGCGCTTCCTTGACACGCGCAACCAAATCGAGAAGAGCAATTACGTTATCGCGTGGGGCAACAATCCCGCTATCTCCAAACAGGGCTATTTCCAGCGCTTCGAGAAGATGATGGAAAACGGCGGCAAGTTCGTCGTAATTGACCCCATTTGCACTGAATCTGCCGCCAAAGCGTCCGAGTGGATTCAACCTTGGCCCGGCACCGATGCCGCGCTCGCCCTTGCGATGATCAAAATCGTCATCGACGAAGACCTGTTTGACAAGGAATTCACCCTTGCCCACACCTGCGCGCCATGCCTCGTCGACAAGACGACCGGCGAACCCGTTTTGCAGGATAAAGACGATCCGACTTCTTTCGTTGTTTTCGATACCAAGAGCAACGAAATCGTGCGCCACGACAAAGAGGGCATCGAAGCAGCGCTGAAGCTCGACGGAACTTCTGCCGCCAATGCATATAACACCGAATTTGAGCTCATTTACGCCGAAGCGGAGAAATGGGATTCCGCTGCAGCCGAAGCAGAATGCGGCGTTCCGGCAGCCGACATTGAACGCATCGCCCGCGAATATGCACAGGCCGATAAAGCAATGATCATTCAAAACATGGGCGGCTTCATGCGCACGGAAAATGGCACGAACGCCGTCGGCACTCAGCTGTACCTTGCAGCCCTGTGCGGCCATGTTGGCCACGAGGGCGACGGCATCAGCGACGCAGGTGGCGTTAACGAGGTCAAGACCGGATCCCCCATCGAGGTTCCGAAGGTCGAAGATCCCGCGCCGAGCATTCCGCGCTTCAAGTTTGGCGAGGCCATCCTGAACGAAAACCCGCTCAAGGTGAACGTTCTGTACTCCATGACGGGCAACCCGATGACGCAGTGGCCGAACACCAATATGGTGAAGAAAGCTCTGGAAAAGATTCCGTTCGTCATTACCGCCGATCAATACCTCACTTCTACCGCCCTTTACTCCGACCTCGTTCTTCCTGTAACGGGAGTGTTCGAGACCGAGGGCGTCTTGGCCAACCATCGCAGCCATTGGATTCAGCTGTGCGAAAAAGCCGTTGAAGGACCTGGCGAATCGAAGAGCGACTTCGAAATCTTCTCCGAACTTGCTACGCGCTTCGGATTCGGCGATGCTTTCAGCAAGCCCATGGACGAAATGATCTCAAACGTTCTCGAACCCACTGGCGTTACGCTCGACGAGCTTAAAGAAAAGCATGCCGTATGCGTGGTCGACGACAATTACATCCCGTTCAAGGACGGCGAATTCAAGACCAAGTCCAAGAAAGCTGAATTCTGGGTTGCGGCCTGGAAGAAGGATGGATTCAATCCCATTGCAACCTACGCTCGCGCCGAAGAAGACGCGCGCAACGGGGACGAACTCGCCCAGAAGTACCCGCTCTTTAGCGTACAGCGCAAAACCTATCGCAGTGTGCACTCCACCTTCAACAATCTTGAATGGATGAACGAGGTCTGCGATCAGGCGCCGGTTATTCTCATTAACACCGCAGACGCCGAAGCACGTGGCATCAAAGACGGAGATAAGGTTGTCGTATTCAACGATCGCGGCGAACACCATGGCATCGCAGAGGTTGGCGAACGCATCAAGCAGGGCGTTGTCGGCCTTCAGAATGGCTGGTGGGAGCAGCAGGGCGGCTCAAGCAGCTATGTAACGAATGACAAATGGAAGACCCTTGGCGGTACCCATTGCTGCAACCAGACCCTTATCGAAGTTAAGAAGGAGGCGTAGTCATGGCTCTCGGTTTCTGGATGAACAACAAGAACTGCTACGGCTGCAAAACGTGCTCCATTGCGTGCAAGAGCGAAAAACAGCTGAACGAAGGCGTCTTGCTCCGCAAGGTATCGTGCATTCGCCAAGATAGCCCCGTCAACGTTTCCTTCCTCTCGATGTCGTGCAACCACTGCGAGGACCCCGCATGCGTAAAGGCGTGCCCCGTTGAGGCTTACACCAAGCTCGACAACGGAATCGTCAAACAGGATCACGACAAGTGCATCGGCTGCAAAATGTGCATCGAGGCTTGCCCTTACAACGCTCCGTGCTACGACGAAGAGGAGAGCAAGACCTACAAGTGCGACATGTGCTATGACCGCCAACAGCGCGGTGAGCTGCCCGCATGCGTCGCTGCTTGCCCCGGCGCAAACATCGCCGTTGGGGAGATGGAGGACCTGCAAAAGAACCACCAGGCCGATATCGTTTCCGACGAGAACTCGGGGACGAAGCCGAACTTCGTTATCACGGTTGACCCGAAGCTCAACAAGGAGCCGGACGACTCCGCCATGGAGCAGCGCGACGTCGAAGTTGACGTGAACACGGCAGCGGCCGACGCGGCAAAGAAATAATCTTCTCCCAGGCGCAATCCCTCCCACGCGCCATGCAGGGGCCCAGGTTGACTGGGCCCCTGTTGTATTGATGTGCTCCTCTACTAATTCTCGGCGAAATGGGTCAATCATCTGGAAACAATCAAGTTTACGCTAGCGCCAGGCCCTCGTGCCTTAGCGGCATTTATGCGCCCCTACGCACCTCATCTGTGGCACCCCTTCGTATTCCCCAATTAAAGCGAAGCGGAATATTCCATTATTCTGCGTGCGGTATCGCAACTCACTTTCGATACGTCTCCTTTCCCAAGGTAGGCGTACACGTTTCCAAGGTTTAAATCGAGGTCTTTGCATATGCGATATGTAGTTAGGCCCTTTTGCCGCATTGTTTCGCATATCTTGTCTCGCATTAATGCGTTAATCCTTCGAGTGCGAGCTGGCTCATTCTTTTTTGCTTGGTAAGCATTCCAAACCTTCTTATAGCGCTCGGGGGCGTCGTCGGATTGAAGCCAGGCCTCAACGTTGCCGTACAAGGCCAGCGACAGAGAGACCCTCGCGTAATCTGGATGCAGCCAAGTACCCATCGTGAACGATGCGAGATATTCCGCCTTTCCTTGAAGCGCTGCAAAAATCATTAACGCCTCCGCCGCTGCAGGCTGATCGCAAACAACGGTCTTGCACAGTTTCCGAAGATTATCCGTTTGCTGTCCAGTCAATTCTCGACAATATCCGCGGAGGAAACCTTTGAATGTAAGATTCATTGCTGCCCCCACTTTCTCTTGAACTGCTCATAGAAATAAACCAACTCTTTATATCTATTCGGAGAAAGAGCCGATGCAGAAGCTTCGTTATGGTCGTAGACAAGTTTCTCAAGAAGCTCCCAATCGATAAGCCCTCTTTGAGCCGCGCCGTCAATATCTTGAATATCGTTTGGCCTGCTTGCATAGAGCTTCATAACGGCAAGGTCTTCAGTACAAGGAGTCATGTAGTCGATCGTTCGAGAAGGAATGTTGATAGGAACAAGCCTGTCTTCGAAATTGTACGGAATTTGATCAGCGTATGACGAAACGGCCCCGTTAATGTTGGGGTAACTCGCCATAACCTGACGAACCACGGAATCGGCAACGAAAACATCGATGTCGTGCGTGACATTGCGCGTTGTAAGATCGCGCAGAAGAAATGCCGCGCCGCCAACAATCACGACGGTCGGATGAGGATTGATTTCGCCATGAAGGAGAAACACTTCCTCGTCAACATCAAGCAAGGCTTTCACGAGCTCGGCTGTTTTCATGACACTCCTATTATTACTCGTATTAATTAATATTATTATTCTAGAACAGTTTTAAATAATGGTGCAAGGATTCCTTCGCCTAAATCGTTTCCTCATTGAAAGCCCGAAAGACAGGAGAACGCCATGACATACGCCACTTCCCAAAACGCCAAAACCCGCACGACCCATATGGCGGCAGCGCTTTTCGCAACCCTGGTTCTTGTTGCGGGAATCGCAGCGCTCGCCATGCGCCCAGCGGAAGCGTTCGCGAAACCCCTCTGCGACGAAAACGGCCCCTGCTACGCAAGCTCGCGGTGAATCCTTTCGATCTCGTCTATACCTACGATGCCGAACGCGATATCGTTTTCATTGAAGTGCCAATTCACCAACGCACCGCCTGGTAGCCGAGACCCTCGTGCTTATCGAACATACGTCCGATGTTTTTGCTGTGTCATCGTCTCGGCACGCGCGCGGCATGTGGTAAAGTCAGCGTTTGAACAATCTGGCCAGCAATGCCTGGCCTAACAGCAACCCGCCACCAAAGCCGCGTTTGCGAAGCAGCGAGACCCAGGCGGGAAGCGCGTCGGCGCCCGAAAGGGTAGCGAGCCGCGCGAAGGAACACTACCATCGAAAGAGCGAGAATGGCAAACACCACGGCCAATTATGGCAACGATAGCATTCGCCAGCTGAAAGACGAGGAGCGCGTACGCTTGCGCCCCGCCGTCATTTTCGGCTCCGATGGCCTGGACGGCTGCGCTCATGCCGCCTTCGAGATTCTGTCCAACTCGGTTGACGAAGCCCGCCAAGGCTATGGCGACCTCATCACGCTTACCGCCTTCGCCGACGGCTCCATTCAGGTCGAAGACAACGGCCGCGGCTGCCCGCTCGACTGGAACCCCACCGAAAAACGCTTCAACTGGGAGCTCGTTTTCTGCGAGCTGTACGCAGGCGGCAAATACAACAACAACCAAGGCGGCGACTACGACTTCTCGCTCGGCACCAACGGCCTGGGCTCGTGCGCCACGCAGTACGCCTCTGAATACATGGATGTCAACGTCTGGCGCGACGGCAACAAATACTCCCTGCATTTCAAGAAGGGTAAAGTCGTCGGCGCCAAGAAGAAGGCACTCCAAGTTGAGCCTTCCGACGAAAACCGCACCGGCACCACCATCAAATGGCGCCCCGACCTCGAGGTTTTCACGTCCATCGACATTCCTGCCGACTGGTATCGCGAAACCATGCGTCGCCAGGCAGTCGTCAACGCCAACGTCACCTTTCGCTTACGCCTCGAGGGCCCCGAAGGCTTCGCCGAGGAAGACTTCTGCTACCCCAAGGGCATCGAAGACTATGTGCTGGAAAAGGTCGGCGCCGATTACCTCACCGAGCCGTTCTTCATCCAGGCCGACCGTCGTGGCCGCGACCGCGACGACTTGCCCGATTACAACGTTAAAATTACCGCGTGTTTATGCTTCTCGCGCACCTTCCAAATGCAGGAGTACTACCACAACTCGTCGTGGCTCGAAAATGGCGGCTCGCCCGAAAAAGCTGCGCGTAGCGCTCTGACCAGCGCTCTTGACGCATACATCAAGTCGCAGGACAAATACACCAAAAACGAGACCGCCATCAAATGGCAAGACGTGCAAGACTGCCTCGTGCTTGTGACCAACTGCTTCTCGACGCAAACGTCCTACGAAAATCAAACGAAGAAGGCCATCAACAACCGCTTCATCCAGCAGGCCATGACGGCGTTTTTCA
>ERZ857745.4810-NODE-4810-length-11494-cov-2.005420_pt1 | contig 11494 bp, 8 predicted proteins | sample MGYA00519699_ERZ857745 | MGnify/ENA primary metagenome ERZ857745 (study PRJEB31778, sample SAMEA3449357) | human gut metagenome | biome: human gut; feature: human-associated habitat; material: faeces | place: United Kingdom | collected 2010/2012 ...
ATTGTGGACAGTTCTTTTCCATCTGCAACGAGTGTAATGGATGCTACATCTGTTTTTCCGATCTGATCCATTTCCTTTTGTGTCAGCTGCGCCGTATAGAATCCGTCGGAGCCTTTTGCAGCCGGCAATGTCAACTGTTTGCCCTTTGCCGTATCCTTTACAACAAACGATACCTCACCGGCATTGGAAACACTTGCCTTTAATGCAGTTGGCTTTAAAATCGTATCCATATCAAACGGTGCTACCATGTATCCGCTGACATATTTGTATTTCTCGGTCTTTACTCCTGCATACTTATCGATATTGCCATAGAAATTAGTACCGTTTCCAAATACTGAATCCTCATTGTTATAGTAATCAATAAACTCATTGATCATTTCCTGTCCCATGGTATCACTGTATTTATATGGCACATAGAAATTGGTATCGCTGAAATTTGCCCATACCATATAATATGGCATGTCGTTTTTCTTTGCGATATCATTCACTTTCTGATACCAGTTCACACCCGACTTTGCCTCACTGACCGGATTATTTTTTACAAGAAGCCCTTCGTTATCACTTCCATCCTTTTTCATCACACGTACACCGGTCTCCGAAATCGCAGCCAGCTTGTTATGCTGTTTTGCAAGTGATGATACAACCTGACAGGTCTGATCCAGATGATCAAAGAACGACGTATCTGCTTCAGCCGGATAGGTATTAAAATCGTTGTAATAGTCAAATGCCAGAATATCTACATAAGCATCTCCCGGATAACGCGACATATACTCTGCCTCGGTCTCCAGCGGTCCGTTTGGTGAATACACATAAAGCATATTGTGCACGCCTTTGAATTCCAGATAATCTCTGGTATATGCATACAGACTCCTGTAACTTTCTGCGGTGTTTGCACTGCCCCACCAGAACCAGCCGCCGGTATCCTCATGGAATGGCCGGAAAATCACCGGGATATTCTCCTTTTCCAATGCATTGGCATAGAATGCAATCGTATCAAGATATGCCTTAAATACCTCATTCTTCTCTCCACCAGGCAAAATCTTCTTTAACGAATCACCGGATAAATCTTTTGCTTCATTAAAATCACAGTTATAGAAATCGTAGGTTCCATCTGCATTCTTTTTAATTTTTGCGTTGGTGAAATTCGGCATATGGGTGGATAAGGTAACGATTGCACCGTTTTTGGCCGCCTTTTTGCTGTAGTCAATGGAACTCTGCAGTGCAGATGCCGCATCCGTACCACCAGCCTCGCTTCCAAACAATGCCAGGGAGTCAATGCCGAAAATACCGCTGACGGAACCGGTCACATCTTTTACATCTCCCAGATCGTTGTTTCCTACGGAATGGCTCACATCATTCTGATGTCCAAACAGTACCTGATCACTTTCGGTCAGTCCCTGCAGATATGCATACAATGCCTTTGCGCTATTGCTGGCATCCGGATCTGTCATGGTCAGGGTTTTATCTGTTGCTTCTGGTTTTGCCTGTGTTCCGTCTGTATTCGGTGTTGCGGTAATTGTCACAAAATCACCACTGGCATCCTTCTGGGAAAGTATCAGATTATCCAGATAAACATCCCCTGCAAAGGAACTGTTGGCTCCGATAAGTCCGATTGTCAGATCATCCATTGGTGTGGCAGACGGAGAAAATCCTAAAGTAACTGTAACTTTCTTATATCCGTTTCCTGCATCTGTTGCCTCGGACGAATCTATGCTGGTATCTTTATTGATTCCGCTGTTGGAGAAAAATTTTATCTTGGAAATATTACTGCTTTCCGGATAAATCAAATCCACACTCACCTGATTATAATTGCTGATATCAGCCGGTGTCTTGGGTGTGAATTTCACTTTTGCCTCACTCCATGATTCGCCGGAGTTGGCTGTATAATTCAGGCTTACTTTTAATCTTCCGTCTCCGCCATTTGCATCATAGGAACATTTCGGAGCAGCATTTTCTTCTCCACCGTGGAAATACTGATATCCGGTTTCACCTGCCCACAGATTTACCTGGGATTCATCATTTAAATCAGAAAGAACGGTTGGCTCCTGTTTGGTCAGTTCCTGTTTATCGCTTGATAAATTTGTGAGAACTACATTTGAAAATGTCACAGTTCCATTAAATCCGGTTCCCACAAGAACGAATTCAACATCCATCAATGTATCCGGTGTTATTCCTGAAAACTTTACTTTCAGATCAGCTGAATAATTCTCCCCAACTTTCATAAAAGAATCCTGCTGCAGCCACTGGCAATCCGTACTGTTGTTCCATCCCCTATCTGATCCCAGTTTTGTTACACCCTGGATATTCAGATGCGCTTTATCTGCAGCCAGCGACTGATAGGATGCTTCATCCAGTGTTACCTTTGCAGTTAATTCATACTCTTCATTCACATTTCCGACGAGCCATTGATGGATTCATCATATGCAAAAGTAATTTTTCCTGCACCATTCCAGTCTTCTTCTTTCAATTCTGAAAAATCAATGGTTTCTGTTGTTTTTGCGCCCTCATTTTTGTACAGTTCTGTACGTGTTACTGTTGGTGCTGACGCTTCATTTGTTTCCGCCGCATACACAATCTCATTCTGTAAAAATGTGCATGCCTCCGGTGTCAGCGACCCCATCATTGCTGCTGCCAGCGTGATGGCAACAATCTGTTTTCCTACCCTTCTCATGTTTTTGCTCTACCTTTCCTTTCTTCTCCATTTTAGTTGCAAAAACCTTCCAGCACCCTCCATCTATCCGGTTTCACTTAATAAAAAAGCAATTGCACGCTGCTTCCCATATTTCAGGGAGAGGGTACTGCATACTTGGGGAGGGCAGTAAAAATATGGGAACCAGTGTGCAATTGCTTTATTTATTTGATAAATTCAGTATACCACAAAGTAATTTTAAGTCAATATTTAGTTAATATAAAATTAAACATTGTAAAGTATTACTTAATTTAAAGTTTTTTATCCTTTTTTTAATCTTTTAATTGGGCACTTTGCCAAGGGACGAAAGTACCAGTTCCTTATTAATTGAAAAAAGCACCTGTAAAACAGATTATGTTCTGCTCTACAGGTGCTAATATCGTGCAAGTTCTTTTAAGCTGCCTTCCAAAGAATAACCCCCTCTTTTTGTACATTCTTATAAAATGGAAGCACTTCCCCCACTTTTTCATATTTTCTTCTTTAATATCAATGATAGAAAAAATCTTATCATAACGTACCATTTTTTCTGCACCTATTCCATATTTTCTTTTTCATAAGATTCCACCAGTCAAAGAACAATTCAAAAATTAAGGGGACGATCAAAACCATCCCCTTAAAAATTTTAAATATAATTAATCAATTTTTCTTAACATTGCCAAGTCAAGGTTACACCAGTCATTTGCTCCTGCTACAGAATAAACCCCGATCTCCAACGTATGATTTGTAACAACAATCTTGTCTATACTAAAAATATTCCAATTAATGTCACTTGTTTCAATCGTGGTATCAAGCTCACTTCCTCCATAATTTTTTGCATAAAGTTGTAAAACATCCTGTTTCCCATTTGTCTTTGCCCAAATTGAGAATTTATATGTTCCATTCGGAATATTTGTATACGTTTTATATACAGAACACGAATACTCTTTATCATCCCAAAATGTTAATTTGTAATCTCCATCATATGCATCACCATATTCTGTTCTTACAGTATTTTCATCTGACGAATCACTTGTCCATACATTCCATCCACTCGGTGAAATAGTTATCCCATTCTGTTCAAAACTGATATTTGTCAATAAATTTTCACACGGTTTATTAAGCACCTTAATAGAATCTAATGCATTTCCCTGAAAATTAAACAACGTCATGTTATCCCATGTATTACTTGGAGTTACGGTATCATTTTTATACGCAACCCCTGCAGATGTAGCATATGTTCCACCTTCTACAGGTATCCATTCTGGTTCCCAATAAAAATATCCAATACCTTTATCATCTGGTACATTTAAAATGATTGATTCCAGATCATTCATAAATTCAAATTGTCCTTCTACTGTTGCAGGATATCCTCCAACTTCTTCATCTCCACTAATGAATACATTTCCTTCACCATCACCATCTTCCGTTGTCCATGCATACGCAGTTTCTACAACACACACTTCTTTATTATAAGTGGTCGCCAAGTAATTCAAATTATACTGAAGCCCCTCCATGGTTCCATGCCACATTGGATAATAAGATAATCCAAATACATCAAAATCCAAGTTTGGTGACTCTTTCAATAATCCACCAAAATACCAGGTATACAACTGATTTTTTCCACCCTGATCCAGATGAAGCATAATTTTGGTACTTGATGCAGCAGAAGCACGTACTCCAGAAATTGCAGATTCTAAAAGACCCGCTAATCCGGAAAAATCCTCATTCGTCCCTATTTTGCCATCTTCATGAAGAATCCCCGATGATATTTCATTTTATCCTTTTACCCCTCCGGCAACCAATCCATTCTGAATAAATCGCTGTAAGCACATAAAGATGATCATGATCGGCAGGGATGAAATCACTGCTGCTGCAGCAAACAAAGTCCAGTGCGCAGCAAACTGATCGCTGATAAAAGACTGCAGTCCAAGTGCAAGCGTCATTTTTCCCGGTGTCTGCAAAAAGATTGAGGTAATCACATATTCACTGTATGTTGCAATAAACGAAAACAGGAAGATCACGGCAAGCTGTGGCATTGCAAGCGGGATGATGATCTTATAAAAAACCTGGAATTCATTTGCTCCATCCACCATTGCAGCTTCATCCAATTCCACCGGAAGTCCATCGATATAAGATTTAAGTAACCAGATATTGTAAGCACTTCCACCTGCAAGCACAAGAATGAGCGCAAAGCTGTTGTCCACCAACCCGAACTTATAAATTAAAATATAGTATCCGGCAACTGCCATGCTGTTTGGAAACACCTGTAATATCAAAAGTGCCATCAGTCCATATTTTCTTCCCACAAACCGCAGTCTTGCAAACGCATACGCTGCAAGTGAAGTAAGCACAAGTTGTATGATTGCTACAATAAAGCAAAACTTCAGGGAATTAAAAACCCAGATTCCAAAATCCGTTTCCCGAAACAGTTCCACATAATGTTCAATGCTGAATTTTTCAGGGAACAATGAGGACAGGAAAAAGCTGTCACCCGCGGAAAAAGAGGACATAACAATCCATATGACCGGAAACAGCACCACGATCATTGTGATCCATATGACCACTCTGCTTCCCCACAGTGTCCGTTGTTCTGAGGCGGATATTTTCTTTTTATTTTTCATTTAATCAACCTCCTTAAATGAGCCGGACAGCCGCATATTAATCAGCGTAAATGTTCCGACAATGATAAAGATCAGCACACTGAACGTTGCAGACAGTTCATACCGGTTCGACCATGTTGTCATCTTGTACGTTGTGCTTGCCAATATATCCGTATAACCCGCAAACTGGTTATCCACTCTCGCTGGTCCACCTTGTGTAATCATATATATATTTCCAAAATTGTTAAAATTAGCCGCAAACGAGGAAATTACAAGAGGAATGGAAAGTTTTGTCACCATCGGCAATGTAATGCTCTTAAAACACTGAAATTTTGATGCCCCATCCATTTTAGCCGCCTCATAGTATTCACCAGAAATCGCCTGTAGTCCACCAAGACAGACATTCATCATATAGGGAAATCCCAGCCACACATTCACGATAATCAACCCAACCCTTGCCCAGAATGGATTGGTCAGCCACGGTACATTCCAGGCAATACCGATTGTATGCAGTAAATTATTGATTCCACCATACTGCTCATTTAGCAGTCCCTGCCATGCGAGGATTGCAATCGTAGATGGCAATGCCCACGGAACAATTAGCACTGCACGGTAAATTTTTGATTCTTTCATATGCGGATTGTTTAACAAAATGGCAAGAATCAGTCCCATTGCATAGGAACCTGCCGTACTTAACAGCGCAAAACAAATCGTCCACCCAAGTACCGGGAAAAACACATTTTTAATACTTCCGGAAAATACGGTCAGATAATTTTCCAGACCCACAAACGTGTAATCTGTCAGATGATACATGTTGTAATTAGTAAAAGATAAAATCACCGTATAAATAATTGGCAGACATGTCACCAACAGAATCGAGATCAGTGCCGGTGCCAGATAAGTATACCCAAGCGCATTCTTTTTCTTTCTCATGCCATCACTACTTTCCTGAATTCATCAATTCAATCGCTTCTTTCAACTGCGTAACCATATTTTTGGCAGCTTCCTCTGGTGTTTGCTCCCCAGACCACATCGAACGGATATTGTTTGTGTGGATACTCCAGAGCTGTCCCATTTCTGATACGGTCGGCATCGGCTCTCCATCATTGATCTGCTCGACAAATGCCTGTGTGTATGCATTACTCTGGATCTCATCAAGTTTCTGATCTGCCAGTTTTGCCGGTATACGGTCACCCGCCTCATACATGCCAAGTGCACCGTTTTCCATCAGATAGGAAATAAAATCCCATGCTGCATCCTGATTTTTACTGCTGTTGCTCACAAAACTTACCTGTGTACCCACCGGGGTCACAAACGGCTGTCCGTGGAAAGTTGGCATTTTTGCTACAGCAAATTTAGTTCCTGCAGAGGTAAAACCGTCAATATCCCATGGTCCACCAATATAATAAGCACATTTTCCGTTTTGGAAATTACTTCTTGCGATATCGGCTGTCACATCTGCCGTGATCAGTTTATATTTATTGCACAGGTCATTGATAAAGGCATAGGCTTCCACACTGCCCTCATTATCAAGACCGATGTCTGCCGTGTCATATGCCCCATCCTGATATTTAAAAATATAACCTCCGCAGGCTCTCACAAAACCAAGATCGTAGTATATGCTTGTTGCATCAAACTGTACACCTCCGTCTGCGGCTGCCTGATCGACCAGTTCTTCCCATGTTTTTGGAACTTCCAGGTTGTTCTCATCGAAAAAGGTCTTGTTGTAGATCAGACCCTGCGGGCCACTGTTGAATGGTGCCAGATAAATTTCATCGTCTCCGTATGGTGCACACTTTGTACTGGAAAGGATCCCATCTGTAATATCATCGCGAAGGGTACCGGTTCCAGCATAATTTTCTCCGTCAAAAACATCGTCCAGGTTGAGAAGTGCATGCTCTTTGATCAGGGAAAGGATCACACCATCCTCACCACCATCATTAAGGCAGATGAAATCCGGTGCGTTTCCAGCTACGATCTGTGGACGGATAATATCACCAATAGTCGGGCTGATAGTCATGTTTACTTTCACGCCCTCATGGCTTGCTTCAAAAAGCTCTACCATCTGATTCCAGTAAGCATCTCCGTATCCACCCTGGAAAATGGCAATGTTCAGTTCCTGTTCTTCTGCTTCCGCAAATGTTGTGAGCGGAGAAAGTACAGTAGCTGCGCTCATGGCAAGAATCATTGCGGATGCTGCAAATCTTTTTTTCATATGGTGTTTCCTCCTTCTGGTTGGCTTTTATTACGTTTGCCTGATGATGCTATTATATTGCAAAAATCTTTTGTCGTAAATTGACAAAACAATTCTCATTATGGAACATTTTCTTGTAAATAATATCTGATATGGATTTTCTTGCGGCATATATGTATTATTTTTTCATCTTTTGCTTTTACATAGATTATTCTGTTTTTTTCCTGTATAATGAATGAAAATAATAATATTTTGACAGTTACCCATCGTGAACAGTAACAGGAGGAGCCTCCATGGAAAAAAAACATCATTTTCAGGGATTTCGTAAATTCAGCATCAAAACAAGACTTGTAATTGCCCTTCTGATGATTTCTATTATCCCATTAGCAGGAATCAGCGGCTATTCTTTTCATATATTTTCCGCGGCACTTCAGGAGAAGCTTTCTGCATCTATTTCCCAGACCCTGTCCATGATCAATCTGAATATGGTAAGTGAGATTGAGAAATACCAGTATCTGTGTGGTTCCATCTGTATTAGTGAAGAGATTAAAAAAGGTCTTCTGAAAAAGGACATGGCAGATATGGAAAAGAATCAGGCGATTACCGAAATCCAGAAGATGATCCGGAGCAAGATCATTTACCCTGCCCAGGCGAAAAACATTACTGTTTATGATACAGATGGAAATACTTTTTATGATCTGGGCTATGACGGGTTCTATCAGGAAGATGTGGACCGGATCCTGTCGCAGCTTGAAGAGCAGGACCAGGATGTATGGGCTTATGCACATACTTACCGTGACAGAAATATTCTGGTTCTTGGAAGAAGGATTTACGAGCAGTATTCCAAAAGCCGGGTAATCGGCTACACTCTGATTTCTATTGAAGAAAAAATCTTTTCCAAGACAGTACTGGAGCCTGTGGGACTGTCAGATTCTTCCAATATTATGTATATGAATCTGGATGGAACGGTGCTCTCTTCCTGGAACCGAAGTATAGCCCTGGGGGAGAAAACGGATGATGAGCTTCTGAAAAAAATCCAGGAAAGGCTTCCAAAGAAAACCGATTCCTTTAGTATCCATGAGAATGGGGAGGAACAGCTGGTGACCTATATTTTTAATAAAAATCTGAATCAGCTGTTTGTATATACCATGCCTTACCACTATATCAATTCAGAGGTTTATGCCATGCTGAAACATATTCTTGTGGTGGTAGTGTTTCTGGTTTTACTGTGCATCGTAATTGTAGCCATGGTATATCAGGGAATTATGTCTCCTATTAAAAGAATGCTGGAATTCTGCCGTGAGATTTCCGGAGGAAAATTATCTGTGCGTATTCAGGACAAGCATAAGGATGAACTCTCCCGGCTTTCCGGAAGCATGGATCATATGGCAGATACCATTGAACATCTGATGGATCAGCAGAAGACTCAGGAAAAGAAAAAAAGAGAGCTGGAGCTGCAGATGCTTCAGTATCAGCTGAATCCTCATTTCCTTTTCAATACTCTGAACAGTCTTCGGTTTGTGGCTGCCATGCATAAGGATCAGATTGTAAGCGACGGAATCCAGGCGCTAAGCAGTCTTTTACAGAATACCCTTACCAATAAGAATGAATATATTACGATTCAGGAGGAACTGGAAAATCTGGAAAATTATTTTTCCATTCTTAGGATCCGGTATGCAGGAAGCTTTGAATATTCTTTCCATGTGGAGGAGGATGAACTGCTCTCCTGCCTGGTTCCAAAGCTGATTCTGCAGCCTCTGGCAGAAAACTCGGTGATGCACGGTTCGTCAGATAATGGCACGGTGATGGAGATTCAGATTACCTGCTGGCGGGAAAATGAGGATGTAATTATCGAACTGTCTGATGACGGCAAAGGCTTTGAGGTAACAGATGACGCCCTGGCACCTCACCCGGAACGGAAAAGAATTGGCGTCGCCAATGTAAATGACCGGATCCAGCTGAATTTCGGACGAAAATACGGGCTGAAAATTGACAGTCAGCCGGGGAACGGAACTACTTGTACCCTGACCCTGCCGGAGCTTTATGCGGACACGCTTTCATAAAATACACAACTAGAGCCTTTTTCAAACACGCTCTGGTCAGAAAGGACGATACATGTACAGTATACTGATTGTGGATGATGAGCCTATTGTAAAAATTGCGCTTCGTTCCATCCTGCCCTGGGAGGAGCATGGCTTTTCTATTTGCGGAACAGCATCAAATGGACTTGAGGCACTGCCTTTGATCGAACAGCATCATCCGGATGTGATCATCACAGACCTGAAAATGCCTGGGATGGACGGGCTTGAGCTGATTCGGACTTTAAAGGAAAAGAATTGTCCGGGAGAAATTCTGGTGCTTAGCAATTACGAGGATTTTGATTCTGTGCGAAGTGCACTGCTGCTTGGTGCGGCAGATTATCTGCTGAAAATTAAGATCCAGCCAGATACCCTTCTTGCCTGTCTGAATAAAACGGTAGAAAAATTAAAGGACGAAGTGCCCAGAAATTGGGAAACTGAAAAAAAGGATCAGGAAGAGAATATATCAAAGCTGCTGCTGGAATTTTTCCAGAAGGATGTAAAGCTTTCAGATTTTATGGGACAGCATGCTAAAACCAGACTTGCATTTATGGAAGACTCCTGTGCCGTCTGCTATGTAACCTTTGAGAAGTTTTTATCTAATGAAGCATTTTCCATCTCCGGGAATCTTCTGCAGGATATGATCCTGGATGCGGTTCAAGGAGTGTTGCAACCCTATATTCTGGTGCTGAACGATTATAGTGCACTGGTTGTTTTTTCCCAGACGGAGCTGTCCGACAGTGAAATTAAGGTGGAACAGTTGGTAAAAAAGCTATACAATCGTTTTACCATGTACCAGTCCTTTGCACCGGATATGCCCTATCAGGAGATGCTGAAAAATTACGAAGAAGCGCGAAGTGTGTTCCGGGAATTTTCCTCTAATGAGGGACACTATAAAACTGATGTTGCGAAGACCCTGGAGTACATGGAGAAAAATTACATGTACAGGCTGACCTTGTCTTCTATTTCTGCAAACGTAAATTTAAGCTCCAGTTATCTGTGCAGGATTTTTAAATCTGAGGTTGGCACAAGCATTACCAACTATCTGAATAATTTGCGGATACGCAAGGCTGCAACCTTGATCAAGGAGAATACCATGTCCATGAAAGAGATTTCTTCCATGGTAGGAATTGATGATCAGCTTTATTTCAGCAGGCTGTTTAAGAAATGCATGGGAATTTCGCCATCAGAATATGGAAAGAAGTATCATCAGTAGGCAAATCATAATGAAAGGAATAAATATATGGAATTGTATTTTAAAAATCCGGCAAAATGCTGGCTGGAGGGATTTGCGCTGGGAAATGGACGAATGGGAGCGGTTATTCACGGAGCTTTGGATCATGAGGTGTTACAGTTAAATGAAGACACCTTATGGTCAGGCTCCCCTTACAGCGGACAGACCGGACTTTCCCCTGAAGTAGTGAAGCAGGCCAGGGAGCTTGCAAAAGCAAGGAAATATGAGGAAGCAAAACAGGTTATAGAAAAGAAACTGGAAGAAGCTGAGGATGTACAGGTTTATCTGCCCTTTGGAGATCTGCTTCTGGATTTTGTGGAGGATAATTATGGTGCTGATGGAGATACAGTTGCAGGTGCTTCGCCAGATTCAGATACAGCTGTGACAGATTATGAGAGACATTTGGATTTAGACAGGGCTGTGGCGTCTGAGTGCTATGTGAGAAATGGAGCTAAGTTTACACGTACCTGCTTTATCAGCGCACCGGCTCAGGGACTTGTGTATCAGATTAATAGCAGCCGTCCATTTTCTATTTTGGTCCACTGTGACGGAGCCTTTATCCGTGAGAAAAATTATACGGAAAATCATTTCACGCTTACCGGAATCTGTCCGGGAAGAAGCGGACTGAAGGTTATTAAGGAAAATAAACCGGAAGAGTTCCTTACGCAGCAGCTTGAAAAATTGCTCAAAGCCGATACCGAAGGCATGAAGCTGCACGCC
>ERZ857745.4815-NODE-4815-length-11479-cov-6.089811_pt1 | contig 11479 bp, 14 predicted proteins | sample MGYA00519699_ERZ857745 | MGnify/ENA primary metagenome ERZ857745 (study PRJEB31778, sample SAMEA3449357) | human gut metagenome | biome: human gut; feature: human-associated habitat; material: faeces | place: United Kingdom | collected 2010/2012 ...
CCAACAGCGAGTTTATCGCCATGATCGCGGACCGCATCCGTTTACAACGGAAGATCTATAGGGTGTGAGGTGAAGTATAGGCGGTACAAGTTTTTTTCCGAGTAGTCAGGGATTTTTCAAAGCGATGAACAAGGCCAAAATACAATGAAAACGCTTTGAAAAAGCTATAAATCTTTCGCCTTAAAGATACTAACTCCCTCAATTCATTGGGTGACAAAACCGGATGAATTGGGGGAGTTTTTTATGTTTACTAACAAAATGATTTGCCAGATTGACGAGTACATGCTCTATTGCCAAAGCAAACAGCTCAGCGAAAAGACAATGGAGAGCTATGAGCAGACACTTCATCTGTTTGAAAGATGGTGTGGAGATGAAATGCTGATTGAGAATGTAACGGAGATAACCGAGGGATTTATCCGTCGCTATATCAATGATTTGCAGACAAGAGGGAAATATATGGTGTGCTGCAATGACGGAACGAAGAAAATGAATTGCCCAGAGCGACGGAGAGATTTTCGACAGCCGGTCAGCGTGACAACGATTAAGGACTATTCAACGGATGCGGTATTGTTCTATCCCGGCCTTTCATATGCGTTTTTCAGCGTGCTGGAAAATAAATGTGCGATATTTCATCTCAAATATATGAAGTTACATGGCAATATGAAGTTGATTCGGTTGTTATTATGCATGGATACTATTCTGAATGGGGAGACTTGTTTAAAATCAGAAATGGTGGTATTGTAGAATCCATTCTCTAAATTGCAATATAAAAGGAACGGAACGACCAGAAAAAGCAGCGCTGGTGCAGAGTACAAAACGATCCCCGTCCGGCGGAACCTTCCGCCGGACGGGGATCGTTGTTTTTTTACTTTTCCTGTTTCTTTTTCATGCGGCGCTCAATGTGCTGCAATCCCCACAGGCACAGCCAGGAGGCGGCGCCGAGGAGCAGCGAGCCGAGCGCAAATTGCTTTTTCTTCATGTCGATATCCTCATGTGTCGCTTTCGCGTAAAACAACGTCTGCGGTGAAGCGCTTGCCGTCGCGCTCGACTAAGAGCTTGAGCGTTTCGCCTGCTTCATGGCGGCGGCGGACACGCAGAAGGTCGGTGGACTTTGTCAACGCTTCGCCGTCGGCCGCTACGATAAGGTCACCCTCCTGGATGCCGGCTTCCTCACCGGGGCCGCCGGGCGTGACCTCCATGACGAGAAGCGCGCTCTCGCCATTTTCTGCCGTGACGGGAACGGGCTGCACCGAAATGCCGATCATCACCTCGCCGTGCACCTCGCCGTAGGCGATCAGGTCATTGATCATATAGGCGGTCGAGGCGATGGGAATGGCAAAGCCGAGGCCCTCCACGCTCGTGGTGGAGGACGAGCCCATCTTCATCGTGTTGATACCGACGACCTGACCGTACACATTGATGAGCGGGCCGCCGGAGTTGCCGTTGTTGAGCGCGGCGTTCGTCTGAATGAGCGTCATCGTCACGCCGTCGACGTACACGTCGCGGTTGATGGCGGAGACGATGCCGTCGGTCAGTGTGCCGCGCAGCTCCACGCCGAGCGGGTTGCCGATGGCGTACACCGGATCGCCGACGGTCAGCGCGTCAGAGTCGCCGAATTCCGCGGCGGGAAGGCCGCTGGCCGCGATCTTGATGACGGCGAGGTCCTTTTCTTCGTCGAGCCCCAAAAGGCACGCACGGTAATCCTCACCCGTGTCGAGCACGACGTAGCACTCCGAGCCGCCCGCGATGACGTGGGCGTTCGTGAGGATGAAGCCATCCTCGGTGAAGATGACGCCCGTGCCGACCATGGCGCTGCCGTCGCGGTTGCCGGTGAGCACCGTGACGGTGGAGGGATTGACTTTCTGGTAGATCTCCTGGATCGTCAGCGCCTCGCCGTGGCTTTCGTTGTAGCGGAGCTTGACCTGATCGGTGTTGGGCAGGCGCTTGATGGTCGTTTCGCCATGCTCGCTGTTGTCGTAATAATCCTCGTCATGGCGCTGCTCAAAATCATCGTCGTGATAGGACCGGTGATCGTCGAACGCGCCGCCGAGCCACAGCGCCGTGACGATGCCGCTGACGATGAGCAGCCCGAGCATGCAGAAAAGGAAGATCTTAAGCCCTTTCCGCTTTTTGCGCGGTGATGTATGCTTCTTCGGCTGTCCGGGCAGCGGTGTCGGCTGCACGTAGCGCTCCACGATGGGCGTGACGGGCGCTTCATAGCGCAGCACGACCTCCTGCGGCTCGCCGCTCTGGCTGACCGTCGGGGATAACCCCTGATTCTCGTGATCCATAGTGTTTGCTTCTCCTGATGGGGACTTTACTGCGCGGTCTGCCCGCCGGCGAGCGTCACGCTGAAGGTGAACGTCGTCAGGCCGTTTTCGCTTGTGACGGCGATGTGCTCCTTGTGCTGGTCCAGAATGGTTTTGACCACGTAGAGCCCGAGGCCCACGCCGTCCTTATCCTCGGAGCGGGATTTGTCGCTCTTGTGGAAGCGCTCGAACAGCAGCGGGATCTCCTCGGCGGGGATGGTGTCGCCCTCGTTGCGAACCGAGATCAGCGCCTTGCCGTTGAGCGTCGTCACGCCGAGGTAGAGCGCAGAGCCCTTGCGGGCGAATTTTGCCGCATTTTCGAGCAGGTTGTAGATGACCTGCGTGATGAGGTCGTTGTCGCCGAGCACCATGATGCCGCTGTCGGGAATGTCGGCGTCGACATCGAGCCCGCGGTCGGTGATCTTCTTCTCCATCGAAATGAGCACGCGGCGCATGCTCTCGCACACGTCGAACGGCGCCTTCGTGCGCGTCAGGTCGCGCGACTGGAGCTGCGAGACCTCGAGCATGCGGCGCACGAGGCGGGACAGGCGCCGCGCCTCATCCGAGATGATGCGCAGGTACTCCTTTTCCTGCTCGGGCGGGATCGTGCCGTCTAAGATGCCGTCGGTGTAGCCTGCGATGGTCGTCATCGGGGTCTTTAACTCATGGGAGACGTTCGCGATGAACTCGCGGCGCTGGCGTTCGGTCTCCTGTAAGGAGTCCGCCATGTTGTTGAAAGATTCTGCCAGCTCTGTGATCTCGGTCACGCCCTCGTAATTGTGCATGCGCACGTCGAAATTGCCCTCGGCGAAGCGGCGCGTCGCCTCCGCCATCTCGTGGATGGGGCGCGACTGGCGCATGCTGACCCACGCGCTCACGACGAACGAGAGCAGCAGTACCGTCACCGCCGTCATGAAAAACAATCCAATAAACGTGCGCCACATCGTCGTCAGCGCCCGCGCGCCGGTCACCGCCAGCACAAAGCCGACGGTTGCGCCCTCGCTCACGATCGGCACGCCGACGACGAAGTGCGTGTCCTCATAGATGTCGCCGAGCGTGGTGCGCACGGCGTAGGTGTCATCGCTCATCGCGCCCTCGGCCACGTCCTGCGGCACGGTCAGCACGCGGTTGACGAGAGTTGTATCGGTCGTCAGCAGCAGGTTGCCGTCCGAGTTGCAGATGAGAAATTCTGCATCCGTCACGTTCGAAGCGAAGTCTGCCAGCTCACGCAGCCCTGTGAGCGAGCCGTTTTCCATGTAGGACGACACCATGTGCGACACGACCGTCGCCTTGCTCTGCATCTGCTCGCTGCGCTCATCGATGGCGTAGGAATACGTCAGCGCGAAGAACGCGCTGCCGAGCAGCGCCAGCGTCAGCATGACGACGCTTGCCGTGAGCAGAAAATTCTGCCAGTAGATCGTGCGGCAGCGGGTCTTGACCTTTTTGAGCGTCCAGCGCTTTTTCTGTGTTTTCTCTTTGCTTTCTTCCGGCATACTGAATTACTTCACTTCAAATTTATATCCGACGCCCCAGACGGTCTTGAGCGCCCACTGGTCGCTGACGTTTTCGACCTTTTCGCGGAGCCTCTTGACGTGTACGTCTACCGTGCGCGAATCGCCGAAGTAGTCGAAGCCCCACACCTCGTCAAGGAGCTGATTGCGCGTGTAGACGCGGTTCGGCGTGGCGGCGAGGTGATAGAGAAGCTCCAGCTCTTTGGGCGGCGTGTCGATCTTCTTGCCGTCGACGATGAGCTCATAGGAGTCGAGGTCGATGATGAGCTTGTCGAACGTGAGGCGCTTGTGCGTGTCCTCGGGGATCTCGCTGCGGCGCAGCACGGCGTTGATGCGCGCAAGCAGCTCCTTCATTTCAAAGGGCTTGACAACATAGTCGTCCGCGCCCATCTCAAGGCCGTGGATGCGGTCGTTGACCTCGCCCTTGGCGGTGAGCATGATGATCGGGCACTTGGACGTCTCGCGGATCTTGGCGCATACGCCCCAGCCGTCGAGCACGGGGAGCATCACGTCGAGCAGCACGAGGTCGGGCTCTTTTTCCTTGAATTCCTCCACGGCCTTGCCGCCGTCGGCGGCGATGCGGACGTCGAAGCCCTCTTTGTCGAGATACATCTTAATGAGGTTGGAAATATTATTGTCGTCCTCCACGACAAGAATATTGCGTGCCATGCTGGTTTCCTCCTTCACACAAGCGTGTGTCTTTCTTCTGTGTTATTGTTTATTATACGCAAAACTGTGCGCGTTTCCTGAACAATTTGTAAAACCGTCACGCGTCCTTTGTGACCGCGAGCTCGTTGAGCGCCGTGATGAGACGCGAGGACGAGCGGAGGCGAGAGAGCAGCGTGCTCCAATCTGCCTGCACGGCGGTGTCAGCGCCGAGATAGGCGATGCACCCGCCGGAGCGGGCCTGACGCGCGATGCTGCTGGCGGCCTGCGCCGCGGTGGGAAGACCGCCGCTGTAATCCAGGTCAAAGTCAATGGGGCAGTAGCCCGCGGCGCGCACGGCGCGCAGCGTCTTGTCCGACGCGCCGTAGAGCGCGACGAGCCGCGCTTTTTCGTTGCACGCGGCCCATAGCGCGTTGTTTGCGCGCTCGATCGCGCTGACCGTGCGTGAGCTGCCGCCGGAAGCGTCGATGCGCAGCGCGGCGGCGTTGCCGCTGATGACGACGCGGCGCAGCAGATCGCCGAGCGAGGAAAGCTGCTCTTCCGAGAAGAGAAACGTCGCCGTCGCGTTGTCGCTTGCGAGCGTGTCGAGCAGGGCGTTTGCGCTCTCTTCGTCCGTCACACGCAGCGCGAGACAGACAAGGTCGCGGTCGCCGTCGGTGTTCTGATTCGGTGTGTTGCCGGGATCGTTCGACTCGCTGTGCGTCTTCATATATTCGTTGTAGCGCTGCTCCATGGACATAGCCGCGGCGTCGATGAACTTCGCGTCGGAAAGCACGACCGTATTACTTTTGACGCGGACCAGGTAACCATAGGTCACGCGCGTGTAGCTATAATCGAGCGAGAAAAACTGCGTCAAAAGGTCGAGCGGCAGGAACACAACGTCGCTGCGCACGATGGCCGGACCGCTGTACTGGCGGTCGTTCTGGTCAGCGACGGTGCCGGCGGCGAAGTTGAACGTCAGTGCGCTGCCCTGCCGGTAGACGACGGCGGTGCTCTTGTCGCGGCTGCGGGAGTAGAAAAGGCCCAAGTCCGTGCCGGTGATGACCGTGGAGGGGACATACAGCCGCCCACCCGACCAGAACGGCATCGTCTCATCGCTCAGATCGGGCAAAAGTTGGTCGTTGACGGCGGTGAAATAGACAGTCGTCTCGGCCCTCGTTTCGCTGGGGGTGAGGGAGAAGACCATCAGCAATACAAGCAGCAGACACAAAAAACGCTTGCTCTTCATTTCTCCCGCCTCCTTGCGTATTTTATCTTAACATTATAGCAATTTTTCCGCCGCTTTGCAATATCCGCGATGCCTCAGCCGTCATAATAGCCGACGGTGGTGTTCGAAAAATAGTGCTGCACGATTTCCTCGGCGGAAAGGCCCTGCTTGGCGAGGATATTTGCGCCGTACTGGCTCATGCCGACACCGTGGCCGTAGCCTGTGACGTGGAAGGTAAAGGCATTGTCCTTGTATTCCACGGTGAACGACGGCGAGCGCAGCGAGAGAATCGTGCGCAGGTCATTGCCGCGCAGCTTGACACCGCCGACCGTGACGGAGGCGACATAGTCCGAGTCGTTTCGCACGATATCGCGGATCCATCCCTCGGGGCTGCCGGAGAGGTCGGCGTCCGGCTTGGCGGCGAGGATGAGAGACTTGAATTCCGCTGCCGTGAACGTTGCGACCGAGTAGTAGTTCGGTACGAGCTCTTCCGTCTCGGGGCTATCGACCTTTTGGAGATACGGCAGATCGTTCATCCACACGTCGCCTGCGCCCTGCGTGCTGCCGTCGGCGGACGAGAAGAACACGGCGAGGATGGGCGCGCCGTCGTACAAAATGACCTCGCCGTCCGTTTCGCTCACGGCGCGTGCGAGTTTTTCCTCGTAGTAGACGGCCATGCTGCCCCAGTTGGCCGCGGCCTGTTCGGCATTTATGTACGCCTTGCAGCAGGTGTGATCGTCGCAGGCGTCGGCGTCAGGGTGGTTCGCGCTGCCGCCGCCGCGGATGCGATAGAGCGTGTAGGTGCGCGCGGCGATGGCCTGTGCCTTGAGCGCCTCCTCCTCAAACGAGGCGGGCATTTCCGCGCGCAGCACGCCGAGAAGGTATGTGCCCATGTCCATCTCCTGGACCTCGCCCTGAATTTGGACGCGCAGCGTTTTTGCGCTGTCGCGCTCGCCGGGGGCGGCGATCTCACCGCTCGGCAGGGGAGATTCCGAGCCGTCCTGTGTGTTCGGCGTGTCGTCAAAGCGGCCTGCCGCCGCCCATGCGAGGATCCAGATGAGGCCGAGCAATAGTATTGTGATGCGAAGAAGCTGTTTCAAGGCGTGTTCCTCCCTGCGGCCCACGGCCGCGATGCTTAAGTGACAGTGTTTTTATCAGTGTATGACCGACTTGTCCGCAAAATGATTCATGGACAAACGGGGATGAGTGTGCTATCATCAATAAATAGATGTTTTCCGGCGCTGTGCGCGCCGTATTCCGGAAAAAGAAAGGGTTCGGTTTTGTGAAAATTCTTCATTGGCTTTTGCTGGTGCTTTTTTCTGCGGCAGCGGCGCTGGCACGCCTCCGCCTGCTGGCAGTCGGCTTTGACGCGGACGGACTTCCCGTCCCGATGGACTTAAACACGATGGTGCTGCCTGCGGTGCTCGTCGTCGCAGCGGTCATCGCGGTCATTATGGCGCGGCGCTATCCCGCTCAGCGCGAGCTGTGCGGCAGCATGGACCTCTACTTCGCCTTTGACCGCTCGACGCTTGCGGTCTTGCTGATGGTGCTCGGCAGCTTTGCCCTGATCGGCTCAGCGGTGTGCTCGTTGGTGTTCTCGCTCCGCACGACGCTTACGATGATCCTGTCCGTTTTTCTGGCAGTCGGCGCGGCATGCCTGCTGTACGCTACGACCGCGCTGCGCCGCAAGGCGGAGTTCCCAGGCGTTGCGCTGCTCGTGCCTGTGTGCGCGATGGTGCTTGCGCTGATCCTCTTCTACCGCGAGCACGCGGCGGACCCGATTCTGCGCCATTACTATGTCGAAACGCTGGCGCTCGCGGCGCTGACGGTGCTGCTGCTCGAATTTGCGGCCTTTGCGTTCCGCGGCGGCGCGCCGCGGCTACTGATGCCCGCGAGCACGATGAGCGTCATCCTTTGCGCGGCGGCCTTGGCCGCGCGCCCGACGCTTGCCGAGATCCTCTTCTACGCCGGCGGCGCGTGCATCGCGCTCGGTATCGGCGCGGCGGCGGACTTCGATCCGTGACGCCATCCTACATCAGAATATAACGAAAAAGGACGCCTCACGGCGTCCCTTTTCTTATAAGATGGAAGATTGGATGAAAAGAAGCTATTGTCTCTTGCAAGGATTAAGATAAAGGACGCATGTTAACAGAGTTCGAGGGAAAGTGTTACAAAAGTGTTAAATAGAAAGAAGATCCGGAAACCCTTGCAAATCAAGGAAAATCCTTGCGCCACAGTCGTTTGCAGCTTGCACGGGACTGTGCAAGACTGTGCCAAACTGTCTATATCTCGGACGCAGTAATGACGCAGTAGCAATTCCTGACCGGCGGTCAAATGACGCACAAAAGCGAAATCACTTTACGAACGCAGCGTGCGGAAAAAATCGGCCAGCACGGCGCGGCATTCGTCTTTCAGAATGCCGCCCACGAGCGCGGGGCGGAAGGGAAAGCGCTCCATAAAGAGGTTCAGCACGCCGCCGCAGGCGCCCATCGCCTCGTCGCGCGCGCCATAGTAGACGCGCGGGATGCGCGCGTTGACGATCGCGCCCGCGCACATCGGGCAGGGCTCGAGCGTCACGTAGAGCGTGCAGCCGTCGAGCCGCCAGGAGCGCAGACGTTCATTTGCCTGTGCGATGGCTTCCATCTCTGCGTGCGAGGAGGTGCGCTGCAGTTCCTCACGCCGGTTGCGGCCTCGGCCGATGATCTCGCTGTCTTTGACGATGACACAGCCGACGGGCACCTCACCCTCCTGTGCGGCCTCGCGCGCGAGAGACAGCGCCTCGCGCATATAATCTTCATGCTCCATACTTGGCTCCTTGTTTGAAAAGAGGAATATTTGTCCACACTTTCCATACACTGACATTGCAGAGGTATGGGAGGGCGAAAACATGCGAAAGGTCAATTTGCTGCGCTGTGACGTCGCGCGCGATGCATCCATGCAGGACTTGTTCAGCGAGCTGCGCGACACGCGTGTCGCGCTGTCGCAGGCGTACGCGCGCTTCAACGCGGTCTGCGCGCCGGAGCTCGTCGACGCCTGCGTGTATGAGATCAACGCCGAGCTCTCACGCTATGACTACCTGCTGCGCCAGATCAAGGAGCGCAGCGGCGAAGCCGTGTACAAAACGTGCAGCGAGGGGGTCGCAAAATGGGGATAACGGAAAAAATACTGCTTGTCCTGTTTGCCGTGTTTGCGCTGCTCGCGGTGCTCAGGCTGTTCGCCGCGCCGTTGAAGCTCGCGGGCAAGCTGCTCGTCAACACGCTGCTCGGCTTTGCGCTGCTCGGCATTCTAAGCGCGCTCGGCGTGCTCGCCAAGCTTTCGCTGGGGCTGAATCTTTTCAACGCTCTCGTCATCGCCGTCCTCGGCGTGCCGGGCCTCGCGCTGCTGATCTTGCTGAGGCTGGTGTTTATTTAATGTACATAGGACAAAAGCCTCGTAGAGTTTCGTGCCCATAGGCACGAAAAGATTTTAATCGTTTTCTGCCGCGACATGCGCGTGGCAGAAAACACTTTGCGCGAAGCGTGTGTCGAATTGGCCTCTTTCAGCGGCCAACCGAGGCACAAAGCGCAGTGAAATATTCTCGGAAAAGTGACGACGTCACTTTTCCGAATTTTTTGTATCCCAGCCGTACAGCGGATACCGCTGCATCGCGCCAAAGAGCTTCTGCTTGAGGTCTGGGTAGCGCTCGGAGAGCGACTCGATGAGCTCTTTGACCTCCTGACGGCGCGTTTCACCGTTGGCAGGGCAGGGATTGTGCACGATGGGAAGATCGAGCTTTGCCGCGACATTGCGCACCTGCTGCTCCTTCACATAGAGCAGCGGGCGGATCTGCGTCACGTCCGAGCGGCTCAGGTATGTCACGGGCTGGAAGCAGCCGATGCGGCCCTCAAAGAGGAGATTCATCAAAAGTGTTTCGACCGCGTCGTCGTAGTGGTGGCCGAGCGCGATCGTTTTGATGCCGTGCTCGTTCATCGCGGTCGAAAGCGCGCCGCGGCGGAGCTTGGCGCACAGCGAGCAGGGATTTTTCTCCTTACGCTCCAAAAACACGATCTCGTAGATCGGCACGTTCACGCGGATGTACTCGACACCGAGCGCCGCGCAATAGTCGGCCACGGCATCAAAGCTCATGCCCGGCACACCTGTTTCGACCGTGATGGCCACGACCTTGAACGGCTTCTGGTAGAATTTGGAAAGGCGCGCGAGCGCGGTGAGCGTGACGAGCGAGTCCTTGCCGCCGGAGACGCCGACGGCGACCGTCTCGCCCTCCTGGATCATGTCGTAGTCCGTAACGCAGCGGCGCACGAGGCCCAAGATTTCCTGCATAGGTACAGCTCCTTGCGAAAAATAAAAGAATTTCGATTTTGCGATTTGAGAAATTGAGAGATAATCAAAGAAAACGAGAGAATTTACGAGCATTGCTTGCGCTAAATTAAAATGGTGTTGACATTCTCGCGCCCAAATGCTATAAATAAACTCGTTCCGATTTTACCAAGGGACAACAAAAATGTAAAGCACAAGCTTTCATTCATAGATCAATATGGAGGAAACACACCATGTCCACTTTTATGGCGAACAAGGGCAACATCGAGCGTAAGTGGTACGTCATCGATGCTGCCGGCAAGCCCATGGGCAAGACCGCCGTTGCTGCGGCTGATCTGCTCCGCGGCAAGCGCAAAGTCACCTACACCCCGCACGCCGACTGCGGCGACAACGTCATCATCATCAACGCTTCCAAGGCCATCCTCACCGGCAACAAGATGGAGCAGAAGTACTATCGTACGCACTCCGGCTGGGTCGGCGGTCTGAAGGAGACCCAGTACAGCAGACTCATGAAGGAGAAGCCTGAGCTGGCCATGAAGCTGGCTGTTCGCGGCATGATGCCCCGGAACATCATCACCAAGGACTCCCTGACCCGCCTGAAGATTTTCCGCGGTGCTGAGCACATCCACGCCGCCCAGAAGCCCGAACTGTGGGCCGCAGAATAAGGAGGAACAAGACTATGTATAAGAGCAAGAAGCCTTACCATTACGGCACCGGCCGCCGGAAGTCCTCCGTGGCCCGCGTGCACCTGTTCCCCAACGGCACCGGCAGCATCACCGTCAACGGCCGTCCCCTCGATGACTACTTTGGTCTCGAGACCCTGAAGCTCATCGTTCGTCAGCCTTTCGCTGCGACCGACACCATGGGCAAGTTCGACATCGAAGCCACCGTCACCGGCGGCGGCGTGACCGGTCAGGCCGGCGCGATCCGTCACGGTATCGCCCGTGCGCTGCTGCAGGTCGAGGACAGCTACCGTGCGCCCCTGAAGGCCGCCGGCCTGCTGACCCGTGACCCGAGAATGAAAGAGCGTAAGAAGTACGGCCTCAAAGCCGCTCGTCGCGCTCCGCAGTTCAGCAAGCGATAATCTACAGCTTAATAATGCTAAAAAAGCCCGGAAATACGCCATTTTCCGGGCTTTTTCTATGCCTAAAATCACCTGATTCCGATGGTGAAATTTGAGGAAATTTGACTTCAAATTAGCCCATTTTGATGGGTTTACCATGGGTTTACGGCCTATTTTTGAGTCTAATGGGTGGGAAAATGGGTTTACAGAAGGCCATTTTGGAGGGGAAATTAGCCCCATATCCTTGACAGATTTTCGGTAAAAATCCGGCTGAAATGGAATGAAAAACAGTGTCAGGATCGTTTGGCGAGTTCTGACGAATTCTGCAAAAAAATAATATCAGGTATCCTGTTACATAGAGCCTTGGCTCATTCTTTGAAAACGAGAATGGGTCGAGGCTCTATTT
>ERZ857745.4827-NODE-4827-length-11463-cov-3.822230_pt1 | contig 11463 bp, 9 predicted proteins | sample MGYA00519699_ERZ857745 | MGnify/ENA primary metagenome ERZ857745 (study PRJEB31778, sample SAMEA3449357) | human gut metagenome | biome: human gut; feature: human-associated habitat; material: faeces | place: United Kingdom | collected 2010/2012 ...
GCGTTTCCGCGACGCTCTTTATGTGGGCAGCGGGAACCAGAAAGTGACTTTCAAGAGCAAGGATGCTTCGAAACCTGCAAAATTCTACATCAACTCGGCTACTGCGCACAAATCCTATCCGACACAGTTGGTGACCATCGACGGGGTGAAGGGTTCGCTGAAGGCCAACTCGTTCCCCGCCGGTAAGATGGAAGAGAGCAACGACCGCGTAATCAACCAGCTGATCGTGAAAAATGTGCTCAAAGAGGGACCCTGCCAGTTGCAAATGGGCCTTACCGAACTGAAGCCCGGCAGTGTTTGGAACACGATGCCGCCCCATGTGCACGGCCGGCGTATCGAGGCTTACTTCTATTTCAATCTGCCCGAAGGGAACATGATTTGCCACCTGATGGGCGAGCCGCAGCAGGAGCGTCTGGTATGGATGGCCAACGAACAGGCGATCATGTCTCCCGAATGGTCGATTCACGCTGCTGCCGGTACCAGCAACTACATGTTCATCTGGGGTATGGCGGGCGAGAACCTCAATTACAACGACATGGACGGCGCGGCCGCCACGGACCTCCGTTAACGGGGTCCGGTCCGGCGGGATGCCTCCGGCCGGAGTCCTTTACGGGCGACTGCAGCGGGAAGGACGGCCTCAATCCGGCTGATGTCCCTGTTGCGGAGTCCGGACACAGGAGTCTCCCGCAGTTCTTTCGCAATGAAACGATAAGCAAGTACCAATAAATTTAATGTTATAACTGTTATGGAAAAAGTAAATGCAATGTTCTCGCTGGAGGGCAAGGTAGCCCTCGTAACGGGCGCCTCTTACGGCATCGGATTCGCACTGGCAACGGCTTTCGCACGTCAGGGCGCAAAAATCGTCTTCAACGACATCAAACAGGAGCTGGTGGACAAAGGCCTGGCCGCCTACAAGGCCGAGGGCATCGAGGCCAAAGGCTACGTCTGCGACGTGACCAGCGAGGAGCAGGTGAACGCCATGGTGGCGCAGATCGAAAAAGAGGTCGGCATCGTGGACATCCTCGTCAACAACGCCGGCATCATCAAGCGCATCCCGATGGTCGAGATGACCGCCGCGGAGTTCCGCCAGGTGATCGACATCGACCTCAACGGCCCGTTCATCGTCTCGAAGGCCGTCATCCCCTCGATGATCAAGAAGGGCAAGGGCAAGATCATCAACATCTGCTCGATGATGTCGGAGCTGGGCCGCGAGACCGTCTCGGCCTACGCCGCAGCCAAAGGCGGACTGAAGATGCTGACCCGCAACATCGCTTCGGAGTACGGCGAATACAACATCCAGTGCAACGGCATCGGCCCGGGTTACATCGCGACGCCCCAGACCGCACCGCTGCGCGAGCGTCAGGCCGACGGATCGCGCCACCCGTTCGATTCGTTCATCGTGGCCAAGACCCCCGCGGCACGCTGGGGCACGCCCGAAGACCTGATGGGACCCGCCGTGTTCCTCGCATCGGACGCTTCGGATTTCGTCAACGGACACATCCTCTACGTCGACGGCGGCATTCTGGCCTACATCGGCAAGCAGCCGCAGTAGGTTCCGCACACCTCCGCATGAAACAGCCCCCGCTAACCGAAGCGGGGGCTGTTTTCGTTTTCAGGGCCGGCATGCCGCGCGTTTCAGGCCCAGAGGGCCTCCAGACGCCGGGCGACGACCTCGTCGGTGATGTAGTCGTCGTACTCCATATAACGGTCGACCATGCCGTTGGGCGTGAGTTCGATGATGCGGTTGGCGACCGTATTGACGAATTCGTGGTCGTGCGAACTCATCAGCACGTTGCCCTTGAAATTGATCAGCGAGTTGTTGAACGCCTGGATGGATTCGAGGTCGAGGTGGTTGGTCGGAGAGTCCAGCACGAGCGTATTGGGCTGCTGGATCATCATCTTCGCCACCATGCAGCGCACCTTCTCGCCGCCGGAGAGGACGCTGACCTTCTTGTAAATCTCCTCGCCGCTGAAGAGCATCTTGCCCAGATACCCCCTCAAATAGAGCTCCGAGGTGTCGGACGAGAACTGCGCCAGCCAGTCGACGATCGAGAGCTGGCTCTCGAACCAGGGGGCGTTGTTGAGCGGAAGGTAGGCGTAATTGATCGTCGTGCCCCACTCGACGACGCCCGAATCGGCCTTGTCGTCGCCGACCAGAATGTCGAACAGCGCCGACACGGCACGCGGATCGCGCGCCAGGAAGGCGATCTTGTCGCCCTTCTCGACCGTGAAGCTGACGTCGCTGAAAAGCCGTTCGCCGTTCACCGTCTTGCTCAACTCGTCGACCCCGAGGATCTTCGTGCCCGCCTCGCGTTCGGGCTGGAAGATGATGCCCGGGTATTTGCGCATCGAGGGCTTGATCTCCTCGATGTTGAGCCGTTCGAGCATCTTCCGGCGCGAAGTCGTCTGCTTCGACTTGGCGACGTTGGCGCTGAACCGCTGGATGAATTCCAGCAATTCCTTTTTCTTCTCCTCGGCCTTCTTGTTCTGGTTCTGCTGCTGGCGCAGGGCGAGCTGGCTCGATTCGTACCAGAAGCTGTAATTGCCCGAGAAAAGGTTGATGTCGCTGTAATCAATATCGACCGTATGCGTGCACACCGAATCGAGGAAGTGGCGGTCGTGCGAGACGACCAGCACCGTGTTTTCGTAATTCGACAGGTAGTTCTCCAGCCACGCGATCGTCGTCCGGTCGAGGTCGTTGGTCGGCTCGTCGAGCAGCAGGTTGTCGGGTTTGCCGAACAGGGCCTGCGCCAGCAGCACGCGCACCTTCTCCTTGGCGCTCAAATCGCGCATCAGCTGGCCGTGCAGGGCTTCCCGGACCCCGAGGCTGCTCAACAGGTTGGCGGCGTCGCTCTCGGCGTTCCAGCCCTGCATCTCCGCGAACCGCTCCTCCAGCTCCCCGGCCCGGAGACCGTCCTCCTCCGAAAAGTCGGGCTTGGCGTACAACGCCTCCTTCTCCTTCATCGTCTCCCACAGCGGCTGATGCCCCATCAGAACCGTGTCGAGGACCGTAAACCCGTCATAGGCGAAGTGGTCCTGCTTGAGCACCGACAGGCGTTCGCCCGGGCCGAAGGCCACGTTGCCCCGCGACGGGGTCACCTCGCCGCTGAGCACTTTGAGGAACGTGGACTTCCCCGCCCCGTTGGCCCCGATCACACCGTAGCAGTTGCCCGGGGTGAATTTGAGATTGATATCCTTGAAAAGAACCCGTTTTCCGTATTGTACCTCTAAATTCGAAACTGTAATCATCCTTAAAATCTGAATTTGAAACTGCAAAAGTAGCCCAAAAGAACGAGGAAACCGCACCGGAATGAAAAAAATCGGCCGGATCGCCGCTTTTCGGCCCGAAATCCCGGCGGCATGCGGAGCGCATCCGAAAGAACGGAGTCCGAAAAGGTTTTTCAGCGACGATCGCAACAAAAAGTTATCTTCTGAATTACAAGGAATTAGCGATCCGGGACGCAAAAAACCGACAGACACGGAACGGAAAACTAAAAAATCGCCCGAAAAAGTCCGATATGACAATTTATTTAATATATTTGCATAACGGACAGGATCGGTTCGGCATGGACTGCGAACAAATTCGCCGTTTTGCCCCAATCAGTCACTGTATATTTGCGAAATCGTTGTTAACCCATAATCTGAAACCAAAATCATGGAACAATCAAAAGTGCGGGAGTTGCAGGACGTCGTGATCCGCTTTTCGGGCGATTCGGGCGACGGCATGCAGCTCACGGGCACGCTCTTTTCCGACACTTCGGCGCTGTTGGGAAACGGCATCTCGACCTTCCCCGACTACCCCGCCGAAATCCGCGCCCCGCAGGGAACCGTTGCGGGCGTTTCGGGCTTCCAGGTCCATTTCGGCGACCACCGCGAGCTGAATCCCGGTGACTACTGCGATGTGCTGGTGGCGATGAACCCCGCGGCGCTCAAGGCCAACCGAAAGTGGCTCAAGCCGGGCGCGACGGTCATCCTCGACGGCGATTCGATCACCGAAGAACATCTCAAGAAGGCGGGATTCGCAACCCTCGATCCGCTGGCAGAACTCAAGCTCGACGAATACAACGTCGTCGTTCCCGACATCACCTCCATGACGCGCGAGGCGCTGAAAGAGACCGGACTCGACAACAAGGCCGTCGTCAAGTGCAAGAACATGTTCGCACTGGGCATCTGCTTCTGGCTGTTCGACCGTCCGGAGGATTACGCACTCAAATACCTCGACGGGAAATTCGCCAAGAAAAATCCCGCCGTGGCCCAGGCCAACAAGCTGGCCATAGCGGCAGGCTATAACTACGCCGCAAACACCCACCAGTTCGCCAACAACTACACCGTGGCTCCGGCTCCCCGCGAAAAGGGCACCTACCGGTCGATCAACGGCAACGTCGCCACGGCGTGGGGACTCTGCGCCGCGGCCGAGAAGGCGGGCCTGCCGCTCTTCTGCGGTTCGTACCCGATCACCCCGGCCACGGTGATCCTCGAAGAACTGGCCAAACGCAAGGACCTCGGGGTGAAGACCGTGCAGGCCGAGGACGAGATAGCCGGCATCTGCACGGCCATCGGCGCGGCCTTCGCGGGCAATTTCGCCGTGACGACCACCTCGGGCCCCGGACTGTCGCTCAAGAGCGAAGCGCTGGGACTGGCGGTGATGACCGAACTGCCGCTGGTCGTGGTGGACGTACAGCGCGGAGGACCCTCGACGGGCCTGCCGACGAAAACCGAGCAGAGCGACCTCCAGCAGGCGCTTTACGGCCGTAACGGCGAGTGCCCGGTGATCGTCGTGGCAGCATCGTCGCCCAGCGACTGCTTCCACTACGCCTTCGAAGCCGGACGCCTGGCCATGGAGCACATGACGCCCGTGATCCTGCTGACCGACGGATTCATCGCCAACGGCTCCGAGCCGTGGCGGATTCCCGAGATGAAGGACTACCCCGCCATTCAGCCCCCGATCGTGGACAAGGCTCCCGAAGGAGGGTTCATGCCCTATGTGCGCAACGAAAAACTGGCCCGCGGCTGGGCGTTCCCCGGCAAAGTGGGTCTGGAGCACCGCGTGGGCGGACTGGAGAAGGACTGCGTGAAGGGCTGCATCTCGCACGACCCGGCCAACCACCAGAAGATGACCGACACCCGCGCGGCGAAGGTGGCCAAAGTCGCCGACGACATTCCCGCACAGGCCGTCTGGGGCGATGCGGAAGGCGACCTGCTGGTCGTAGGCTGGGGCGGCACGCGCGGCCACCTGCAAAACGCCGTGGACGAAATGCGCCGCGAGGGCAAAAAGGTCTCGCTGTGCCATTTCAACTACATCAACCCGCTGCCGAAGGGGGTGCGCGACATCTTCGCGAAGTTCCGCAGGATCGTCGTCTGCGAGCTGAACGAAGGACAGTTCGCGGCCTATCTGCGCCAGAACTTCCAGGAGTTCCCCTACGAACAGTACAACAAGTGCGAGGGACTGCCCTTCACGGTCGCAGAACTTAAACAGAAATTCGAATCCTTACTGAAGTAACCATGGCAGACTACAAATACACCCCTGCGGATTTCAAGAGCGACCAGGAGGTACGCTGGTGTCCCGGATGCGGCGACCACGCGATTTTGAGCGCCGTGCAGCGCGCGCTGCCCGAAATCGCCGACGCGCTCGACACGCCCCACAACCTGTTCACGTTCGTGTCGGGCATCGGATGCTCGTCGCGGTTCATCTACTACATGAAGACCTACGGGTTCCACTCCGTGCACGGGCGCGCCAACGCCGTGGCGACGGGCGTCAAGACGGCCAACCCGCGCCTCTCGGTGTGGGTCACCACCGGCGACGGCGACTCGCTGGCCATCGGCGGCAACCACTTCATCCACGCCATCCGCCGCAACGTGGACCTCAACGTCATCCTGTTCAACAACGAGATTTACGGCCTCACGAAGGGCCAGTACTCCCCCACTTCGAAGCTGGGCAAGATCACCAAGACCTCGCCCTACGGAACGGTCGAGAAGCCGTTCAACCCCGGCGAACTGGTCATCGGCGCCAAGGGCACGTTCTTCGCCCGCACGATCGACATGGAGGTCGCCCTCTCGAAGGAGTGCATGATCGCCGCGGCCAGACATACGGGCATGTCGGTGATCGAAGCGTTGCAGAACTGCGTGATTTTCAACGATAAGACCCACGCCGACTTCGCAGCCGACAAGGCCACGCGCGCCGAACGCACGGTGACGCTGCGCCACGGAGAGAAGATGCTCTTCGGCGCCAACAACGAAAAGGGCATCGTGTTCGAGAACATGAAACTCAAGGTGGTGACCGTGGGCCAGGACGGCTACACGCTGGACGACGTGCTGACACACGACGCCCACGAGCGCGACACCACGCTGCACTCGATGCTGGCGGCGATGAAATACCCCGACTACCCGGTAGCGCTGGGCGTAATCCGCTCGGTCGAGGACGACTCGGTCTACGACCGCGCCGTGGAGAAGCAGGTCGAGGAGGTCAAAGCCACGAGCAAAATTCACTGCGTGGACGACCTGCTCCGCTCGGGAGCCACCTGGGAGGTGGAATAGCCCCGCAGCCGGGAAGCCGGCATCCGGACAACGAAACGGCGGACCCTTTTCCGGGGTCCGCCGTTCGTTTCGGCAAGAGAGAGGGGTCTCGGCAAGAGGGAGGGGTTTCGGCAGATGGAGGCCCCCCGCAACCGGGAATCAATAGACATTGGCCGATTTGCGGACGATATTCTCCAGCAGGCGCTGCATATTGGCGATCACCGGACTGCCAGCCATGCCGTATGCCGCACCCAGCCGCTTCATCTGCGGCCGTTGTCGAGCGTCGTGGCGGCATAGATCATCGCCCGGTTCCCGGGTTTGGCAATCAGCACCCCGCCAGCCAGCCCGATGTCCCAATGGCTGATGTTCTCGGCCGAGGCTCAGATGTCGGAGAAACCCTTCAGCGACGGGCTTCCGGAAGCGTTCCGAAGAGCTTCGGGAGGTTTTTTCGAAAAAAGTTCAATTCCGGAGCCGATTTTTCGGGCCGAAAATTGTGGAAATAAAAAAATCCGATTATCTTTGCACCCACAACAAGGGGGATTAGCTCAGCTGGCTAGAGCGCTTGCATGGCATGCAAGAGGTCACGAGTTCGAATCTCGTATTCTCCACCATAAAAACGGGACCATCTTTCGATGGTCCCGTTTTTCAGTGTATGTTTCCGGCCCTATCAGCCGCACCCGGCATAAACGGCACAAAAGCATCCGTGCCGGCCTCCACCCGTAACATTAGCGATAATTCAGCGGAAAAACCACGGCGGCAGCCAAAAACGACAAAACGAAATATCCGGCCGTCCTTGCGGACGGCCGGATATGCGCAACGCTGCCGGAAGGCGTTATTTGTCCCGGAAAAAAGCCGTGACGAAAGGCGCTTCGAGCAGGTAATCGGCGCATTCGCGGACGCTGCGCACGATGTCGTTGTAGCTCGAACCTTCGATCTCGACGATGATGTTCTCCACGCCGGCTTCCCGCGCGTTGGCGAAGATGGCGTCGAAGCCCACCATGCCGCTCTGGCCGATCTCACGACGATCCTTGATGTGCAGGAGCCGGAAACGCCCCGGATACTTCTTGAAGTAGTCCACCGGGCTGGCCTTGCCCATCACAGTCCAGTAGACGTCCATTTCGAACAGCACCTTGTCGGGATCGGTGTTTTCGAGCATGTAGTCCAGCATGACCTTATCCTCGATCTTCTCGAACTCGCGCGAGTGGTTGTGGTAGCCGAACTTCATGCCGGCGGCCGCACAGCGCGCACCCACCTCGTTGAAATAGCGGCAGTAGGTCTGCAAATCCTTGAGCGTCGAAATCTTACGCATCGAGGGGACCACGATATATTCCGCACCGGCGGCCTTGTGCGCCGCGATGCACTCGTCCCACCAAGCGAGGGCCTTCGAGAAATCGCCGCTCGCCAGCTCCTCGTCGGAGAGGTTGAGCGTGCAGTGCGTGGAAATCACCCGCATACCGGCATCCTCGACATCCTTGCGGAATTGCTCGGGAGTCTGCCCGTAGAGCATTCCGTCCTTGTAGCTGGCGGCCTCGACCGAAGTGTAGCCCATGTCGGCGAGCTGTTTCAGGACGGGTTTGTAATCGCCCTGGCTCTTGCCGAAAACCCCGATCAGGCTGCGCACCGAATAGAGCTGGATACCGATGTCCTTCTTCGGGGCCTTCTTCGCTTTGGCGGATGCTCCGCCGGGGAGCATCGCCAGAGCGAGGAGGACGCAGATGACTGCGAATAGCCTGTTTCTCATCGTAAGAAGCCCTTAATCGAGAATCTTGACACGGATATTGCGGAACCAAACGTCGTCGCCGTGGTCCTGAAGGCCGATGTAGCCTTCGTGGTTCTCACCGCCGCAGTTGTTCAGCAACTCGAACGCCAGGGGCCACTTCTCGGAGCTGAACTTGCTGTTCTCCAGCATCTCGGTCCACTGGGGAGTCCACAGGTGGTACTCCACGACGTTCTTGTCGTTCTGGCCGTGTACGACCGTGCCTTTGTAAACCATGATCTTGGCCTTGTTCCACTCGCCGAAGGGATTCTGGTTCTGCGGAACGGCGGGGATCATGTCGTAGAGCGACGCCGACTGGCGGTTGCCGTCGACACCCAGCTTGGCATCGGGATGGTTGGTGTTGTCGAGCACCTGATACTCGGGGCACGAGATGTAGATCGGCTCGTACTTGGTCTTGCCGTCCTTCTGGGTCGTAACCTCCTGGGCCAGGTAGAAGATGCCCGAGTTGCCGCCCTTCGAAACCTTCCACTCCATCTCCAGCTCGAAGTTCTTGAACTTCTTGGCGAAGATCAGGTCGCCGCCGTCGCCCGTCTGGGCCTCGCCGTCGCCCGAGCCGTCGAACTTGATTGCGCCATCCTCCATCGTCCAGCGCGAAGGCACCTTGTCCTTGCCGTAGCCGCGCCAGCCGTTGAGCGTCTTGCCGTCGAAAATCACGTAGTAACCGTCCTTGTCCTGCGGGAACGAGGCGAGGTCCACCTGTGCGTTGTCGACAACGGTGTATTCGGGAACAGCTTTCTTGGCGGTTTTGGCATCGGCCGTTTCAGCCGTCTTGGCCTTGCCGCCGGGGCCGCCGCACGAAACCAACGATGCGGTCAGAGCCGCGCATACCGAGAATAAAAGGGTCTTTTTCATATTCTTTCTGTTTTTTTAAAGTTTTACGGACAGGTTAGTTAATCAACGCGGCATGGCGGGAAGCGCCCAGCCGTCGCGGTAGGTGTGTTTGATCAGCTCCTGGGCGAACTGCTGTGCGTTCACGGGATCGGTCCAGGTCTTGTCGAAGGTCGGGTGTCCGTCCTTGATGTGGAAGCCGTCCTTGATGACCGTCTTGATCATGGCGTCGTCCGGGATGTTCGTGAAACGCATGTTCGGACCGTCCCACTCCAACACCTGATTGAGGCCCTGGAGGCGGACTGCCAGCACGCCCATAACGACCATTTCGTTGAACGGTCCGGCTTCGCTGAAGTCCGATGCCGAAAGCACGCGGTCGTCGGCGTCCTCCTTGCAGGCGCGCACCCAGTCCATCTGGTGCGACTCGGTGATCTCGCGCAGCACCTTCGGAGCCTCGGGAACACGGCCCGAAACCAGATAGGGGTCCTTGCCGTAGCAGCCGCAGATCAGCGTGTCCTTCGTACCGTAGAAGATGGCGGCGCCGCCGCTCACGTTCAGGTTCTTGCCGGCGGGAAGCCCTGCGGGACGCTCCGGCATCAGGCCGCCGTCGTACCAGTGCACCTCGACTTCGGGCATGGCCACCTTCGGCATGTTGTCGCGGGCCGGGAAGATGAACTTCACGCGCTGTGCCGAGGGAGCGGACTCGTTCAGCAGCAGCGTCGAGCTGCCCTCCACCTTGGTCGGATAGCCCAGTTTCAACCCCTTGAAAACGGGATGCAGGATGTGGCAGGCCATGTCGCCCAGCGCACCCGTACCGAAATCCCACCAGCCGCGGAAATTCCACGGGGTATAGATCGAGTTGTAGGGACGCATCGGCGCCGGCCCGATGAAGGCGTCCCAGTTGAGCGTCTTGGGCACGCGCTCGTCGTTTTCGGGACGCATCAGCCCCTGCGGCCAGATCGGGCGGTCGGTGAAGGCCTCGACCTTGCGCACCTCGCCGATTTCGCCGTTCCATATCCATTCGCAGACCTTGCGCACGCCTTCGGCCGAAGCGCCCTGGTTGCCCATCTGCGTGGCTACCTTGTGCTTGGCGGCCAGTTTGGTCAGCAGACGCGATTCGTAGACCGTGTGCGTCAGCGGTTTCTCGCAATAGACGTGCTTGCCGGCCGTAATGGCGTCGGCCGCGATGATCGCGTGGGTGTGGTCGGCCGTAGCCACCATGACCGCATCGGCCGATTTGAGCATCTCGTCGTACATGCGGCGGTAATCGTTGTAGCGTTTGGCCGCGGGGTAACGCTGGAAGACATGCTCCGCGTATTTCCAGTCGACGTCGCACAGGCCGATGATGTTCTGGCTTTCAAGGCCCTTCAATACCGAAGCGCCGCGACCGCCGATGCCGACACCCAGGATATTGAGTTTGTCGCTGGGCGCGGTATGCCCGAATTTCTTACCCAGAACCGTACTGGGTACGACCGCCAGCCCGATTGCGGCGGCAGCCCCCTTTTTCAGGAAGCTTCTTCTCGACATTTCTTTTGCCATCGTTCTAAGATTTATTGGGTTAGGTTAACAATTGATTGCACTCGACAACGAGTTCCCGCTCCCGCCGGAGAAACGGCGCATTTCGCCGGCCGCACTCCGTGCACGGCGTCCGCCGCCTGCGAAAAACTGCCCGCCCTCCGTCTCCGGGCGAGTCCGCCGAAACGCCCCGCCCATTTCGGCGGCAGGGCAGCGGTCCCGTCCGCGTCCGGCCGATCGGCAGGCTCCTCCGCCCCGGCGGCCGGAACCGTCTATTTCTTCTCCTGATCGGGGTTCTCGATCTCTTTCTCGATGTTGTTCATCCCCTCCTTGAAGCTGCGGATGCCCTTGCCGAGCCCTTTCATCAGCTCCGGTATCTTCTTGCCGCCGAAAAGCAGCAGGACTACGAGCGCGATGACGAAGATTTCGCCGGCGCCCAGGTTACCGAGAAACAGTAATTTGTTCATGATCCAAGTTTTATAAGGTTAAATTCAGGTCTCGTCCGAAATGCGGTCACGCGCGCTTGCGCAACAAGCCGTAACCGTTCTTCATCGTCCGCCGCCGTTCGCGGATCTGCTGCAACGTCCGCAGGTCGCCGATGGCCGGCAAGTCGTGCGTCCGTGCATCATGAATGAACTTCCACGCATACTCCGAAGCGATCGCCGCATCGCGGAAACAGGGAAGCTCCTCGCACCGCCGCCCCGACTCGATCGATTGCGCGAACCGTTCGCAGAGCACGTCGATGTTCTTGCCGCCGTAGGGGCGCTCGATCCGGTGCGTCTGCGTCACGCCGTGCAGCTCGACTGTCGCCGTCTTGAAATCGTGCGTCA
>ERZ857745.4832-NODE-4832-length-11459-cov-20.755963_pt1 | contig 11459 bp, 8 predicted proteins | sample MGYA00519699_ERZ857745 | MGnify/ENA primary metagenome ERZ857745 (study PRJEB31778, sample SAMEA3449357) | human gut metagenome | biome: human gut; feature: human-associated habitat; material: faeces | place: United Kingdom | collected 2010/2012 ...
CGTCGAGCACAACGGCGACGTCTATTCGTGCGACCACTTCGTCTATCCCGAATACCTGCTGGGCAACATCCGCGAGACGCCGCTCGCGGAGATCTACCGCTCGCGGCGGCGCATCGAGTTCGGGCTTGCCAAACGCAACGCCCTGCCGGCCGAATGCCTGCGCTGCGACTACTATTTCGCCTGCCGGGGCGAGTGCCCGAAGCACCGCTTCGAAACGGGGCGCGACGGCTGCCGCAAGAATTCGCTCTGTGCGGGCCTCAGACGCTATTTCCAGCACGTGCATCCCTACATGGACCGGATGCGGGAGCTGATTGCCCGGGAACAGTCGCCCGCATGGGTCATCCCCTTCGCCCGCAAGCGCATGGGGCTGATGTGACCTCTCCGGGTGCGGGTCGGACAGTCCTGTGGCGGATAACCGCCCGGAACACGAAACGAGGGGCTCCCCTGCGGGATACCCCTCGTTCTGCTTTGCAGGCCCTGTAAGCCGGGTTCTGTCCCCGGAGCGGACTCCGGGTCTCTGTCATTTATCTACGACGGCAGTCACCTGCCGCCTCAAGCAACCTACCCCCCGACATCGGACGAGCCATCCTTGATTGCCGGTATACACGGTCTTGCAACCCACGGGACGTACGGCCGGATGACATTGCTGCCTCCGCGGTGGGCTCTTACCCCGCCTTTTCACCCTTACCCGCCGTTCGGAGCCGGAGACCTGCGGCATCGCACGGATCCCGTCGTGTCCCGAATCTTCCGCCGGCGGGCGGTCATTCTCTGTTACGCTCCCACAACCTCACGGCTGTCAAGTCGTTAGCTTGCGTGGCGCTCTGTGTTGCCCGGACTTTCCTCCCCCGGCTTGCGCCGGCGGCGACAGAGCGGACCTGCGCTGCAAAGATACGAAAAATTTCCCGCGAGGCCCCGGCCTCCGGTGATTTTTTGCTGCGCTCCGCAGCGGACGGGCGCAGACGGCGGTCAGAGGATGCGCTTGACCCAGCGGAAGAAGCGGTAGGGCATGTAGCGGAACGGCGGATCGATCCAGGTCGGGGTGGTCACCGTGGCCCGGCGGTGCGAGAAGGCGTCGAAGCTGTCGCGGCCGTGGTAGCGGCCCATGCCCGAGTTGCCCACTCCGCCGAAGGGGATCTGCTCGTTGGCGATGTGCATGATCGTGTCGTTGAGGCAGGCGCCGCCCGACGAGGTGTGCAGCAGTACGTCGCGACCTGTCCGCTCGGGTCCGAAGTAGTAGAGCGCCAGCGGCTTTTCACGCGAGGTGACGAAATCGACGGCCTGCTGCGCCGTGTCGAACGGAATGACCGGCAGTACGGGCCCGAAAATCTCCTCCCGCATGACCGGAGCGTCGGGATCGACCTCCGCGAGCAGTGTCGGTTCGATGTAGCGCTCCGAGCGGTCGGTGCGACCGCCTGTGAGAATCTTTCCCTGGCGGAGGTAGCCGGCCACGCGGTCGAAAGCCCGGTCATTGACCAGGCGGACGTAGTGGCGGCTGCGCTGCGGGTCGTCGCCGTGCAGCTGCCTGATGGCCCGGGCGTAGGCTGCAGGGAACTCCTCGAGGAGCGAGCGGTGGAGCAGCAGGTAGTCGGGGGCGATGCAGGTCTGCCCGGCATTGAGCGTCTTGCCCCAGGCGATGCGGCGTGCGGCGATCCCGATATCGGCGCCGCGGTCCACAATGCAGGGGCTCTTGCCGCCCAGCTCCAGGACGACGGGGGTCAGGTGGTGTGCGGCCGCCTCCATGACGATGCGGCCCAGTTCGGGGCTTCCGGTGAAGAAGATCAGGTCCCAGCGTTCGCGGAGCAGGAGTGTATTGACATCGCGGTGGCCCTGTACGACGGTGACATACTCCTCGTCGTAGATCTGGGCGATCATCCGTGCAAGGGTGTCGGCCACGTGCGGGGTATAGGGCGAGGGTTTGAGCACGGCGGTGCATCCGGCCGAAATGGCTCCCACCAGGGGGTTGAGCAGCAGCTGCACGGGGTAGTTCCACGGGGCGACGATGAGTGCCGTGCCGAGCGGTTCGGAGAGGATGCGGCTCGACGAGGGCTGCAGCTTGAGCGGCGTCGGCCGGTGCTCGGGACGCATCCAGCGCCCGAGGTGGCGCAGGTGGTGGCGCACCTCGCCCCGCACGATGCTCAGCTCGGTGAGGTAGGCCTCCTCGGGCGATTTGTGCAGGTCCAGCCACAGCGCCTCACACAGCGCCCCCTCCCATTGCACGAGCGCCTGCTCCAGGCGGCGGAGCATCGTGCGGCGGAAACCGGCCGGGAGGGTGGCTCCCGTGCGGAAATAGGCATTCTGGGCCGCGCGGATTGCGGCGATGCGGTCTGAGGAGGTGCTTGCGGGTGTCATGGCGCTTCGGTTTATTGGTTGGATGTGTGGTCGGGGGTGCGTCGTCCGGTGAAGTGGTCCATCGTGCGGTAGATCCCCATCGCGTTGCCGACCAGGGCGTCGAACAGCTTGTCGGGCAGCAGTCCCTGGACCAGACGGATGAAGTGGAATCCCCACGGCAGACCGCGGAAGGTACGGTTGTGCTCGACGGCACGCACGATGCGGCGGGCCGTCTTCTCGGGATCGAGGATCGGCACCAGACGCGAACGGACGCCGGCGAACATGCCCGTGGCGATGTAGTAGGGGGCTACGGTGGTGACGTGCACCCCGCTGCGGGCCTCCTGCAGCTCGATGCGCAGGGAGTCCGACCACCCGATGACGGCCCACTTGCTTGCTGCGTAGACCGACATGCGGGGATTGGAGATCATCCCGGCGGCCGAGGCGATGTTGCAGATGTGCCCCTCGTTGCGCTCCAGCATGCCGGGCAGGGCCTGCAGCGTGAGGTACATCGGGGCCGTGGCATTGACGGCCATCGTGCGTTCGATCTCTTCGGGGGTCTGGCGGTCGAAGGTCTTGTTGCCGGTGATGATGCCGGCGCAGTTGATGAGGATCTCCACCGGACCGCATTCGGCCGTCGTGCGGGCGAAGGTCTCCTCGACCTGCCGGCGGTCCGAGACGTCCGCGCGGTAACCCGCCGTCCGTTCCGGGGCGGCGTAGGCCGCCAGCGAGGCGGCGATGTTGCGCTCGTCGATGTCCCATACGACGACCTTGCGGGCACCCCGTTCGAGCGCCAGCCGGCCCATGATCCGGCCGATGCCCGAGCCTCCGCCGGTGATCAGCACGCATTTGTCCTTGAATCGGGTCATATTCTTGTTCGGTTTCGTGTCGGGTTCCGGGCGCATTCGGCCCCTGCCGGGCGGTTACCTCTTCTCGCGGAAGATGTTCAGGTGGGCCAGCAGCGGGTTGCGGCGCGGCAGGAGCAGGAATTCGGCCAGCAACAGCACGAGGGCGGCGATGAGCAGGTACTGGTACTGCTCGTTGAACTCCTCGAAGCGCAGGGTCGAGAGCTCCGCCTGCTCCATCGAATTGATCTCCTTGACGATCTCGTCGAGACCGATATCCTGCTTCGTGGCGCGGACGTAGGCTCCGCCGGTCGTCTCGGCGATCTGGGCGAGCATCTGCTCGTTGAGCTTCGAGACGACCATTTCGCCCTGCTCGTCCTTGATGAATTCTCCGTCGATCTGGATCGGGGCCCCCTCGGGCGTGCCGATGCCGATCGTGTAGATGCGGATGCCCTGTTTGGCAGCCCGTTCGGCCACGGCCAGGGCGTCGTCCTCGTGATTTTCGCCGTCGGTGATGAGGATCACCACGCGGCCGTGCGGCTGCTCCGTGTCGCCCGAGAAGGAGAGCAGCGCCTGTTCGAGCGCCTTGCCGACAGCCGTGCCCTGCACCGAAACCAGCGAGGGGTCGATGCGGCGGGCGAAGGCCCGGGCCATGCGGTAGTCCGAGGTGATGGGCAGCTGCACCTTCGGCTCGCCGGCGAAGACGATCAGACCCACGCGGTCCTGCTTGAGTCCGTCGAAGAGCTTGCCGATGGCGTATTTGGTCCGCTCGAGGCGGTTGGGCTCGAAGTCTTCGGCGAGCATCGAGTTCGAGACATCGACCACCAGCATCATCTCGATGCCCTGGGCCTTCTCCTCGCGGAGTTTCGACCCGAACTGCGGGCGGGCCGCCGCCAGTGCGATCAGCAGCACGGCCGCGGCGAAGAGCAGGAACTTGATGACCACGCGGCCGTTCGAGACTTCGGGCATCAGCCCGTCGAGCACCTCCGGACGGCCGAAGCGGGCCAGCCGCCTGCGGTGGTTGCGCATGGCCAGCCAGAAGAGGGCCGCGAGCACCGGAAGGGCGGCGAGCAGCCAGAGGTATTGCGGATTAGCAAATCGGAACATGTGCGTAGTGCGTTTTTTACGGTATTCGTTTCAGCACGAGGTTCGCGAGGAGGAACTCGGCCAGCAGCAGCCCTAGCGCCGCGAGCACCCACGCAAGGAACTGCTCGTGGTAGGAGAGGTGCTCGGTGACCTCGACCTTGCTCTTCTCGAGCTGGTTGATCTCGTCGTAGATGGCCTTGAGTTTGGCGTTGTCCGTGGCGCGGAAATAGCGGCCTCCGGTCATCTCGGCCATGGCCGTGAGGGTCTTCTCGTCGATCTCGACCTTCTGCTTGACGAAGGTGATGTTGCCGAACATGTCCACGGCCGGATAGGGGGCCATCCCCTCGGTGCCCACGCCGATCGTGTAGACGCGGATGTTCTGCGCCTTGGCGATCTCGGCGGCGGTAATCGGGGTGATCTCGCCGCGGTTGTTCACGCCGTCGGTGAGCAGGATGACGACCTTCGACTTGGCATCGCTTTCGCGCAGGCGGTTGATGGCCGTGGCCAACCCGTTGCCGATGGCCGTGCCGCTGTCGTCGATCAGGCCGCTGCGGATCTGCGCGAGTAGCGTCTGCAGGGTGCTCTGATCGGTGGTCAGGGGACTCTGTGTGAAGGCCTCGGCGGCAAAGGCCACCAGCCCGATGCGGTCGCCGTAACGGTCGGAGATGAACGATCCGGCCACCTCCTTAGCCGCCGTGATGCGGTCGGGCTCGAAGTCGCGGGCCAGCATCGAGGCCGAGACGTCGATGGCCAGCATGATGTCGATGCCTTCGGAGGAGGTGCGTACGTTCTGTTCGATCTGCTGCGGCCGGGCCAGTGCGACGACGAGCAGCCCGAAGGCGGCGGCCCGCAATGCGAAGGGCAGGTGGCGCAGGTAGTAGCGCACGCTCTTCGGGGCGCGTGCGACGCCCTCGACGGTCGAGATCTGGATGGCTGCGCCGCCCTGCATCGTCCGCCAGATGTAGTAGGCGATCATCGGTGCGAGCAGCGTCAGCAGCCACAGATAATGGGGTGATGCGAAATGCATGGTCGTGTCGTTTTACCAGTTTTTCTTGCCGCGGACCACGACGCCCTGGCGCTTCTCCTTGAGCTTCTCCTGCGTCTTGTCCTCCTGGGCCTGGATGGCGTCGAGCATCTGCTCCTGCTCCTGAGGCGAGATGCCCGAAGGGGTGGGCTGTCCCTCTCCGTCGCCCTTGTCGCCCTGACTGTCATCGGGCTTCGCGGGCTGCTGCTGCGGGTCGCCGTCCTGCTTCTTGTCCGGATTGTTGTCGCCCTGCTGCTGCTTGTTGTCGCCCTGCTGCGGGTTTTGCTGCCCCTGGCCGTTCTGGTTCTGCTGGTTCTGATTCTGGTCCTGGTTCTGCTGGTCGTTGCCGCCACCGCCGCCGTCCTTGTTCTGGTCGTCGAGCAGCCGCTTGGTGTAGGCATAGTTGTACTTGGCCTCCATGTCGGAGGGGTTGAGTCGCAGCGATTGCTTGTAGCTTTCGAGCGCCTCCTTGTACTTCTTCTGCTTGAACTGGGCGTTGCCGAGGTTGTAGTAGGTCTCGGCCAGCTCGTTGTCCGTGCGCAGCGTGTCGGCCGTGGCCCGGAGGATGGTCTGTTCGGCGGTGTCGAACCGTTCGGCCTTGTAGAGGGCGTTGCCGAGGTTGTAGGTGGCCTCGAAGGATTCGGGGGCCGCCTTCAGTGCCTCCTCGTAGCGTTTGATCGCCTCCCCGTACTCTCCCTTGTTGTATTGCCGGTTGCCCTTGCGCACCAGCGACCGCTCGGGCATCTGCTGGGCCGTTGCTTCCGTGGCTGCAAGGAGGACGAGGAGTATGCAAAGCATTCTGTACATCGTTCTTGCCGTTTTAGGGTTGCGTCGGGTTGGGACCTTCGGCGGGAGCATCCTCCTCGACGAGCTTGGTCTCCTCGACGAAATAGTAGGCCTTCAGGTAGCAGGCCTCGTTCTCTTCGGCCTCGGGGGCCGCCTTGGCGAACTTCACCAGGTCGGCCACGCGGAGGATCGCCGTGAGGTCCATGCGGGCCTTGTCGGGCAGTTCGACGGGCTGCATCGCTGCGATGATCTCGTCGGAGGTCATCTCCATGGCGCCTATCTCCCAGCGGGCCGCAATGTAGGTGCGCAGGATGTCGGTGATGCCCGAGTAGTACTGCTTGTGGCGGTTGTTCTGCCAGAGTTTCTGGTTGTGCAGCGCCTCGAGGGCCTGGATGGCCGCGACGTGCGGCGGCAGGGGTGGGGCCGGGCGGAAGAGGTCGCCGATTCGTTTGCCGCGGCTGCGAAGCCACCGCATGAGCCCCCAGGCTGCGGCTGCAATGAGCAGCAGCGCCGCGGCGCCCCAGATGAGGTAGGTGCGGATTTCGCCCAGCCGGAACGGCAGGTTGTGCAGGTCCTTCACGTCGTAGATCGACTGAGAGGTGGAGTCGATCTCGAAGGTCCCGACCTTCAGATAGATCGAGTCGCGGCTCGACAGCGTGTCGAGGATGTTCTTGTCGGCGTAGAGCACGTGGGCCGTGCCGAGGTTGTAGTGTCCCTCGTCGAAGGCGGCCAGGCGGTAGCGCTTGCGGAGCTTCAGGTGGCGTCCGTCGCGCTCGAGCGTATCGACCGGCAGGCTCTCGACCAGTTCGATCTGCCCCTTCGGGTCCTCGAACTCGGGGAACTCGACCACCTGCACCAGATCCTTCTCGACGTCGATGACGTAGTCGAACCGGTCGCCGATGGCGATGCTGTCCGGTTCAACGTGCGCCGTGACCCGCGGCGTCTGCTGCGCCGCGGCCGTTGCGCCCGCCAGCAGGAGGAGCGCTATGGCAAAGAGTCGTTTCATCGCTGTTTGAAGAGTTTCATCAGTTCGGCCACGTAGTCGCCGTCGGTCGATACGGTGGCCGTGTCGATGCGGTTGTGTTTGAGCGTGGCCTCGATCTCGGCGCTGCGCTGCCGCCACGATTCGGCGTAGTGGTCGCGCACGGCGCGCGACGAGGTATCGACCCACACCTTGCGGCCCGTTTCGGCGTCGCGCAGCTCGACGATCCCCACGTCGGGGAGCTCCGTCTCGCGGGGGTCATAGACGCGGATGCCCACCAAGTCGTGGCGGCCTCCGGCGATCTTCAGCGCGTCGTCGAGGGCCGAGCGGTCCTGCGACGAGTCCATGAAGTCCGAGAGGATGAAGGTCGTGCACCGCTTCTTGTTCACATTGGTCAGGAAACGGACGGGCTCGGAGAGCTTCGTTCCGGTCGATTCGGGCCGGAAGCCGATGAGCTCGCGGATGATCATCAGGATGTGGCTGCGTCCCTTCTTCGGGGGGATGAACTTCTCGACGCGGTCCGAGAAGAAGATGCACCCCACCTTGTCGTTGTTCTCGGCGGCCGAGAAAGCCAGTACGGCGGCGATTTCGGTGATGATGTTCTTCTTGAGCCTTTCGGTCGAACCGAACATGCGCGATCCCGAGACATCGACGACGAGCATCATCGTCAGCTCGCGCTCCTCTTCGTAGACCTTGATGTGGGGTTTGCGCGAGCGTGCCGTGACATTCCAGTCGATGTCGCGCACGTCGTCGCCCGCGCGGTACTCCCTCACTTCGGAAAACGACATGCCCCGTCCGCGGAAAGCCGTATGGTACTTTCCGGCGAAGATCTCGTTCGACAGACCGCGGGTCTTGATCTCGATCTTGCGGACGCGCCTCAGAATATCGTTTTCGCTCTCCTGCATCGTCAGGGAACGATTACGTTGTTCAGGATATCGGTGATGATCTCCTCCGAGGTGATGTTCTCGGCCTCGGCCTCGTAGGTGAGTCCGATGCGGTGGCGCAGCACGTCGTGGCAGACGGCGCGCACGTCCTCGGGGATGACGTATCCGCGGCGGCGGATGAAGGCGTAGGCCCGGGCGGCCTTGGCCAGCGAGATCGAAGCACGCGGCGAACCTCCGTAGGCGATCAGGTTCTGCAGCTTCTGGAGGTTGTATTCGGCCGGCTCGCGCGTGGCGAAGATGATGTCGATGATGTATTTCTCGATCTTCTCGTCCATGTAGACATCCTCGACCACCTTGCGGGCCTTGACGATGTCCTCGGGCGAGATGACCTTATTGACGCTCTTCTTTTCGAGCCCCTCGAGGTTCATGCGCACGATGTCGCGCTCCTCCTGCTTGTTGGGGTAGGAGATGCGGGCCTTGAGCATGAAACGGTCCACCTGCGCCTCGGGCAGCGGGTAGGTTCCCTCCTGTTCCAGGGGGTTCTGCGTGGCCAGTACGAGGAAGGGCTGCGGCAGCGGGTAGGTGTTCTCGCCGATGGTCACCTGGCGCTCCTGCATCGCCTCGAGCAGCGCCGACTGCACCTTGGCCGGCGAACGGTTGATCTCATCGGCGAGGACGAAGTTGGCGAAGATCGGGCCCTTCTTGACGATGAAGTCCTCGCTCTTCTGCGAGTAGATGAGCGTACCGATCAGGTCGGCGGGCAGCAGGTCGGGGGTGAACTGGATGCGCGAGAACCCGGCATCGACGGCCTTGGCCAGCGTCGTGATGGCCAGCGTCTTGGCCAGTCCCGGGACGCCTTCGAGCAGGATATGCCCGTTGGAGAGCAGACCGATCAGCAGCGTATCGACCAGGTGGCCCTGGCCGACGATTACCTTGCCCATTTCGGTGCGCAGCGTATCGACGAAGACCGATTCGCGTTCGATGCGCTCGTTGAGTTCCTTGATGTTGATGACTTCGCTCATGTTTATCTGTTTGATAGTATTCCTAAATCGCTTCGCGTGTGCGTTTCCATAACGGGCCGCTCACCGATATTATTGCAAAAGTACAAATTTTTTCCGAAAACTTCCTCGCTTCCGTCCGCGGGCGTGGCTCCCGCAGTTCTCTCTCCGGGCACTGCGGCCTGCTGCCGGCAGCAGGCGCGCCGTGCGGAAAGCCCCGCAGGGAAGCCTCCGGCGGGGTATCGCCCGGGCTTCGAAAAATATTTGCCCCGGGCTGTGCCGTGACGGGATTTTGCGGTATCTTTGCACCAGTTTATGGAATCGCAGATACTACAAGGATTGAACCCCGCCCAGCGGGCCGCCGTCGAGAACTACGACGTCGCGTCGCTCATCATCGCCGGAGCCGGGTCGGGCAAGACGCGCGTGCTGACCTCGCGCATCGCCTACATGATCGAGCAGGGCGTTGCGCCGTACAACATTCTGGCCCTGACCTTTACGAACAAGGCGGCCGAGCAGATGCGCTCGCGCATCGCCCAGATGCTGCCCGACAGCCGCAGCCGCTACATCCGCATGGGTACCTTCCACTCGGTCTTCTCGCGGATCCTGCGCGAGAATGCCGACCGCATCGGTTTCCCCGAGTCGTTCACCATCTACGAACCGTCGGACTGCAAGAACCTGCTCAAGACGATCTTCCGCGAGCTGAACCTCTCCGACGACCGCTACAAGCCCAACGCCATCGCCTCGCGCATCTCATATGCCAAGAACAGCCTCGTGACACCGGGGGCCTATCTGGCCAACTCGGTCTACGCCGCCGAGGACCGGCAGGCGCAGATCCCCGAATTTGGCAACATCTACAACATCTACTGCCAGCGGTGCAAGCGCAACGGCGCGATGGATTTCGACGACCTGCTGCTGCAGACCAACATCCTGCTGCGCGACTGCCCCGACGTGCTGGCGCGCTACCAGGAGCTCTTCAAATACATCCTGGTCGATGAGTACCAGGACACCAACTACGCGCAGTATGTCATCATCCGCCGCCTCTCGCAGCTCCACTCGAAGGTCTGCGTCGTGGGCGACGACGCGCAGTCGATCTACTCGTTCCGCGGGGCGAAGATCGAGAACATCCTCTCGTTCCAGAAGGATTTCCCCGACGCGAAGGTCTTCAAGCTCGAGCAGAACTACCGCTCGACGCGGACGATCGTCGAGGCGGCCAATTCGGTCATCGTGCGCAACTCGAAGCGCATGGACAAGCACTGCTTCTCGGCGGGCGACGTGGGTGAGAAGATCCGTATCCTGAAGGCCTATACCGACCGAGAGGAGGCCGAGATGGTGGTTTCGGACCTGCGCGACAAGGTGCGCGCGGCCGGCGACGCCTGGTCCGAGACTGTGATCCTCTACCGCACGAACAACCAGTCGGCCGTGCTCGAGGACAACCTCCGCCGCCGCGGCATCCCCTACCGCATCTACAAGGGCTCGTCGTTCTACGACCACAAGGAGATCAAGGACATGCTGGCCTACATCCGCCTGGTGATCAACCCGCGCGACGACGAGGCCTTCCGCCGCATCGTCAATTACCCGGCCCGCGGCATCGGCGATACGACCGTGCAGCGCATCGCGCAGCTGGCCGCCGAACGGGGCGTGTCGATGTGGGAGGCGGTCGATGCGCTGGTTGCCGAGCCGGTGACCGACCCCGTGCAGCGGACCATCGCGCGCAAGGTCGCGGAGTTCGTGGCGATGATCCGCGCGCTGTCGCTCGCCCGCAACGACAAGGGGCTCTACGACTTCGGTATGGAGATCGCCTCGCGTTCGGGCATCATCGCCGCCTACCGCACGGAGAACACCCCCGAGGCGACGTCGGCCCTGGACAACATCGAGGAGCTGCTTAACTCGATGCAGCTTTTCAAGGAGCAGCGCGACGCCGAGATCCGCGGAGGCGAGCGCACGGCCGAGGAGGAGGCGACCGTCGAGGAGTGGCTGCAGAACGTCATGCTGATGACCGACATGGACAAGGACGACCCCGAGGACAGCAACAAGGTGACGCTGATGACTGTCCACTCGGCCAAGGGGCTCGAATACAAATACGTCTACATCGTGGGCATGGAGGAGAACCTCTTCCCGTCGCAGCGGGCCTCGGAGTCGGCCGACGGCATGGAGGAGGAGCGGCGCCTGTTCTATGTGGCGCTGACCCGGGCGAAGGTCTCGGCGACGATCTCCTTCGCCGAGATGCGCTTCCGCTGGGGCAACATGGAGTTCTCGCACCCGAGCCGGTTCCTGCGCGAGATCGACCCGCGCTACATCGACTCCGATGTCGATTTCTCGGCCGAGGCGTCGCGGCGTCCGGCCGGCGGCGACGGGACGTCGGCCATCGACGAACTGCGCCGCCGCTTCGACTACCGCTTTCAGCAGAAGCGGCAGGAGGGTGCCGCAGGCCGCGGTTACGAGGCCGGCGGACATGGCGCTCCGGGCGGCGGCTCCTACGGTGCGGGCAGCCGTTTCGGCCGTCCGGCCGACGGGGAGTCGGGTGTGGCG
>ERZ857745.4835-NODE-4835-length-11449-cov-3.933649_pt1 | contig 11449 bp, 10 predicted proteins | sample MGYA00519699_ERZ857745 | MGnify/ENA primary metagenome ERZ857745 (study PRJEB31778, sample SAMEA3449357) | human gut metagenome | biome: human gut; feature: human-associated habitat; material: faeces | place: United Kingdom | collected 2010/2012 ...
GATCTCGCGCTGCTGGTTCATGACATCGTCATACTGCAGCACCTGCTTACGGATGGCAAAGTTGGAAGCTTCCAGCTTTTTCTGGGCGCTCTCGATCGTGTTGGTGATCAGCTTGTTCTCGATGGGCATGTCCTCGTCCAGGCCCAGGGTATCCATCAGGCCCTGCACGCGCTCACCGCCGAAAATGCGCATCAGGTCATCTTCCAGGCTCAGGAAGAAACGGGATGCACCGGGGTCGCCCTGACGGCCGGCACGGCCGCGCAGCTGGTTATCAATACGGCGGCTTTCGTGGCGTTCAGTGCCAATGATGAACAGGCCGCCAGCTTCGCGCACAGCCTCGGCTTCGCGCTTGACTTCCGGTTCATATTCTGCAACCAGCTCGTCAAAGCGCTTGCGGGCAGCCAGAATATCAGCATCCTGGGTGTCGGCATGGCCGTCGCACTCGGTCATCAGCATTTCAACTTTTGCTTCATAGGCTGTATCCGGGGCAGGGGGGATGGGCAGGCCCTGTGCCTTGGCGCGGGCTTTGGCGTGCTCGTATTCGTCCTTCAGCACTTCCAGGTCGGCATTCATCTGGCGGGTCAGCTCTTTGCGCAGGGTGGCCTTTGCCATATAGGTCACGTTGCCGCCCAGCATGATATCGGTGCCGCGGCCAGCCATATTGGTGGCGATGGTCACAGCGCCCTGCTTACCGGCCTGTGCAACGATTTCGGCTTCGCGCTCATGCTGCTTTGCGTTCAGCACATTGTGCTCAATGCCGCGCTTTTTCAGCAGCTTGGAAAGCGCCTCGCTCTTTTCCACGCTGACGGTACCAACCAGAACGGGCTGGCCCTTGGCGTGGCATTCGGCAACCTGCTCGATCACGGCATTATACTTGCCGTTGATGGTCTTGTACACGCTGTCCGGCAGGTCCTTGCGGGCGCGGGGCTTGTTGGTGGGGATGGATACGATCTGCAAGCCGTAAATTTCGCTGAACTCGTCCGCTTCGGTGGAAGCCGTACCGGTCATGCCGCCCAGCTTTTTGTACATGCGGAAATAGTTCTGGAAGGTGATGCTGGCCAAAGTCTTGCTCTCAGCAGCAACGGTCACACCTTCCTTGGCTTCAATGGCCTGGTGCAGACCGTCATTGAAGCGGCGGCCATACATCAGACGGCCGGTGAATTCATCAACGATGATGACCTCGCCGTCTTTCACGATATAGTCGGTATCACGGTGCATCACACCGCGGGCCTTGATGGCACCGTCAATATAGTGGCGCAGGGTCATGTTGTCGGCATCGGCCAGGTTCTCAACATTGAACCATGCTTCGGCTTTCTTAACGCCGCTTTCGGTCAGGGTGCAGGTCTTGTGCTTTTCGTCCACAACGTAATCACCGTCAACCTGTTCATCGGCTTCCACTTTGTCGTCCAGTTCAACGATGACAGACTTTTTCAGCGTTTTGGCAAAGTCGTCCGCGCGCTTGTACATCACGCTGGAATCTTCGCCCTTGCCGGAGATGATCAGCGGGGTACGGGCTTCATCAATCAGGATGGAGTCCACCTCGTCCACGATGGCGTAAGCATGGCCGCGCTGCACCATGCTGGCCTTGTAAACCACCATGTTGTCACGCAGGTAGTCAAAGCCAAACTCGTTGTTGGTGCCGTAAGTAACATCCGCCAGGTAAGCCTTGCGGCGGTCCTGCGGCTGTACGTCATGGATAACCAGGCCGACCGTCAAGCCAAGAAAGCGGTAGACCTTGCCCATCCATTCGCTGTCGCGCTTGGCCAGGTAATCGTTGACGGTAACAACATGCACGCCTTCGCCGGTCAGGGCATTCAGGTAAACGGGCATGGTGGCCACCAGGGTCTTGCCTTCACCGGTCTGCATCTCGGCAATGCAGGAACGATGAAGCACAATGCCGCCGATGATCTGCACCGGGTAGGGCTTCAGCCCCAGCACACGCCAGTCCGCTTCGCGGCAGACGGCGAACGCTTCGGGCAGGATATCGTCAAGGCTGGCCCCGTTTTTCAGCTTTTCTTTCAGGTACGGGGTTTTGGCCTGTAATTCTTCGTCAGTAAGTTTCTGCATTTCGGGCTCAAGTTCCAGCACCTTGTTGGCAATGGGTTTGATGCGCTTGAGCTCTTTGTCGGAAAAATTACCGAACAGTTTTTCCATAAAAGACATAAGTAAACACCTGTATTTCTGCCGCATGGCGGCGAATGGATCAGCAGGGGAACCCCTGTTGGATACAATGCTATACTTTAATATAATACACCCGCGCAGGGTACCGTGTCAAACCTGCGCGGGTGTAAAATGCAAATATTAAACTGTTTCAGCGGCTTTTGTTGAAACTTGGCCGGTTATCATGCGCTTGCAGCGCTTTTGGCCTGCTTTTCGTTGCTGATGAACAGCAGCACCAGCATCAAAAAGATGCAAACAAAGCCGATGGCGTCCCACACGGTAAAGGGGGAACCGAGCACCAGCGTGCTGATGATGGCCGCCGTAACCGGTTCCGCAAAGCTGAACAGGCTGGATTTCTGCGGCCCAATGTACTTGACGCCGCTCATGTAACAGCTGAACGCCAGCACGTTGCCGATGAGCACGACCGCCGCAATACCGGCAATGCCGGCCGCGTTGGGTACGTAGTTCATCCGCCACGGGCGGAACACCAGCGCAAAGAAGGTGCCGCCCATCAGGAATGCCCAACCCTGCAGCATGGGTGTGGGGTACTGTTTTTGCAGGTTTTGGGGCCATATGGTGTAAATAACAACGCAGAACGCGCTGATAATACCAACGACCAGCGCAGCGGGCGAAACCGCCATGTTGGTCAGGCTGCCGTGGGTGGTCAGCATAAATACACCACCCAGCGCCAGCACAATGGAGAACACCTCAAACAGCCGCGGCGCACGCTTTTGCTGGATGCAGACCACCAGCAGAATCAGCACGGGGGAAAGATCCTGCAAAATGGTGCCCACACCGGCGCTGGAAAGCTGGATGGTCAAAAAGTAGGTGAACTGGCAAAAGCTGACGCCAGCCAGGCCATAGATCACAAGGTCGCGCGCGTTGCGCCAGCTGCGCCAGGGGTTCACCAGTTGGCGCCAGTTGCGCACACCGTAATAAATGCACAGAATCACACCGGCCCAAAACAGCCGGATGGGCACCAGCCAGGTGGAATCCATGCCCTGGCGGGTAAACAGATACTGCCCCACGCAGCCGGAAACACCCCAGCACATGCCGCCGAACATTGTCAGCAGAGCGCCTTTTACGCTATCCGTCATTCGTTATGATCTCCTATCCCAAAACTTGTTACAGTTCGTTCAGGCAATACTGCGCAGCGGCCAAAACATCCGGCACAACGGGGGCACCGGTGGCACGCAGCTGCTGTGCGCTCTGATGCCCAGCGGTTTGCAGCACACACCGCACGCCCAGCGCCTGGGCAACCTCAAAATCGTGGACAGAATCCCCAATCATAATAGCCTGCGCCGGTACGGCACCGCGCTGCTTCAGTTCAGTCAGATAAGCCAGGCCGACTTCCACTTTGCTGCGGGCGTAAATATTATCCAACCCCAGCAGGCGGTCAAAGTAGGGGCGCACTCCGCGCTCCGTGACCTGCTGTTCCAAAACCGGCAAGTTGGAAGCCGAAAGAATGACCTGCTGTACCCCGGCACCTTTCAAAAGGGAAAGGGCGGGCACAGCACTTTCTGCCAGCGGGCAGGCCCCGGCGCGGGCCAGGTAATCCTGCATGTAATCATCGGCAAGCTCTTTGTAGGAGTTTTTGGAAAAATCGAACCCTGCGCGAATATAATAATCTTCAATCGGGAAGCCAAAAATCTCACGGTACTGGGCAAGGCTGTATTGCTGCGGGTAATGATAGATGCGGAGCAGACGGTTGAGCGCGTCCACACAAAGGGCAACATCATCCAGCAGGGTGCCGTTCCAGTCCCATAAAACAAGGCTCGGTTTCATGGCAGCTCCTTTTAATGAATACAGGGAAAGCGGTTATTGTTCTGCAAAAATTTTGTTCAGGGATTCGTTGCTCTCGATCAGCTTGACCAGGGCAATACCCAGCACACAGCAGCTGATGATCTCACCAACGCCAACAGCAACGGCGTTGAATACCGCCATGGTGGCCGTGGGGGCAGAATCCGAGAAGAACACAGTGATTTCAAACGCGCCAACGATCAGTGCATTGGCGATAACAGGAGGGAAAGACGCCGGAATTGCCAGCCCTTTCCAGCGCACATTGCGCAGGGCATAGGTGGCAAGGCAGGCAATCAGGGTGGCGGCGGTGCCAAACACCACATCCACCATGGTGGAACCCAGCAGGTTTGCCAGCAGGCAGCCCAGGGTAACGCCCACAATGTATTCGGCCCCAAACACCGGCAGCAGGCAGAATGCTTCGGCCACGCGCACCTGTACCGCGCCGTAAGAGAACGGCTGCAATACCAGGCAAAGCACGGTGTAAACTGCGGCGATCATGGCGCAGCGTACCAGGGTTTGAACGGACAGTTTGTTTTTGCTAGTAGACATAAAATTACACTCCGGCGGATAGATTTTGACCGCGCCCAAGACCGCCAGGCTTGGGTGGGTTTGCGCCTGAAAACCAGGCGGAGCCTAAAATCCTAAGTTGCTCAACAAATTGTTATTATAACAAATGAAAATGGGGGATACAAGGGGGAAAGGGGCATAATATTGCAGCAAAAGAGCAAAATACTGCCTTTGCAGACAAAAAATCCCGCACCGGGCGGGCTGCCGGTGCGGGGAAAAATGATAGAGAGGTTTGTTACCAGGGCGCGTTATCCAGCGGGCAGTGCATGTCTGTGCGGGCGGCGCGCATTTCCACATAGCAGCCGCACTGCATGCAGGTCCCGGCGTTAAGGCTGGGGCAGGTGCGGCAATGTTCCAGCCGGGCAGTGTATTCCGCATCCGGGGTGCGCACACGGCGGGGCATGGTGGCGCGGTAGCGCACCACGCTGGCGTAATAGTCGTTTTCGTCCGCCATATCCTGCAATAAGCAGCGGCGGCAGCGCTTGGGCTGGGCTTCCATTACTGGTTCACCACAAAAGCGGCTACGCTGCACGGCGGCAGGGTGGCGGTAAAGCCGTCCGCCGTCAGGCTGGTGTTCAGTTCCGCGGGGACAACCTGCTCCGGCGCGGCAAAGGTGTTGTGGGCGGCGGGGGCACCGGCCAGCACGCGGGCTGTTACACCGGTGGGCTTGGCCCCGCCCAGCATGCAGGTAACAGGGATAGCTGCCGTATCGTTCAGGTTGGCCGCAGTGACCAGAATACTGCCGTCTGCCTGCTGGCTGGCACTGACATGCAGATCGGGCACCACCTGGTCATCGTGGTTCAGCAGGGTGGTCTCCGCATAGCTTTCCAGCTGCTTGGCACCCTGGTGGCCCTTGTACATTTCAAATATATGATAGGTCGGGGTCAGCACCATCTTGCTGCCTTCGGTCAGGATCATGGCCTGCAGCACGTTGACCATCTGGGCAATGTTGGCCATGCAGACGGTATCACAGTGGTTGTTGAAGATATTCAGGTTGATGGCCGCCACCAGCGCATCGCGCATGGTGTTCTGCTGGTAAAGGAAGCCGGGGTTCGTGTCCGGTTCCACATCGTACCAGGTGCCCCATTCATCCACGGCCAGGCCCACTTTGCGGTCGCCCTGATACTGCTTGATAATGCGGGTGTGGTTCTCCACCAGCTCTTCCATCTGCAGGGTCTTGTGCAGGGTGGTATAGTATTCCTCATTGGTAAAGTCTGTGGCCGAGCCCTTGTGCTGCCAATCCTCATGGGGCACGGTATAGTAATGCAGTGATACCGCATCTACGGCCTGCCCGGCGCGCTCCATCACGGTTTTGGTCCAGTGGTAATCCGCCACGTTGGCGCCGGATGCGATCTTGAAGATTTTGTGCTCCGGCGAGTAGTTGCGCAGGTAGGTGGAATATTGGCGGCACAAATCGGCATAATACTCGGCACGCATACTGCCGCCGCAGCCCCAGGCTTCATTGCCAATGCCCCAGTATTTTACGTTGAACGGTTCGTCCTGCCCGTTGGCGCGGCGCTCTGATGCCATGGGGGAAATGCCGCCCATGTTGCAGTATTCCACCCAGTCCGAAAATTCCTGCACGGTGCCGCTGCCCACATTGCCGCTGAAATATGCTTCGCAGCCAATCTGGCGGCACAGCTCCATAAATTCATGGGTGCCAAAGCTGTTATCCTCGGTCACGCCGCCCCAGTTGGTGTTTACAATGGTTTTGCGGTTCTCCTTGGGGCCAATGCCGTCGCGCCAGTGATAGGTATCGGCAAAGCAGCCGCCCGGCCAACGCAGCACGGGCACATGCAGGGCTTTCAGCGCGGATACAACATCATTGCGCATGCCGTTGGTGTTGGGAATATCAGAAGCCTGACCGACATAAATGCCCTGATAGATGCAGCGGCCCAGATGCTCCGAAAACTGACCGTAAATGTTGGGGTTGATGGTGCCGACCGAACGGTTGGCGTTCACAAAAATACATGCCATAAAAACACCTCACAAAAGTAAAAAAATACCATAAAAAGCAACATGAAATAGGAACCTAAAAGCACTATAACAAACCCCGTTCGTTATGTCAATCTCCTATAAATAAAAAATAAACCCTGCATTCCGGCAGAAGCACAAAATGCAGGGCAGATAAAAGCAAACAAAGAAGCAAATAGAAAGCAAGAATAAGCGAATTTACAAGGAAAAACAGTTGCAGTTACAGGAAAGCTCAGCCTGCATACAATGCTCCGAACTCCTAACTTTATTCCCACTTCTCCCAAACCTCCGGCCGGTACCCCACTGTGGCGGCGCGGCCATTGCGTACAATGGGTTGGCGCAAAAGCTGCTGGTTTTCAAACAGTTTGTCAGCCTGCTGGCTTTCGTCCAGCCAGCGCAGCAGGGCAAGGGTATCCTGGTCTTTGGCGGTTTCGTCCACCAGGGCCTGCCAGCCGCCCACGGCCTGGCACACGCGGTCAAACTCACCGCGGCTCAGGCCCTTTTCTTTCAGGTCCACCATCTGGAACTTGATGCGCCGCTCTTTGAACCAGCGCTGCGCCTTTTTGGTGTCAAAGCTTTTGTTGGTGCCAAAAATCTGGATGTTCATGCGTTTTCCTCCCGCCATCAGTCTGCCTGCGGGACATCCTGGCTGGATGCCACAATGTTATTGACCCACACGCCCTTTTTGACCAGAATAAACCCGATGATGCACTTGAGCAGATCCACCCCGTTCACAAACAGGTAAACGATGGGCAGCGGCAGTGCCGTATAGCGGCTGAGGACAAAGGCAATGGGAAAGTTGATCAGCCAGGTATAGCAGCTGTCAAAAAAGAAGGTGATCAGCGTTTTGCCGCCGGAACGCAGCGTAAAGTAGGCAGCGTTGGCAAAGGCGAACAGCGGCATGCACAGCGCCGCCGTGCGGATCACGCTGGAAGCAAGCTCCCGGATGGCGGGTTCGGTGTTGTAAATGTGGGGGATCAGCGGGCTGAACAGGGCCAGCAGCGTGCCCATCACCGCGCAGCTGGAAACACTCAGGGTGATCATCCGCCATGCGGTGCGGCGTGCACCGGTCATGCGGCTGGCACCAAGCTCCTGCCCAACCAGAATGGCCGTGGCATTGCCCAGCGAAAGGAAAACTTCGTTAAAAATCTGGGTGATGGTGCTGGTAATGTTCATGGCGGCAATGGCCTGGATTCCGCGCACGGAATAGCATTGCAGCAGCATGGCCTGGCTCATGCTCCACAGGCATTCGTTCAGCAGAAGGGGAAAACCCTTGATCGCCACCTGGCGGGCCAGATTGCCGTCAATGTGGAAATTGCGGAACACGCCTTCCATGAACGGGTAGCGCTCGGCACTGCGGTGCGCCCCGCTGACCACGATGACAAACTCCACAAAGCGGCTGAGCGAAGTGGCAATACCGGCACCCACTACGCCCAAAGCAGGAAAGCCGAACAGGCCAAAGATCAACAGGCCGTTGAACACAAAGTTGATGCCCATGGCAATCATGCTGGCGCGCATGGGAAGCGTTGTCTGGCCGGATTCCCGCAGGGTGCTGGCGTAAGCCTGAGTCAGCGCAAAGGGAATCAGCCCCACCAGCATCACACGCAGGTAGCCCAGGGCATACTCCATCGTGGCGGCGGCATCGGCGGCGGTGGTGTCGGCTGAAATATACAGTTCGATCAGCGGCCGCCCGGCCCCCAGCAGCACTCCGAACGCGATGACCAGCAGGCCGACCGCAATCAGCAGTTTCATGCGCAGGGTCTGGCGCACGCCCTCCATGTTGCCCTGGCCGTAATACTGGGCACCAAAAATGCCCGCCCCGGCCAGCGCACCCCAGATGCACAGGTTGAACACAAACAGCAGCTGATTGATGATGGCAACGGCGCTCATGGGCAGGGTGCCCACCTGGCCAACCATCACATTATCCAGCAGGCTGACCACGTTGGACAGGGTGTTCTGCACAATAATAGGCAGAACCACCACCGCAACATGGCGGTAAAAGGTGCGGTCACCGATCAGGCACTCCCGCAGGGTTAAACTTTTTTGCTCCATACATCCTCCGTTTTACAAGTCTTACACCATAACAAAAATGCTCTTCCCGCACACAGCGGCAGGAAGAGCAGAAAAAAGCAACCCCTTTTTACGGCAGCGGCACCGCGTAATCCACAAGGCGGCGGGGCTTGCCTTCAAATACAATGGCAATACCATCCGGGCCGGTGTTGGCGCTCACAACGCCGCCCAGCTGGAACACCAGCAGCGGCGCATGACCAAACTCTTTTTTGCACAGCTTGACAAGTTCGTCACGCTTGGCGGTGGAGCTGGTGTAAGCAACCATGTAAGGCATTTTCTTCACATCGTCCACGCGGCTCTTGACCCACTTGACCATGGCAGGCGGCACGTTGTTGTCACCGCGCACCTTGGCTTCCACCTTGCTGATGCCATCGTTCAGGCTGATGATGGGGCGGATGCCCATCAAATCGCCCACAACGGCAGCGGCGGCGGAAACACGGCCAGATTTTTTCATTTGCTTTAAGCTGTATGCGGCAAGGCAGATTTCCACCCGGGCCAGCTTGTCCTGCATTTCGCGCAGGCAGGCATCCAACGGCTCACCGGCACGCACCTTGCGGGCGCACTCGCACAGATACCAGCCATACGGCATGGAGTAGGTGTGCGAATCGATCAGATGAATCTTCATCTTGTGGCCGGGGCGCTCGTCTTCCAGCAGTTCGGCAGCCTTTACGGCGTTATTGTATGTGCTGGAACCACCGGCGTTGATGCACAGGTGCACAAGGTCCTGTATACCGGCGTCTACATATTTGGCATAGATATCCACCCATTCCAGCTGGGTGATGGCGGCGGTGGTGGGTACGCTTTTGGACTGGCGCATCATCTCATAGAACTGGTCGTTGGTCATGTCTTTGCGTTCCAGGTATTCCTTGCCGTCCAGCATAATGTGGAACCCAATCACATCAATGCCGTATTTATCGGTCAGTTCCTGCGGAATATCAGAGCAGGAATCCGTTAAAAAAGCAACTTTCACATCACTCATCTTTGTTCTCACTTCCATTCAAATCGGGTCAGCTGGCCGTGTGTTTCCAGGTCGGCAAAGTCCCACTGGCGCAGAACTTCGTATACCCCCACAGCTACAGCATTGGATAAGTTCAGGCAGCGCTCGCCTTTGCGCATGGGCATGCGCACGCACTGCTGCTGGTTAGCGGCCAGCAGCTCTTCCGGCAGGCCAGCGTCCTCGCGGCCAAACACCAGATAGGAACCATCCGGATAATGGGCGTCAGTATGGCGCTGCGGCCCCTTGGAGGTAAAGTAGAAGAACGGGCCGTGATTTGCCGCAAAAAACGCATCCAGATCCTGATAATATGTTATATCAAGCTGGCCCCAATAGTCAAGACCGGCGCGCTTTAATTTTTTATCGTCGATCGTGAAACCCATCGGCCCAACCAGGTGCAGGCGGGCACCGGTCACGGCGCAGGTGCGCGCAACATTGCCGGTATTCTGGGGGATCTGCGGTTCAACCAGTACAATATTTACAGTTGGCAAAATTTACACATCCTTATTGTTTCTTATTCCGGGTTCTGCATCAGCTGGGGCAGAACGCTTTCCAGCCACACGCCAAGGCGCTCATCCGCTTCATCAGGGGTGGCTTTCAGGCAGTCGGCCACAAACACGGCAGCAGCCTGTGCAGCGGCGGGCAGTACGTTGCCCTGCAGCAGCCGCCCCACCAGCACCGCACCAAAAATATCCCCCGTGCCATGGAAGCTCTTGGGTACCATGGGGGTGCGCACCAGACTTTCGCCGGTGGCACGGTCTGCCCCAACGCAGGCAATGCCGCGCCCGGCGGCCACACCGGTGATGAGCACCCGCGGGCAGATGCGCGTTAGGCGCTGCGCCTGGGTCTGCGCGGTATGCAATTCCGCTTCGCCGGTCACACCGGGCATCGGATCGCCCAGCAGCAGGGCGGCTTCGGTGGTGTTGGGCAGAATCAGGCTGGCACGGGAACACAGGGTATACATGGCGGGCACCATTTCCGGCGCAAGGCCGCGGTACATCCGGCCGTGGTCGCCCATCACGGGGTCAACCACCGTCAGGGCGTCCGGCCAAAGGTCCATGGCCTGCTCTACCAGCTTGGCCTGGCTGGCATCGGCCAGGTAGCCGGAATAAATGCAGTCAAACCGCAGGCCAAGGCGGCGGTAATGCTCCAGGGCTGCGGGGCCGTAACCGGGGTTGGCCAGCTTGGCCGGGGTGCCCAGCCCGCCCGTGTGGGTGGAAAGCACTGCTGTTGGTACGGCAACGGCCTGTGCCCCCAGCGCCGAAAGCACAGGCACAATGACCGAAAGCCCTGCCCGCCCAAAGCCGGGCAGATCATGGATGCACAGAACTCTTCTCAGATGCAGTCCAATCTGGTAAAAGATATCCTGATCAATATCGAAAATCTCTACAAGATCGCAAACAAACGCGAGATCATGAAGATTCAGGACGAATTCCTGCGTGTATTCCGTACCAAGGATCTTCAGCAGCTGAAGCGATTCCACAGACAACTGGACATCATTTCAGAAGGATACCGTGCGCAGGCCGTGTACCATCATGTTTAACTGTGTGGCAGAACGGTTCGCTGCTGAAAAAGAAAGGAACAGTAACAGCGGTCTTTTGAAACAGATCCAGTCTGTTACACAAATCAAGTACATACGAGGAAATAAGAATGCAGCAATTTTTACCAGTAAATAAAAAAGAAATGAAGCAGAGAGGGTGGGAACAGGTAGATTTTGCCTATATCACAGGCGATGCCTACGTGGACCATCCTTCCTTTGGTACGGCGATCATCAGCAGACTGCTGGAGAGCCGGGGATACAAAGTCGGGATCATCAGCCAGCCGGACTGGAAAAAGAAAGAAAGCATCCAGGTTTTTGGCGAACCGCGCCTCGGCTTTCTGGTT
>ERZ857745.4842-NODE-4842-length-11433-cov-12.125945_pt1 | contig 11433 bp, 13 predicted proteins | sample MGYA00519699_ERZ857745 | MGnify/ENA primary metagenome ERZ857745 (study PRJEB31778, sample SAMEA3449357) | human gut metagenome | biome: human gut; feature: human-associated habitat; material: faeces | place: United Kingdom | collected 2010/2012 ...
CAGATGATAATTATACATATGTTAATAATAGTATAATATCAAGTAATGTACCTGTAGTAAAAGAAGAAAAAATTATGGTAAAACCATATACAAGTGAAAAAGTAGAAATTTCAAAAAAATTCTATGATACAAATGAAAGTGATGAAGAAAAACAAAATTCACTTATTTATTATAATGATACATATATGCAAAATTCAGGAATTTTGTATAAATCTAATGAATCATTTGATATTGTTAATATACTTGATGGTACAGTAGTTGATGTGAAAAAAGATGAGGTTTTAGGTAATGTTGTAGAAGTAAAACATTCTAATAATTTAATAAGTACTTATGAAGGATTATCCACAGTAAATGTAAAAAAAGACCAACTTTTAAAACAAGGTGATATAATTGGTAAAAGTGGAAAACTTGAATTAGGCGAGTCTTTAGAAAATAGTTTATTATTTGAATTAATTAAAGATGGTAAATATGTAAATCCTTTGAATTATTTAGATAAAAAAATCAGTGATCAATAATTTAATCATAAAAAAATAAAAAAATTATATATTTTACTATAGAGGTGTTTAACTTGAATAGTAAGATATATAAAAGAATAAAAGAAGAATCAGATTATATATTAAAAGAAAATTTGACAGTAAGAGAAATAGCAAAAAAAATGAATGTAAGTAAAAGTACAGTTCATAAAGATTTACATGAAAGACTTTATGATATTGATAATAATTTATTTAATAAAGTAAATAAAATATTACAAAAACATTTAGAAGTAAGGCATATTAATGGAGGATATGCAACTAAAATAAAATATGAAAAATTAAGAAAGGGATGATATCTTGCTGGGTAAAGATATAGGAATAGATTTAGGAACAGCAAATGTTTTAATATATGTAAAAGGACAAGGTATTGTCATAAATGAACCTAGTGTAGTAGCAATTGAAACTGAAACAAAAAAGGTTCTTGCAGTAGGTGAAGAAGCTCATAAGATGTTAGGTAGAACTCCTGGTAAAATTAGATCAATTAGACCACTAAAAGACGGTGTAATTGCAGATTTTGAACTAACAGAAGCAATGCTTAATAGTTTTATAAAAAAAATAAAAGCAAAGGGTACATTTACTAGACCTAGAATTTTAATTTGTTGTCCATCAAATATAACTAAAGTAGAAAGAAATGCAATTAGGGAAGCAGCTGAGAGTGCAGGAGCAAAAAAAGTATTTGTTGAAGAAGAGCCAAAAGTAGCAGCAGTAGGTGCAGGACTTGATATAAGTGCCCCATCAGCAAGTATGGTTATTGATATTGGTGGAGGAACAACAGATATAGCAATTCTTTCATTAGGAGATATAGTAAATAGTAAGTCAATAAGAGTTGCTGGAGATTTATTTGATCAAGATATAATAAAGTATGTAAAAAACAAATATAAATTGATTATTGGTGAAAGAACAGCAGAGGATGTAAAAATAAAAATAGGTACTGTTTATCCAGAAGAAAAAAAAGAAAAGATGACTATTAGAGGTAGAGATATGGTAACAGGATTACCAAATTCTATTACTGTAAATTCAAAAGAAATCGAAGAATCTTTAAAAGATTCTGTTCATAAAATAGTACTTGCTACAAAATCAGTATTAGAAGAAACATTACCTGAATTATCAGCAGATATAGTTACAAAAGGTATAGTTGTTACAGGTGGAGGAGCATTGTTAACAGGATTAAAAAAACTACTTGAAGAAGAATTAAAAGTACCAATAAAAATAGCAGATTCGCCACTTACATGTGTTGTTGATGGAACTGCAATCATGCTTGATAATATTAAATTACTTGAAAAATAAGTTAAATACTTATTTTTTTTCATTTGTATATGTGTTATAATTTTATTAGTAGGTGAGAAAATGAGTAGTAGTTTATTAAATAATCTAAAAATAATTTCAATTGTATTTTTATTTGTAGCATGTTTAATTCCATTTATAAAAAAGCTTGCCGTATATATAGGTGCAGTTGATATTCCAGGTGGAAGACATATACATGATAAAGTTATGCCAAAACTTGGAGGACTTGCCATATTTACAGGATTTTTATTAGGATATATGCTTTTTTGCATTCAAACTCCACAAATGATATCAATATTAATTGGTGGAATAATAATATTAATATTTGGCATATTTGATGATATAAAAAGACTTCCAGCATCTGTTCAATTTGTTGGACAAATTGCAAGTGCAGTAGTAGTTGTATTCTATGGAAATATTGTTATGCAAGATGTATCAGCATATGGTATATATTTAAATTTTGGTGTATTTGCACCATATATTACTATAATTTTTATAGTCGCACTTATGAACTGTTTAAATTTCATAGATGGTCTTGATGGACTTGCAGGTGGTATAGCAACAATATTTTTTGTAACAATTTCAATAATAATTAATTATACTGGTATATATAATGGTCTTGATGCTTCATTATCATTAATAATGATAGGTGCAACTTTAGGATTTTTAGTACATAATTTTCACCCAGCAAAAATATTTTTAGGAAATAGTGGCTCAATGTTTCTAGGTTATATGATAGCGGTTATATCCTTGCTTGGATTTAAAAATGTAACAATTACCTCATTTGTAGTCCCAATATTAATACTTGCAATTCCAATACTAGATACATTCTTTGCTATAACAAGAAGATTAATTAAAGGACAGTCGCCAACAAAAGGTGATAAAAAACATATACATCATCAATTACTTCAAATGACATCAAGTCAAGTAAAAACAGTTTTAATAATATATTTAATAAACATATTATTCTCATTTGCTTCGGTTGTATATGTTGTAAAAAATGCAAAGCTTGGACAAATTATTTATGCTGTTTTATTAGTTATTGTTGTATGGTTCGTATTAACAACAGATATACTTTTTGATAGAAAAACAATAAAAGATGATTTAAAACATAAAAATAGAGAAAAGAACAAAAATGAAAAAGAGGAAGATAATGAGTAAAAAAATCTTTCTTTTTTCTTTATATTTAATCAAAAATTGGTAAAATATGGTATAATTATCTTGCTTGTAAAAAATAGGATGAGCAAGATGTTAAATTTTGTAGTATGTGAAGACAATAAAGTTATTTTACAGAAAAATATAGATATAATTAATAGTGTTATGTTTAAAAATAATATAAATTATAGAGTATATTCATTTAGTAGTTTTTCAGAGGAATTAAAGGAATTAATGAATTCAAATATTGGTCAGATAATATATATTTTGGATATAGAATTAGAAGATGCTTCTGGCCTTGATATAGCAGCTGAAATAAGAAAAAAAGATTTGGATAGTTTTATTATAATATCAACTTCATATATAGATTATTTACCATATACTTTAAAATCTAAATTGATGTTATTTGATTTTGTATCAAAATTTGAAAATTATGAACAAAATTTATTATCAGTATTATATAAAATACTTGCTTCTATAAAAAAAACATCAAGCAATAGAAGTAAAATTAAGGAGTGATTTTATGAACGTATTAAATGTAGTTTTAAGTGTTATTTTATCCGTTGTTATATCATACATTACAATTAGTAATATATCTAACGAAAAATTAAATACAAAGACATTTTTAATTTATGCAATAATATTAATTCCATTATTCATTATGACTTGTTTATTTTTTAATGGAATAATAAAAATATTAATAAATATATTGTTTACAATAATTGCACTATATTTATCAATTTTTAATAAGGATATTACAAATTCTGTGTACTATACTTTTGTTTATAATATATTTTCGGCTATAATTGAAATATTATTATCATTGCTTTTTGTAGGAGTTCTTAAATATGATATCAATGTTTACAACAATTTTTCTTTTTCATTATTAATTTTTTCATTTTGTAATAGTTTCTTTGTATATTTGATTTTCAAAATAAAATTTTTAAATATTGCAATAAATAAATTTAAAACAATTATATCAAAGAATAATAGAGAATGGGCATATTTATCTATAGTAATTGTTTTGATTATATTGATTATAACTTTTAATAGATATAATTTAACAGCAAATATAAACTTTTATATAAATGTCTTTATAACTATATTTATAATTATTTCATTAATATATGTTATTTATAATAAGATTCAAAAATCAGCATATGAAAATAAATATAATGAAGTAATGGAATATGTTACAAGATATGAAAAGATCATTAATGAACAAGGTAAGAAAAATCATGAATATAATAATCAATTAATGGTATTAAAAGGTTATCTTGATAAACCAGATAGATTAAAGGATTATTTAGAATTAATAATAGGTGAACATAAAACAGGACAAAACTATACAGTTAAACAATTAGGTTTTTTACCTGATGGTGGTATAAAAGGTTTACTTTATCACAAGTTAAATAAAATGGAAGAAGAAGGCATTAAACCATATCTGTATGTAGACCAAAGTATGCAGGAAATGTCAGAGGATGTATTTGATATTAAGACATGTCAAGATATTACAAAAATACTTGGAGTATTTATAGATAATGCTATAGATGCATCTAGTAAAGCAGAAACAAAAGAAGTTGAAATAGATTTTAAAGTTCAAAAGGATTGTTTAATAATAAGTGTTGCTAATACGTATGATAATAAGACAGATGTAAATAAAATCGGTAAAAAAGGTTATTCAACAAAAGGTGCAGGTCATGGTTTTGGATTATCTATTGTAAAAGACATATCTAAATATAATCATAATATAGAGTCCTTTAGCGATGTAGATAATAACAAATTTAAACAAACTGTATTAATATATTATAAGAAATAAAAAAAGATTCTCGAAAAATTGAGAATCTTTTTTATTAATCAATAAGTGATTCTGGCATTTCTGGTTCATCAAGTAATAAAAATACACATCCAGAAGTAGCAACAGTTCCAACAACAGCACCAATAGCAGCTAAAGCAATAGATAGGAATTTCTTCATAATTTTTTTCCTCCTTTATCTATGATTAATTATTTAACCTCATAATTTTTATAATTATTATAACTTACTCCGAATATTTTATATGTTATTGGAAGCATTATAATAATTTGAATAAATAAAGCAAATATAAAGCAATTACTTAGGGTGTTATTTTTTATTACAATAGATAAAGTTATATATATAATTGAAATAATAATAGATAGAACTTTATATATTGTTCTTTTTTTCTTGTTTATTAATGGTCTTTTTTGTGTGTCTGCAGGAGCAAGTATTCCAATCATAACAACTAGTGGAATGAACATTATTTCTTTTATTATGATAGGTATTGTATGATTTATACAGATATATGGAGTTAATATAAAGAATAAGGATGAAGATATAAGGCAGTCAATACTTCTTTTTGCATGTACACCGAATGCAGTAAGTCTTATTCCATTAAATGTTAATAATAAAAGTATAACTTCTTTAAATATACCTAAAATAATAGAAATAATTATTATAAAAATTAATTTTGTAATTGTAAGATATAAACCTTCTAAACCATATTTTATTTTATCTTTATCTTTTTCAGATAAATCTTTGTTATATGTCGTTATAAGATTCATACACTTTTCTAATATTAATTTTTTCATAAATACTCCTTGACTAAATGTTATCATGTAAAAAAATTTTTTTTAAATAATGTTTAAAAAATCTAAAAAATTTTATTTTTTTTCTAAAAAAATAAAAAAAATATCTAAAATTATCTGAAAAAGTCGAAAAATGTATAAATTTTCTTATCTTTCGTTTTTCACTTATAAATAATGATAAAATTAATTTGTTAACCCGCATTTTTTGTCGAAATTTTGGGCATACTTTTTCTTGAATATAGTAATGCAGTAGAGTTATCATAAATATAGACATGAGAAGGAGGAATATATATGTCAAAGGGAATAATAAAATGGTTTAATAATGAGAAAGGATATGGATTTATAACTGGTTCTGTAGACGAAGATATATTTGTTCATTATACAGCTATAAAACAAGATGGTTATAAGACATTATCAGAAGGACAAATTGTTGAATTTAATTTAATAAAAACTGATAAAGGTTTACAAGCTACTAATGTAAAAACTGTAAACGAAAAAGAATTAACTACTATTTCATAGTAGTTTTTTTAAAAATATGTTATAATTCTTAAAAGGAGATGGTATTTTGAAATATATTATTAGAAGTGCAAAAACAGAAAATACGGAAGCTATAAAGGAGTACATTGAAAGTAAGTTGAGTAAACTTGATAAATATTTTGAAACATCTGATGATATAGAAGCAACAGTACTTACAAAAGTAAACGGAAGAGAAAAAGTTATTGAGGTAACAATTCCTACAAAACATTTTACTTTAAGAAATGAAGAAGCAAATGAAGATTTATATGCTGCTATTGATAGGATTGCAGATAAGTTAGAAAGACAAATAAGAAAAAATAAAGAAAAAATAAATAAAAAAATAAGCAAAACATTTATAAGTGATTTTGCACCAGAATTAGCAGATGAATATGAAAAAGAAGAATCAATAGTTAAAAGAAAAGAAATTGAATTAAAACCTATAGATGAAGAAGAGGCAATAATTCAAATGGAAATGTTAGGTCATTCATTCTTTGTATATAAAGATGTTAATACAAAAAAGGTTTGCGTTTTATATAAGAGAAAAAATGGAAATTATGGAATTATAGAAACAGAATAGGAAGATTTATCTTTCTATTTTTTCTTGTAAATATTTAAATATTATTATATAATTATTTTAATGTAAGGATGATAAAAATGAAGAAAAAAATACTATATTTTATAATTCCATTATTTTTATTTTTTTCAGGAATAAGTACTGTATTTGCTGATAATTGTTCTACGGTGAAAAATAAAATAGATAATTATCAGTCATATAAAGATGTGTTAAGTAGTATAGATTGTACAGATGATGCGGATATTAACAATGTTGCAACATGCAATGAATTAAATGTAAAAAAAAATATTGTTGTAACAGAATTAATGAAATTAAATGAAGAAAATAATATATGTTCAACATATAGATCACAGGTTGATACTATTATAAAAGAAAATGAAGATAAATGTGGGAAAATATTTAATAGTGATTTTAATAAGTTTGTTAATAATGTAATGGCATTATTTTATATTGCTGGGCCAATACTTTTAATCTTATTTGGTTCATTAGATTATGCTAAAGCAACAGTATCATCAGAACGTGATGCATTTAAAAAAGCAAATAAGAACTTTGCAAAAAGATTAGCTGCAACAATATTATTATTTGTTGCTCCTGCAATAACAAATTTTATAATAAGTTTTAATGTGTCAGATAAATATTTATCTGGAAATGCTTATACATGTAATTATGATTATATAGTATTCAATAAAAAATATAATATAGTTTATACACCAAGAAATAATTCATCGACTACTAATATTAATGGTAATGGGGATATTTTAGCTGCTGCAGAACAGGTTCATTCACGATATGAAAAAGAACGTTGGCATTATTCTGCAAGTTATAACAATGATATTGCAAGTGCAACTAATGATTCACATCACAGGACAGTATGTGCCACTTTTGTAGCGTCCGTTTTATATGTTTCTGGTGCAATACCTGAAGAAACTATAAACAAATATGCATATCAATTTGCTCATGAATCATACAATGGTGCTAAAGATGGTATTGAAGGTATGCTTATAGATAATGGATGGATAAAAATAACTAATTATGATGATTTACAACCTGGTGATATAGTATTTATGCCAGGGCATGTTCAAATATATGCAGGTAAAGATAGTTCTGGTAATTCTCTTTGGTATAATGCTGGTAGTGATAATGCTATCCAAAGAAAAAATCCATATACACAGGGTGATTCATATTCTAGAAGTAAATTTGAATCTGCAAGAAGGAAACCATGATAAGGAGTAATAAAATGAAAAAAAAATATAAAATAATAACATCATTAATAATGTTTATATTGATAATTATAATAATATTTTACGAAATTTTTAAGTATCCAAAAGAAGTTGCAATTTTTGATAGTAATACAATTGTGTATTATAGAAATAATAAAATTGTAAAGGTAGATTATCCTAACAAAATAAATGCTAGATATAATTTTAATAAATTATTTATCTATAATAATGGCATTTTGGAAGAAGGTTATATAAATATTGTCCAAGAAAACGATTATAATTATTTTAATGTATACAAAAATGACTTATCAAAAATAAATATATATCCATTAATTGCATATACCAAAAAATTAAACTTAAAAATATATGAATCAAAAGAAGAAACTAATTTTACAGATGATGAATTAAATGCTATAAAAAAAGTTTTGTCAGATAATGGCTTGAATGATCAATATACAGGAATTTCAAAAAAAAGCGTAAAAAATATAAATATATACAATATAAATAATTTTAAAAATAGTGATGATGAATTCTATAATATTGTTTTTATGATAGATAATAATGATAATTCTAGTGTTATAGATAAATCTTTTTATAATAAGAATTTGATTAATATAAAAAGGTTTGATTTTTATGGATTAATTGATATTGATAAAGACGGCGAAAATGAAATTGTAGTTACTGAAACCCAAGGTGATGATGCCCCAATATATTATTATTTTTATAAATATAATTCTTCAAAAAAAATATTGAATAAGATAAGTTAAAAGAAGGTGAATATATGTGTAACAATATTATAGTTTTATGGTTCTTTATTATTTTAAAAATAATAGCTATATTAATTCTTCCTATAATTATAATGATCAAAAGAAAAAAACAATATGTTAATATATTGATAATTGTAGATATTTTACTTCTTTTATTCTTTTTAATATGTAACATATTTACAATAAATAAATGTGTATATAATTCTAATTTAGATGGTATAGAAAGAACTAAAAATGAAAATCAAATAACTTTATATAATAAAATACATCCAGCTGAATTAAATGGTAATAATTCAGAGGGTATTAATCCTGAAAAGAATTATAAAACTGCAACAGGTAAAACTTTATATTATTTTAACCAAAATAAAGAATATATGAAAACAGCCTATTATACATGTAATAATGAAAAAATATATATGAATTCATTTGGTAGTAGTATGACATCAGTATCAATAGCAATTTCTACATTGTATGATAACAATATAAATCCAGTTCAAATACTTAATTTTTACAAAGAGGATAATTCGGATTTATGTAATATGAAATTTGATATTAATAGTATTTTTAGTTCTGTTACAAAAAGATATGGAGCAATTACACTTACAAATATAAATACTGATCAAATAAAAGATGAGATAAAAAATGGTGGAATAGTGATTGTTGAAGTTTCTGCTAAGGAAGGATCAAAACTTACTTGTGATCATGATTACATAGTCATTTATAACATTTCATTAAATGGTAATCTTATGTATGTAAGTCCAGCAAGTACAACAACACCTTATGTTTGTTCATATTCTTCTAGGGCATATGGTAGTACAATCGATTATAGTAATAATAATGTATCGTTAGAAGAATTAACAAATGAAGCAGTAAATTATTATTTAATAAAGAAGGTATAATATGAAAAAGAAAATAAAATATATAGTTATAAGTGTTTTATTACTTTTAGTAACAGGTTGTTCAGGAAATTATAATGTCAAGATAAATGAAGATATGTCAGTAAATGAAGAATTATATTTGACCATAGAAAATAAAGAAGGATTATATCAAAAAACACTAAAGATATTTAATGATAATAATGTTAAAGAAAAAGATTATGAGGTAGTATTAAGCGATGATAATCTTAAAATAACATACAATGCTTCATATAATTCAATAGAAGAATATATTTTGAATAGTAAAGTATATCATCAATTAATTGATAATATAGAACTGAATAAATCTAATAACTATGTTGATTTATATGTTAATGAAAAATTAAAATTATCTAATTCAAATATGAAACAAAATGGAACAAATTTAACTGATTTGGATGTATTACAAGTTAATATAGAAAATCCTTTTGAGGTAAATTTTTCAAATGCTGAATTAGTAACAGATAATGTTTATACTTGGACAATAAAAAATGGTGATATAGAAAAGAAGATTCAAATGCAGTTTAAACCTTCTCTTGATATATTTCCATATAGACAGGTTATAGTTTTATCTGTAGTAATAATTTGCTTTGTAATAATTGGAGTTTCAATATATATAAGATATAAGAAAAGTCAAAAAATTTAGCACTAATATTAGTGCTTTTATTGTACTATAATTTGATTTTTGTTATAATTAATAAGGGAGATGATTAAATGAGCATATTAAAAAGTTTGTTTGACTTTGAATATAAAGAATTGAAAAGATTCATGAAAATTGCTGATCAAATAGAAGCAAAAAGTGATGAATATGAAAAATTAACTGATAAACAGTTACAAAATAAAACAGAAGAATTTAAAAAAGAATTAGAAAATGGTAAAACATTAGATGATATACTTGTTGACGCTTTTGCAACTGTTAGAGAAGCCGCAAAAAGAGTAATAAATGAAAAGCCATTTTATACACAGCTTTTAGGTGCACTTGCAATTCATTATGGTAATATAGCAGAGATGAAAACAGGTGAAGGTAAAACATTAACATCTGTTATGCCAGCATACTTAAATGCTTTAACTGGTAAAGGTGTACATATAGTAACAGTTAATGAATATTTGGCAAGCAGAGATGCTGCTTGGATGGGTCAAATATTTGAATTTTTAGGATTAACTGTAGGAACAAATCTTAGAGATTTATCTCCAGCAGAAAAGAGAGAAAGATATAACTGTGATGTTTTATATTCTACAAATAATGAAATTGGTTTTGATTATTTAAGAGATAACATGGTTGTTAGAAAAGAAGATAGAGTACAAAGACCACTTAATTTCGCTATTGTCGATGAAGTTGACTCTGTATTAATAGATGAAGCAAGAACTCCACTTATTATTTCAGGTGGTGCAATGCATTCCAATAATCAATATCTTGATGCACAAAGGTTTGTTAAAGATTTAAAGGAAAATGAAGATTATATAATTGACGAAAAAACAAATAGTATTAATTTAACAGATGAAGGAAGCAGAAAATGTGAATCATTTTATGGAATAGATAATATGTATGATATTAAGCATTCAGCTTTAGTTCATCATATAAATCAAGCATTAAGAGCAAACTTTACTATGAAAAATGAAGTTGATTATGTAGTTCAAGATGGTAAAGTAGTTATAGTTGACCAATTTACAGGAAGACTTATGCAAGGAAGAGCTTTCTCTGAAGGATTACATCAAGCAATTGAAGCTAAAGAAGGCGTAAAAATTAATGAAGAAACTAAGACACTTGCAACTATTACATTCCAAAATTTATTTAGAATGTATAAAAAACTATCTGGTATGACAGGTACTGCTAAAACAGAAGAAGAAGAATTTAGAAATATATA